>Ga0302157_10000125_pt1 | contig 97682 bp, 84 predicted proteins | sample I_Bog_N3_3_FD_193502 | JGI IMG/M metagenome (GOLD analysis project Ga0302157, IMG submission 193502) | Peat permafrost microbial communities from Stordalen Mire near Abisko, Sweden - I_Bog_N3_3 | ecosystem: Environmental > Terrestrial > Soil > Wetlands > Peat | place: Sweden: Abisko, Stordalen... | reverse complement strand
TCTCCTGGGCCCGGTTCAGCAGCGGCACACGCTCTATTCCGCTGCAACTTTCTTTTTGACGGCCGGCTTCTTCGCCTTGGCGGGCGCGGCCTCTTTTGTGCCCGCCTCTTTCGCGCCAACCTTTTTCGCCGGGGCCTTTTTCGCCGGGGCCTTTTTCGCCGGGGCCTTTTTCGTAGGCGCTTTTTTCCCAGGCGCCTTTTTGGCCGGTGCCTTCTTTCGCCCCTTGGCCGGAGCAGCCGCCGCACGCGCGTCAATCAGCGCCACCGCATCTTCGAGCGTCAGCGTCTCGGGCGCCTTGTCCTTGGGCAAGGTGGCATTGGTCGTGCCGTCGGTGACATAGGCGCCATAGCGCCCGGCCATCAGCCGCACGTCCACGCCGGAAACCGGATGCGGCCCGAACACCTTGAGCGGCTCTGTCGCCCGGCCCGCGCGGGCCCCCGCGCCCGCAGCGGCTTCGGCCAGCTTGACCACGGCGGCGTTCATGCCGGTTTCAAACACTTCGGCGGTCGAGCGCAGCCGGGCATATTTGCCGTCATGCGCCAGATAGGGGCCATAGCGACCGATCGAGGCGGTAATCGGCTTGCCCGTTTCCGGGTGCGTGCCGATTTCGCGCGGCAAGGACAGCAACTTGAGCGCCCATTCGAGATCAAGCTCGGCGATGTCCTTGGGGATCGAGGCGCGCTTGGCCTCCTTGCCGTCGCCCAACTGGATATAGGGCCCGAACCGGCCTGTGCGGCGCACGACTTCAAGGTCGGTGACCGGATCGCGGCCAAGCGCGGCATCTTCGCTCGCGCCGCTGTCGCCATTGTCGCCGCCCTGGGCGAATTTGCGGGTAAACTTGCATTCGGGATAGTTCGAACACGCCACAAATGCGCCATAGCGCCCGCCGCGCAGCGCGAGCCGCCCGCCTTCGCATTTGGGGCACTGGCGCGGATCGGTGCCGTCGGCGCGCGGGGGGAACAGGTAATCGGCCAGGAACGTGTCAAGCTCGGCGGTCACCTCGCTCGGCTTGCGCTCCATCACTTCATCCGACTTCGGCTTGAAATCGCGCCAGAATGCAGCAAGCACGTCTTTCCAGGCGGCGCGTCCGCCCGACACGTCGTCAAGCTCTTCTTCCATCCCTGCGGTGAAATCATAGGCGACGTAGCGATCGAAAAACCGTTCGAGAAACGCGGTCAGCAACCGGCCCGATTCCTCGGCATAGAAACGGTTCTTTTCGACCCGAACATACATCCGGTCCTTGAGCACCTGCAGCGTCGAGGCATAGGTCGAAGGCCGACCGATGCCGAGCTCTTCAAGCCGCTTGACCAGCGAAGCTTCGGAATAGCGCGGCGGCGGCTGGGTGAAATGCTGGGTCGCCTCGACGCTGCGCTTGGCCGGCAGATCCCCGGCGCGCATCGCGGGCAACAGGCCGCTTTCATCGTCCTCTGGGTCGGCTTTCTGGTCGCGGCCTTCTTCATAGACCGCAAGAAACCCGGCAAAGCGCACGACCTGGCCCGTGGCGCGCAGTTCGTGTTTGCCGGTGCCTTCGCGCAAGGTGACCGTCGTGCGCTCGATATTGGCCGAGGCCATCTGGCTGGCCAGCGCGCGCTTCCACACCAGATCGTAAAGCCGGGCTTCGTCGCCCGAACCGAAATGATCGCGGGTGAATTCGGTCGGTCGGATCGCTTCGTGCGCTTCTTGCGCGTTTTTGGCCTTGGTTTCGTAAAGGCGCGGCTTTTCGGGCAGGTAATGCCCGTCATAGCGGTCGGAAATGACCTTGCGCGCTTCTGAAATGGCCGAGGAATCCATCTGGACCCCGTCGGTACGCATATAGGTGATCGCGCCCGCCTCATACAGCGTCTGCGCCACGCGCATCGTGTGGCTGGCCGAAAAGCCGAGCTTGCGCGCGGCTTCCTGTTGCAGGGTCGAAGTCGTGAACGGCGGCTGCGGATGGCGCCGGGTGGGCCGTGTATCGACATCCTCGACGCGGAAAGTCGCCGCTTCGACCGTGGCCTTTGCACGATTGGCGGCGCCTTCGTCGCCCAGCGACAGACGGTCGAGCTTTTCCCCGTCAAAGCGCACCAGCCGCGCGGTAAAGGGCGTGCCGCCGTGCTCCATGCGGGCGGCCACCGACCAGTATTCCTGCGACCGGAATGCTTCGATCTCGCGCTCGCGCTCAACGATCAGGCGCAGCGACACCGACTGCACGCGGCCCGCCGATTTCGCGCCGGGCAATTTGCGCCACAGCACCGGCGAGAGCGTAAAGCCAAACAGGTAGTCCAGCGCGCGCCGGGCGAGATAGGCATCGATCAGATCCTGATCGAGCTCGCGCGGTTGCGCCATCGCGGCGGTCACGGTCGCCTTGGTGATGGCGTTGAACGTGACTCGCTGCACATCCTTGGGCAGGACGCGGCGCTTGGCCAGCAATTCGCGCACATGCCACGAAATCGCTTCACCCTCGCGATCAGGGTCGGTCGCGAGAATCAGACGTTCGGCGCCCTTGGCTGCATCGGCGATAGCCTTGATCCGCGCCTGTTTGTCGGCATAGAGTTCCCAATCCATCGCGAAGTCTTCATCTGGACGGACCGAGCCATCCTTGACCGGCAGGTCGCGGACGTGCCCATACGATGCGAGAACCTTGTAGCCGGGACCGAGATACTTCTCGATCGTCTTGGCTTTGGCCGGGGATTCAACGATGACCAGCTTCATGGGCGAGTGCCGAATGTCCTGAAAACGGGATGGGCTACGTGTACGTACACGCGAGGGTGGGGAAAGCCTTGGGGTGCCGTCAAGTGATTAAGCGCCAATGTCACGCCATCAGGCTGACCCGCCCGCCGGCATGGCGCACCAGCCGCCCGGCCAATTCGAGATCGAGCAAGGCGTCCTGCACCGTGCCGGGGGCGGCTCCGCTCTGGCGGATCAGCTCGTCGATCGCCACCGGCGCGGTGCCAAGCAGCCCGGCGATGCGTTCGACGAGATCGGTGCTGTCCGCCTCTTCGGGATCGGCGCCCTGGTAATCGGCAATCCCGCCGTCACGGAAAGTAGACCGCGCGGTGCCTTCGAACGTTTCGACCAGTTCGGCAATGTCCTCGGCGCTTTGCACCAGGATCGCGCCTTCGCGGATCAGCCGGTTGCAGCCTTGCGCGCGGGCATCGAGCGGCGATCCGGGCACGGCCATGACCTCTCGTCCATATTCCCCCGCCAGCCGCGCGGTGATCAGCGATCCCGACTTGGGCGCCGCCTCGATCACGACGGTCCCGGCGGCAAGCCCGGCAATGATCCGGTTGCGCGAGGGGAAATGGCGCGCCTGCGGCTCGGTGCCCGGCGGCATTTCGGCAACGAGCAAGCCCTCGTTGGCAATGCGTTCCTGCAATTCGGCATGGTCGGGCGGATAGACCACGTCGATCCCGCCGGCGATGACCGCGATCGTGCCGCCGTCTCCGCGCCGCCCGCCCAACGCGCCGAGGTGCGCTGCCGCGTCGATCCCGCGCGCCAGCCCCGAAATGACGACAAAGCCGCGCGCAGCCAGCCCGGCGGAAAAATCGCGCGCCATGCGCACCGCGCCCGCCGAGGCATTGCGCGCGCCGACCATCGCCACGGCGGGCTGATCGAACAGCGACAGATCGCCCCGCACGCTCAGCACCGGCGGCGGATGATCGATTGCCAGCAAGGCCAGCGGATAATCGGGACCGTCGTGAAACAGATAGTGCGCCCCGCCCCGCATGGCGGCTTCGAATTCGGCCTCGATCCGATCCGCCGCAGCAAGCCGATAGGGCGCCCCGCCCCGCGCCGCGAGATCGGGCAGCGCGGGCAACGCGGCTTCGGCGCTGCCAAAGCGGCTGAGCAAGTGATAATAAGTAACCGGCCCGACATGCGGCGAGCGCAACAGGCGCACACGCGCAAACCGTTCCGCCTCCGGCAGCGCAAGGCTCATGCCCGCTTGCCCACGCGCGGCTCGGTCCCGGCGCGCAGCCGCGCGATATTGGCGCGATGCAGCCACACAACGAGCAGCGCGAGCGGCGCCAGCACTTGCGCATAGGCGCCATGGCCGAGCGCCAGCGCGGCGATCGGAGCAGCGACCGCAGCGCATATCCCGCCAAGCGAGGAAATCCGCGACAGGCCGAGCACGCCAAGCCAGACAACCGCATAGACCAGCCCGATCGGCCAGGCGAGCCCGAGCGAAACCCCCATCAAGGTCGCCACCCCCTTGCCGCCGCGAAAATGCAGCCAGACCGGATAGCAATGTCCGATCACCGCGCCCGCCGCCGCCGCGCCTTCGGACCCCGGCCACAGCGCCCGCGCCAGGCATACCGCCGTCGCGCCTTTGGCCAGATCGAGCAGCAGCGTCGCCGCAGCCAGCCCCTTGCGCCCGGTACGCAGGACATTGGTCGCGCCGATATTGCCCGACCCGATGGCGCGAAGATCCCCCGCGCCGCCGATCCGCGCCAGGATCAGCCCAAACGGGATCGCGCCAAGGCCATAGCCAAGGAGCACGGCGAACAGCACATGACGCAAGGGATCGCCGATCATCGGTAAGCATGCCTCCAAACCATTTCCATGCCGTGTAGCGATGACCGCGCGCAAAAGGGAGAGGGTAAAAGTGGCGCGGGGATCTCGACGTTTCGACTCCCAGGGGCCATATCGCGGGGGATCATGGCCCCACAGACAGAACATGACCCTGCCCGACACGATCCGGGCCAGCCCATCCTGATGTTCGATTCCGGCGTGGGCGGCCTGTCGGTGCTGGCGGCCTTGCGTCGGCTCTTGCCGCAGGCGCCGGTGATCTATGTCGCCGACAATGCGGGGCTTCCCTATGGACAGAAGTCCGAGGCCGAAATCGCCGCGCGGGTGTCGGGGCTGCTCGGGCGGATGACCGAGCGGTTGCGCCCGCGTCTGGTGTGCATCGCCTGCAACACGGCGTCGACGATCGCGCTTGCGGCGGTGCGCGACGTGCTCGAAGTGCCGATTGTCGGCACGGTGCCCGCGATCAAGCCGGCTGCGGCGATGACGCAAAGCGGCGTGATCGGGCTGCTCGGCACCGAAGCGACAATCCGCCAGGGCTATGTCGATCGACTCGAGGCCCTCTTCGCCGCAGACAAGATCCTGTTGCGCCATGGCGCGCCCGAACTCGTTACCGCAGCCGAGGCGCGATTGCGCGGGCATCCGGTCGATCCGGCAGCCGCCCGCCGCGCAGTGGCCGCCTTGCGCGCCATGCCGGGGGGCGACCGGATCGATACGGTGGTGCTGGCCTGCACGCATTTTCCCTTGATCGCCAATGAATTACACGAAAGCTTTGGCCCCGGCGTGCGTTTCGTCGATGGGGCCGAGGGGATTGCCCGACGCATCGTATCGCTGACCCAGGGGCAGGAATTTGCCCGCTGCGAGCCCGATCTGGCCCTGTTTACCCGCGACGAGAAGGATATCGCCGAGCTGACGCCTGCGCTTTCCGCAGCCGGCCTCGAACGGATCGCCCTGTTTTGATTCATATCAGAACGTTTTGATCCATATCAGAACGTTGCCTGAGACCTTTGGATAAGGCCTGAAACCGGTTGGCAAACGCCGAGAAACAGGGGTAAAGCGATGATCAAGCCCATTACCTGGGGAGAAGGATGGGCTGGACAGACCGCCGGGGGCATGCATGGGCTCCCGAGCGAAAAGGAGCGGCGGGTGAATTACGATCAGGTTTTCGACTCCGCGATTGATCGGCTGCATACCGAGGGTCGTTACCGGGTTTTCATCGACATCCTGCGCAACAAGGGCGCCTATCCCAACGCGCGATGCTTTGCCGGTCACAATGGGCCCAAGCCGATCACGGTGTGGTGCTCGAACGATTATCTCGCCATGGGCCAGCACCCCAAAGTGATCGCCGCGATGGAAGAGGCGCTGCACGATGTCGGCGCCGGCTCGGGCGGGACGCGCAACATCGGCGGCAACACGCATTATCACATCGACCTCGAAACCGAGCTGGCTGACCTTCACGACAAGGAAGCCGCGCTGCTGTTCACCTCGGGCTATGTCTCGAACGATGCGACGCTGTCGACGCTGGCCAAAGTCCTGCCCGGCTGCGTGATCTTTTCCGACGAATTGAATCACGCCTCGATGATTGCGGGCATTCGCAATTCGGGCGCGGAAAAGCGCGTGTTCCGTCATAACGATGTCGAACACCTCGAAGAACTGCTGGCCGAAACCGACCCCGCGCTGCCAAAGCTGATCGCGTTTGAAAGCGTCTATTCGATGGATGCCGACATTTCGCCGATCCACGCGATTTGCGATCTGGCCGAAAAATACAACGCGCTCACCTATATCGACGAAGTCCACGCCGTGGGCATGTATGGCGCGCGCGGCGGCGGCATTTCCGAACGCGATGACGCGGCGCACCGGATCGACATCATCGAAGGTACGCTGGGCAAGGCGTTTGGCGTGATGGGCGGTTACATCGCCGCCGATCGCCGGATCATCGATGTGATCCGCTCCTATGCGCCGGGCTTTATCTTCACCACGTCGCTTTCGCCGGTGCTGGTCGCGGGCGTGCTCGCGGCTGTACGTCACCTCAAGGCCTCGAATGTCGAGCGCGAGGCGCAGCAGGAAGCCGCTGCGACGCTGAAAGCGCTGTTTGCCGAGGCGGGCCTGCCGGTGATGGATTCGACCACGCATATCGTGCCGCTGATGGTCGGCGACCCGGTGCGCGCCAAAAAGGTCAGCGACATCCTGCTGGCCGAATATGGCGTCTATGTGCAGCCGATCAATTTCCCGACCGTTCCGCGCGGAACCGAGCGGCTGCGCTTTACACCGGGCCCGCAGCATACCCGCGCCATGATGGTCGACCTGACCCAGGCGCTCGTCGAAATCTGGCAGCGCCTCGCGCTCGAAAAGCGCAAGGCCGCCTGAGCCGCTGCACCACGGACACCGCGTTCGCGCGCGCGCCGGATCAGCCATGGTCCGGCGCGTTTTGCGTTTGGGTCTGGTCTGCAAGACCATGACCCAAGCTAATTTGAAGTGGGTCTTGTCCTGCGCCACAAACCGTTTAATCGATCGGTTGAGGGATGAAACGGGAGAGAACGTTTTGGACAAAGGGCTGTCGTATGACGAAGTGGTGCTCGGACGCCGCAGCATTCGCGGGTTTCTGCAAAAACCGGTGCCGCGCGCGCTGATCGAGGAAGTGCTGCGCCTGGCCATGCGCGCGCCATCGTCGCTCAACACGCAGCCATGGAATTTCAGCGTCGTCACCGGCGCGCCGCTCGATCGCATCCGCGCCGAAAACACGCGCCGCACGCTGGAAGGTGTCCCGGAGTCGCGCGAATTTCGCAAATTCGAAGTCTATGAAGGCGCGCACCGCGAACGGCAGGTGGACATCGCCAAGCAGTTGTTTGCAGCGATGGACATCGCGCGCGAAGACAAGCCAAAGCGGCAGGACTGGGTCTTGCGCGGGTTTCGCCAGTTCGATGCGCCGGTCTCGATCGTGGTGACGTATGATCGCGCGCTGTTTGGTGGAGACATCGCGCCGTTCGATTGCGGCGCGGTGACGACGGCTCTGGTCAATGCCGCCTGGTCGCGGGGGCTTGGCTGCGTGATCAATAGCCAGGGCATCATGCAAAGCCCGGTGGTTCGCGAATACGCGCAGATCGCCGACGATCAGGTGATCATGATCTGTGTCGCGATGGGCTGGCCCGATGACAGCTTTCCCGCCAACGCGGTCGTCTCGCGACGCAAAAGCGTCGAGGAAGCGGCCCGCTTCATCGGCTTCGACGCATAAACGCCTCCCCGGCGGGGGAGGCGTTTATTTCGACTCAGCGCAGCGAAACGACGTTATCGCTGACGCGCGGATCGCGCCGGTCGCCGCGATACTGACTGGCCATAGGCTCGTCCGACACTTCAAAGACTTCGGTCGCGCCAAAGCCGTTGAATACGGTCTTCATCGCCGCGCCATAGGCGCCCAGCATGCCGATCTCGATATAATCGCCGGCGCCAATATCGGCGGGCAGATCGAACGGGCCGGCCATGTGGTCCATGTCATCGCACGTCGGGCCGTAGAAGCTGAACGGAACCAGCTCGACCGTGCTGCCTTCGGCGCGCAACAGCCGCACCGGAAAGCGCCAGCCGACATGCGCCGCATCGAACAGCGCGCCATAGGCGCCATCGTTGATATACAACTCGTTGTCGCGGCGGCGTTCGACGCGCACCACGATCGAATTGTATTCCGCCGACAGCGCACGGCCCGGTTCGCACCACAGTTCCGCCGAATAGGACACCGGCAGCGATTCATAGGTGCGGTCGATCAGTGCAAAGAAATCTTCGAGCGGGGGCGGCTCCATCCCCGGATAGATCGAGGGAAAGCCGCCGCCGACATCGATGATGTCGACCGTGACCGAGGCATCGACGATCGCCGCGCGCACCTTTTCCAGCGCCTGAACATAGGCAAAAGGCGTCATCGCCTGGCTGCCGACGTGGAAACAGATGCCCAGGCAATCGGCCAGTTGCCGTGCGGCCTGAAGCAGTTCGCGCGCATCGGCCAGCTCGCAGCCGAATTTCGACGCCAGGCTCAGCTCGGAATATTCCGAGGAGACGCGCAGACGCACGCACAGCGTCAGATCGGTGGGCTCGATTCCGCCGTTCGCGTCGGTCGTGGCTTTGCGGATCTTGTCCAGTTCCTCGATCGAATCGAGGCTGAACGTGCGCACGCCATGATCGCGATAGGCTTCGACGATCGCGCCCGGCGCCTTGACCGGATGCATGAAGCACAGCGTCGCATCGGGCAAAAGCCCCCGCACGAGCCGCGTTTCGCCGATCGAGGCGACGTCATAATGCGTGACCCCGGTCTCCCACAGCACCTTGATCAGGTCGGGCGACGGGTTGGCCTTGACCGCATAGAGCGTCTTGCCCGGAAACTTCTCGACAAAGAAGCGGGCGGCACGCGCAGCGGCATGCGAGCGATTGAGAATGGCGGGTTGATCGGGCGCGGTGGCGCCGACTACGGCCAAAGCATCGAGATAATGGTGCAACTCAAGGGACCCCCAAACGAATAGTTGGACAAAGCTGCCTTGCGGTTTGGAAGTCCCCATGGGGCAGCGAAGGGCGTAAATAGCCCCTCCCCCCCCCAATTCAAGGGAAAAATTTGCAGGATCTCAAAGCTGTCAAAAAACTGAAACAAAATGGTCGCTAACCGCGCAAGTGGCGACCGACAGCCTGCCACATGGGGATCGAAATGGGATCGTTCCCGGCGTTCCCGGCCACCGGGTGCGAGCCGAACCGCGCGATGACGAGATCGGCCTCCGGCGCAATCCACAAGGCCTGACCATGAATGCCGCGCGCGGAAAAGCCGCCGTCGGCGCCATGACTGTGCCACCACTGGCTGCCATAGCTCCACCCCGGCAAGGAGGGATAGTGCGGCGTGTCGAACTGATCGGGCCGCCCGCCGAGGCGGATCGCGGCGATCGCGGCGGGCGGGACCACCCCCTCCCCACCCGGCCCCTGCCCGCCTTGGCGGATCATTTCGCCAAACCGGGCCAGGTCTTCGAGGCGAAGACACAGTCCGCCGCCCGCAAACGGAGTGCCGATCGAATCGACCATCACATCGGCATCGGCCATGCCCAGCGGCTGCCAGAACCGTTCCGACAGATTGGTCGCAAAGCTCTTGCCTGTCACACGCGTGACGACCCAGTTGAGCACGTCGGTGTTGCACGTGCGATAGGTAAAGGCCCGGCCATGTTCGCCACTGGCGGCAATTGCGCTCAGAAACGACCACATGTCGCGCGGGCCGTCATAGTCTGTCGGGGGCGGCATGAAGCCGACCGCCGCGCTATAGGCGCCGATGCCCGATTTCGGATCTGTGTATTCCTCGCTGAAATCGACCGCCGTCGTCATGTCCATGACCTGGCGCACGGTGGCATTGCCAAAGCCGCTGCTCGCCAGTTCGGGCACATAGGCGGCAACCGGCGCGGCGGGGTCGAGCAGCCCTTGCGCGATCAGCGTGGCCGCGATCGTGCCGACAAAGCTCTTGGTCACCGAAAAGGCAATGTGGCGCGTTTCGGGCCCGGTTGCGCCGAACCAGCGCTGAAAGATCACTTGCCCCTTGTGGACCACCAGCAGGCCGTCGGCGTATGTCGCCAGCAACCCCTGATCGAGCGTCATCGGCGTTTCGCTGCCCAGCGGGGTAAACGACAGCTTGCCCATATCTTCGTCGATCGCGCGGGGCAGCGCGGCAGCGGCGCGCCCTGCCACGCGCACTGTCGGCAGAAATTCGCGGTAATGCGAAAAGGCCCAGCGAGTCTTGGGAAAGCGCCAATGATCGCCTTCGCGCCACAGCACTTGCTTATCGCGCGGCGGCGGAAACCCCTGCATCCAGCCCATCGTGACGGGATCGCTGGCAACGGCGTCGAGCAGGGGTTCGGTCATGGCATTCTCTCCCGGTATGCAGGCTGTGATGTCCCATCGCAGTCTGCCGCAGTCGGGGGAAAATCCAAGCCTTTACGACAGACGGTCGCGGAAATCCTCGTAGGCGAAGCTGCGCACGCGTTCGAGCGCGTCGGTTTCGCTGTCCCACAGCCAGATCGAGGGCAGCGGCACGCCGTTGAACGTGGTGGTCTTGACCATCGAATAATGCGCCTGATCGAGAAAGGCGAAGCGCGCGCCCGGCTCGCACGGCACTGGCAGGCGATAATCGCCGATCACATCGCCTGCGAGGCATGATGGCCCGCCAAGCCGCACCGGATCATCGGCGCTGTCTTTGCCCCGTTCGTCGAGCATGGCCGGGCGATAGGGCGCCTCGATCACATCGGGCATGTGGCACGTCGCGGAAATGTCGGTGATCGCCAGCGGCATGCCGTTTTCATGGGCATCGAGCACTGTTCCGACCAGAATCCCGGCATCGAGCGCGACGGCTTCGCCCGGTTCGAGATAGATGTCGCACCCGGTCTCGGCCTTCACCGCCTTGAGGAACGCAACGAGGTCGTCGCGCTGGTAATCGGCGCGCGTGATATGGTGTCCACCGCCGAAATTGAGCCACTTCAGGCGCCCGAAAAACGGCTCCAGCCGGGGCTTGACCGCGTCCCACGTCCGCCGCAGCGGCTCGAAATCCTGTTCGCACAGGGTATGGAAATGAATGCCGTCGACGCCTTCGAGATGCGCCTCGACCAATTGATCGACCGGAAAGCCGAGCCGCGAATGCGGTGCGCACGGGTCATAGCGCGGCACTTCGCCTTCGGCATGCAGCGGATTGATGCGCAGACCGACGTCAAAGCTGTCGCCGCGCACGCGTGCTTCGGCCAAAACATCGGCAAAGCGCGCGATCTGACCCGGCGAATTGAACAGGATATGATCGGACAGGCGGCAGATTTCGGGCAGGTCTTCGGCCTTGTACCCGGCGCAATACGTCGCGATCTCGCCACCTGCGTAATGCTCGCCCGCCAGTTTGGCTTCCCACAGGCCCGAGGTACACACCCCGTCGAGATACCGCGCGATCAACGGGGCCACGCGCCACATGCTGAATGCCTTCAGCGCGGCAAGCAGCTTGATCCCGGCGCGGTCGCGGACATCCGCCAACACGCCGAGATTGCGCCGCAGCGCTGCCGCATCGACGACGAAAGCGGGGCTGTCGACCCGCGACAAGTCGAAATGGGCAAAAGCCCCCGGATCACCAGCCCGCGTTTCCATCGTCGTCGCTCCATTGCAAGGTTGCGGCACCGGCCCGCTCCCCCGCCCGACCGCCCAACGGATGTACCCTATGGGTGGTCGGGTGGGGGAGTGGGCCGGTGCCGCTTCAAAATTCGCCCTTCCGCGAATTTTGGATTAAAACGCCAGCGGCCCGTCGAGTTCCTTGACCTGCCAGGGCAGGCCCTGCGTGTTGAGCATGTCCATGAACGGATCGGGGTCCATCTGTTCGATGTTGAACACGCCCGCGCCGCTCCACACGCCCTGCACCAGCAGCGCCGCGCCGATCATCGCCGGGACCCCGGTGGTGTAGCTGATCGCCTGGTTGCCGGTTTCGGCATAGGCGTCTTCGTGGTCGCAGATGTTGTAGATGTAATACGTCTTTTCGACCCCGTCCCTGGTGCCCGTGGCGATGTCGCCGATATTGGTCTTGCCCTTGGTCGTGGCGCCGAGCGAGGCCGGTTCGGGCAGAACGGCTTTCAGGAATTGCAGGGGGACGATTTCCTTGCCTTCATAGATCACCGGATCGATCCGCGTCATGCCGACATTCTGCAACACGGTCAGATGCATGAGATAGGCATCGCCAAAGGTCATCCAGAAACGCGCACGCTCCATTTCGGGGATGAACTTCGCCAGGCTCTCCAGCTCTTCATGGTACATCATGTACATGTTTTTGGGGCCGACCGCTTCGAAGTCGAAGCTCTGCTTCACGCTCATCGCCGGGGTTTCGACAAAGGCCCCGCTTTCCCAGTGGCGCGCGGGCGCGGTCACTTCGCGGATGTTGATTTCCGGGTTGAAATTGGTGGCAAAGGCCTGGCCATGATCGCCGCCGTTGCAATCGAGAATGTCGAGCGTGCGGATCGTGTCGAGCTTGTGCTTTTTCAACCACATCGCAAAGACGCTGGTCACGCCGGGATCAAAGCCCGAACCGAGCAGCGCGGTCAGCCCCGCTGCGCGGAACCGCTCCTGATAGGCCCATTGCCACTTGTATTCGAACTTCGCCTCTTCGCGCGGTTCGTAATTGGCGGTGTCCATATAGTTGACCCCTGCGGCAAGGCAGGCATCCATGATCGCCAGATCCTGATAGGGCAGCGCGAGATTGACCACGAGCACCGGCTTGATGTCACGCAGCAGCGCGGTCGTCGCGGCGACATCGTCGGCATCGATCTGATAGGTCGCGACATCGACCCCGGTGCGCGTCTTGACCGAGGCGGCAATCGCGTCGCATTTCGACTTCGTCCGGCTTGCCAGCGCGATTTCGCTGAAAATGCCGGGGTTCATTGCCATCTTGTGGACAGCAACCGAGCCGACGCCGCCAGCGCCGATGACAAGGACCTTGGCCATGGGGATTCTCCGAAACACGAATGGACCCTCACGCAAAAGGGCGCGACAGGCAATGGAGCGCGCGTGTAGAATATCACGATGACAAACCCAAGTCCCGTTTCATCCCCGTCAAAAAGCCGCCTGCCCACGCGCGAAGGCGTGCTGCGCGCCGCCGACAAGATTGCCGCCCTCTTGCCCCGCACGCCGCTGCTGCCGCTGACCCTGCCCCGTGGCGAGACGGTGTGGTGCAAAGTGGAAAGCCTGCAACCCGTCGGTGCGTTCAAGATTCGCGGCGCCTGGCATCGCCTGACCGACCTGACGGCGGACGAGCGCGCGCGCGGCATCGTCGCGGTATCGAGCGGCAACCATGCGCAAGGCGTCGCCTGGGCAGCGGCGCGGCTCGGGATCGCGGCGACTATCGTCATGCCCGCCGACGCGCCGGAGGTAAAGCTGTCCGCGACGCGGGCGCTGGGCGCGGACGTGGTGCTCTATGACCGGCGCACGCAATCGCGCGACGCCATTGCCGCCGAACTCGTCGCCCAATCGGGCGCGATCCTCGTCCACGCCTTTGCCGACGCCTGGGTGATCGAAGGCCAGGGCAGCGCCGGGATCGAACTGGCCGACCAGATGGCAAGCCAGGCAGGCGGCACGCCGACGCGGATAGTGTGCCCGTGCGGCGGCGGCGGCCTTGCTTCCGGCCTCGCGCTGGCCTGCCCCGAGGCGCAAGTCGTGCTGGTCGAGCCCGAACACTGGGACGATGTCACGCGCAGCCTTGCCACCGGCACGATCGAAACCGTCGCCGCCGATGCCCCGCCCACTGCCTGCGACGCGCTTCAGACCATGGCCACCTTTCCGATCAATTTCGAGGTCTTGCGCGCCCACGGCGTGACCGGCGCAGCAGTCACCGAATCCGAAATCCGCGCAGCGCAGCGATTGGCTTTTGCGGCGCTCCACTTGGTGATCGAGCCCGGCGGCGCCGTCGCCCTCGCCGCCCTGATCGCCGGCAAAGTCCCCGCCGACGGCCGCACGGCGGTCATCCTGTCAGGCGGCAACGTCGACCGCACCGCCTATGCGCGAATGCTGGTTGCCCAAGATTAGTGCTCCGATGGCAAAAGGCGGAGGCGCACTCTGCCTGTCGCGTTGGCCCTCGGCCCCCATCGAACGCGATCGGCGAACTTTGTCGCGGCGGCCGCAATTGGGTATTTTCCGCCCCTGTCAAACGCGTCGCTTCTGAGGTCAAGTCGCCGGGCTGCTGAGGTGTAGCGCCTGTCAACGGGCCGTGATGTCATAGGGAACGAGATTGTTTTTCCGGTTTCCCAATCTCGACCAACGAAACGGTAGACGAGTCCTTGCCGCATCGGCGCTGCACCTCGGCACATCCGCGGCAAACAGGGACACGGCACATATCAAAGAATTTTCCAATTGTTTGTGTAGGCGGATCAGCCGGAGGCCTTGACGCCTATGTCCGCCTGTTACGGCATTTGCCCGCCGATCTTGGCGTTGCAGTCGTCATCGTCAACCATTTGCGGGTTGTCGCAACGCAGCTTCACGAAATCCTCCCGCATTATACCACGATGCCCGTCACCTTGATCACCGAAGGACTGGACATCCGGCCCAACCAGGTTTTCATCATTCCCTCGCAGCGGGACTTGCACGTGTGCGATGGCGGTTTCCGGCTCGAGCCCATATCCAAGCCGCGAGGATGGCCCGACGTCATTACGGTTTTTCTGCAGTCTTTGACGCGAAACTGGGATGGCAAGATTATCGCCGTCATCGTCTCGGGCTATGACGGCGACGGTGCTGCCGCGCTATGCGGCATCAGAGACGTTGGGGGCATTACCATCGCCCAGAAACCGGATACCGCCGGGCAACCGGATATGCCTGTCAGTGCGATAGAATCGGGCTGCATCGATTACGTCCTCGCGCCCGAGGCCATTGGTGCAAAAATCCGGGAGATAGCCCAGGGCATTGCGTGAACGATTCCGCATTCGGCATTGCAGCGAACTCGATCCAGCGTCGTTTGCCGACCGCCAAGGCGACAGCGAGAGTCACATTCGCCAAGCGCCTGCCACAAATCCGCAACAGGACCGCCTTAAAACCCGCATCACAATAAGTCATGGGGTTATTACGGATGGTCATGAAATTGCCGCGCGAGACCGCAGATGCCACGATCAACGGCCCAAAGCCGCCGATTGCCAAGGCTGTGGTGCGCAAGGGTGCGGGTGTTGCCGGCAAAGTGCTCGACCATGCCTTTGCCTTTGCCTTTCGCGGCCTCGTCTATGCGCAGATCTGGGAAGATCCCGAGGTCGACATGGAGGCGCTGGCGATCCGGCCCGACAGCCGCATGGTCGCGATTGCCAGCGGCGGGTGCAATGTCCTGTCCTATCTCGTGGCCGATCCCGCCGCGATCACGGCGGTCGATCTCAACACCGCGCATGTCGCGCTGGGCAAACTGAAGCTCGCCTCGGCCCGGTACTTGCCCGATTACGCGCATTTCCGCCGCTTTTTCGCCGAAGCGGACAAACCGTCGAACCTGGCTGCCTATCACGCCTATGTCGCGCCTTATCTCGACGAGCCGACGCGACGCTATTGGGAAGGCCGCGATCTGACGTTGCGTCGCCGCATCGGCGGGTTTCGCAAGGGGATCTACAAGCGCGGGCTGCTCGGCGGGTTCATCGGCATGGCGCACTTGCTGGCCAAGATCTATCGCATCGATCTGAAAACGATCCTCACCGCACCGACCCGCGCGGCGCAGCGCGAAGTGTTCGAAGCGCAACTGGCGCCGGTATTCGACAAGAAATTCGTCCGCTGGCTGACCGAGCAGCCCGCCGCGCTGTTTGGCCTCGGCATTCCCCCGGCGCAGTTCGACGCGCTGGCGGGCAATCAGCCGATGGCCGAAGTCCTGCGCCGCCGCCTTGAAAAGTTGGCCTGCGATTTCGCGGTCGAGGACAATTATTTCGCTTGGCAGGCGTTTTCGCGCGGCTATGGCCGCGAGGCCGACGCGCCGCTGCCGCCCTATCTGCAACAGGCGAACTGGGACAAAGTGCGCGCGCGGGTCGACCGGGTCGATGTGCGCCATGCCAATCTGACCGAATATCTCGCCAGCCAGCCCGATGGCTCGCTCGATCGCTATGTCCTGCTCGATGCGCAGGACTGGATGGGCGATGCGCAGCTCAATGACTTGTGGCGCGAAGTGACGCGGACCGCGCGGCCCGGCGCACGCGTGCTGTTCCGCACCGCTGCCGAGCCCAGCCTCCTGCCGGGGCGGGTCGACGATGCGATCCTGTCGCGCTGGACCTATCATGCCGAGGCATCGGCCGATTATACGCGCCGCGACCGCTCGTCGATCTATGGCGGGGTTCACCTTTACGAGTTGCCCGCATGACCAGCGCCGTTGCCGGGCATGGCGCATTGATGGACCGCGTCTATCGCCGCCAGAAACATATCTACGACCTGACGCGCAAATATTACCTGTTCGGGCGCGACCGGCTGATTGCCCAACTGGACGCGCAGCCCGGTGAAAGCGTGCTCGAACTGGGCTGCGGCACCGGACGCAATCTTGCCCAAGTGGAGCGGGTCTGGCCCGATGTGCGGCTTTACGGCCTCGACATTTCGCAGGAGATGTTGACGTTGGCGGCGGCCAAACTGGCGGACCGCGCAAGGCTGGCGGCAGGTGATGCGACGGCATTCGACCCGCAAAGCCTGTTCGGGAGCGCCGGGTTCGATCATGTCGTGCTGTCCTATGCGCTGTCGATGATTCCCGACTGGCAGGGCACGATTGCCCATGCCGCCGGGCTGCTGGCGCCCGGCGGACGGCTGCATATCGTCGATTTCGGCGATCTGACCGACTTGCCGCGCCCGCTCTCGGCGTTGTTGCGCGGTTGGTTGCGGCTGTTTCATGTCACCCCGCGCGACGACATGAGCGTCCATGCCGCACGGATCGCCGCATCGCACGGGCTGACTTTTGCCAAGGCGCATGGCCCCTTGCGCTATTACCAGTTGATCACGCTCAGTCGGCCCTGAAGCGAGAGTCGATAGCGAGGGTTTGACACCGCTCCCCACCGTGCGCAGTCTGGACTGCAAGGATACAACAGGGGGATGCGATGCAAGAAGCCATGCACGCGGCGATTTTGGCACCGGCGGCGGTGCTGGTGCTTTGGACGTTGATCATGCTCGGCTGGATGGGCTTGACCTGGATACCCGCGCTTGGCGGCGTTGCCGGGCTCGGCAAGGCGCCGCCCGGCGGTCGCGGGCAGGATCTTGAAACCGTGTTGCCGCCCCGCATCAATTGGAAATCGCACAATTATTCGCATCTGACCGAACAGCCGACGCTGTTCTACGCCGTGATCATGATCCTTGCGCTGATGGGCGCGGATCGCATCGATGTCGCGCTGGCCTGGGGCTACGTGGGCTTGCGCATCGTCCATTCGCTGTGGCAGGCGTTGGTCAACCGCATCCCGGTGCGCTTTGCGCTGTTCGCTCTCTATAGCGGGAGCCTCATCGTTCTGGCGATCCGCGCGGCGGCGGACTGTTTTGCGGTGATGGGCCGTTAATCGCGCACGAAGAAACTGGCCAGTTCGACATGTGTTGACCAGCGGAACTGGCCCACCGCGCGAAGCCCGGCCAGGCGATAGCCCCCCGCGATCAGATGCGCGGCGTCGCGCGCCCAGCTTGCCGGATTGCAGCTGATATAGACCACCCGCGCGACGCGCGAGCCGGCGATCTGTTCGACTTGTTCGCGCGCGCCCGCCCGTGGCGGATCGAGCAGGACTCCGGCAAAGCGATCAAGCTCCTCGATGCGCAGGGGATTGCGGAACAGATCGCGATGCAGCGCATGGACCGGACGCCCGGTCATCCGCGCCGCGCCCTGGCAGGCCATATGCGCATCACGCGCAGCCTCGACCGCGAGCACTTTGGCGCCCGTCGCGGCAAAGGCAAAAGCGAATGTGCCAAGCCCGGAAAACAGGTCGGCCACGGTCGCGGCGCCTGCCAGCCATTCGCGCGCCGCATCGACCAGTGCCGCTTCGCCATCGACCGTTGCCTGAAGAAAGGCACCTGGCGGCAGCGACACCGGGGTTCCCGAAAACGTCACGGTGACGGGCTCCGGCTCCCACACGGTTTCGGGGCCGAGACCGTTGTCGAGCGTCAGCCGCGCCAGCGTATTTTCGCGTGCAAAATCAAGCAGCGCCTCTATCGCGGCAAGGCCCTCGGCCTCATAGCCCGACAGCGAAAGCGACACGCCCTGATCACACAGCGTCATTTCGGCATCGACCGAAAGCTTGCGATCGGGATTCACCCCCAACAGCGCGCGCAGCGGCGCGACGAGCGCAAACAGCGCGGGCTCGATCACGGCACACTGCTTCAGATCGACGATGCGATGCGATGCCTGTTCGCGGAAGCCGATCACCACGCGCTTGCCGATTGCCTGGGCATGGAGCGTCGCGCGGCGCCGGGCCCCTGCGGGCGAAACATGCGCGGGCGGCACTTCGCCGGGATCGATCCCCTGCCCCCGCGCCGCGCCCGCGACGCGTTCGCCGACATAAGTGGCCAGCGCGCGGTCGGACAAATGCTGCAATTGGCACGAGCCGCATGTCGGAAAATGGCGGCAGGCCGGCTCGACATGGTCGGGGCCATGAGTCAGCGTGCCGTCTGCCTCGATAACGTCGCCGGGCGCGGCAAGCGCCATATAGCGGCCATCGGCAGTGGCGCCGTCGCCTTTGGCGGCAACGCGAACGATCAATCCTGATGTATCTATCACAAACAGGCCCGTACAGCCTGCGGCACCCATTCGGCAAGGTCGGTGGCGGCAAAAGCGGGCCCGGCGAGCCGCGCCGCCTCACTATGCAGCCAAACGCCCTCGCACGCGGCGCGCAACGCGTCCTTGTGAACCGCCAATCGGCTGGCCACGATCCCCGCCAGGACATCGCCCGTTCCCGCCACCGACAGCCACGATGACGCGCGCGGGGCGAGGATCAGGCGACCATCGGGCGCGGCGATCACGCTGTCGGGCCCCTTGGCCAGCACGACGGCACCGGTCGCCGCTGCCAGGCGCAAGGCGCGCTCGCGCTTCACGCCTTCGCCGCGCAGGCCAAATGCGCGTTCGAGCGCCGCCAGTTCGCCTTCATGCGGGGTCAGCACCATGGGCGCCCCGGCAGCTTGCCCCGGACGCAGCAGCACAAGGCCGTCTGCATCGACAACCGTCGGCAACCCCGCCGCCAGCGCCGCGCCCAAACGTTCGCGTGCGCCGGGATCCCGGCCAAGCCCCGGCCCGACCAACACCGCCGCCACGCGCCCGTCGCCCAACGCTTGCGCCGGTGTTTCGCGCACGATGACCAGATCATAAGGCACTGGCCCCGGATCGGCCCCGGCGATCAGCCGCAGATAGCCTGCCCCGGCATGCCGCGCCGCGCTGGCCGACAGCAATGTCGCGCCCGGCATCGCTCCGCCCACGATAGCCAGCAAGCCGCGCCGATACTTGTGCGCATCGGGCGCCGGGTTGCCGAGGCGCGGTCGCTGCAACACACCCGCCGCATCGCCCTGCGCCGCACAGCCGATGTCGATCAGCCGCAAGGCGCCCATCAGTGCCGTCGAAGGCATGGCGAAATGCGCATGTTTCCACGCACCGAGCGAAATTGTCAGGTCAAAGGCAGGCAAGCCGGGATTGAGCACCGCGCCGCTGTCGCTTTCGATCCCGCTCGGCAAATCGATCGCGATGCGATGATGGTGCCGATCGAACAGCGCGCCCAGCATGGCGAAGAGATCGGCGTCCACTGCGCGGGTCAGCCCGCTGCCAAACAGGCTGTCGACAAACACATCGCCGCGCGGCAATTTTTGGGGCGCCCCGTCGATCACCGGCCCGGCAAAGGCCGCGCGCGCCGCCAGCGCCGCACGAGTCTTTGGCGGCAGAGCTGCGATGACGCGCACCGGCACGTCCCGTTCGAACAAGTGGCGCGCGATGACATAGCCATCGCCGCCATTGTTGCCCGGCCCGCACAGGATCGTCACCGCGCGCCCGCCTGCCACGCGATGAACATAGGCCCCGGCGCCGTGTCCGGCCATTTCCATCAGGCTTTCGACCGATGCACCGGCATCGATCAGCGCCTGTTCCGCCGCGCGCATCGCCGCGACGGTCAGCACCTGATCAGTGTTTCGGGGCATCGTCGGGGCTCACTTTGGGTCGGGGCTCACTTTGGGTCCGGCCTCACTTTGGCGGGAAAGCGATAGCGATCCGGCCCGATCGCGACTTCGAGCCGACCATCGGCGATCCAGGCGACATGGGCTTCTTCGACCCCGTCGGCCGAGACCACGCCGCGCCCGTCATCGACTTTGCGCAAGCGGCGGAACGCGCCGCCCGGCTCATGAATCACGAGCATTTCGCCCGCCTGTTCAACCTGGCACAGCGGGGCAAAACCGCTCGCACCGTTCAGCGCGCAGTCGATCGGGCGCATGTCGGGCTCGGGATCGCCCGCCGGGCGCCCGCAACCTGCCAGCAGCAACGGGATCAGGAAAGCAACCTTGCGCATGCCTCTCCCATCCGGCGCTTTGCCCACCGGGTCAAGCGCGCTCGATCAAAACCCTTTTCATTTGGTCCGCTTTTTCAATTGGGCCAGATCGCGCACGCCGCCGCGCGCCGCGCTCGTCGCCATTGCGGCATAGGCCTGCAGCGCGACCGAAACCTTGCGCGGGCGCGGCTTGGCCGGTTTCCAGGCGTCGTCGCCCTTGGCCTCCATCGCGGCGCGGCGCGCGGCGAGCACGTCGTCGGCAACATCGAGCCGGATCGTGCGATTGGGAATGTCGATGGCGATGACATCGCCGTTTTCGACCAGCCCGATCGTCCCGCCCTCGGCCGCTTCGGGCGAAGCATGGCCGATCGACAGGCCCGACGTGCCGCCCGAAAAGCGCCCGTCGGTGATCAATGCGCAAGCCTTGCCGAGGCCTTTCGATTTCAGATAGCTGGTCGGATAGAGCATTTCCTGCATACCCGGCCCGCCGCGCGGCCCTTCATAGCGGATCACTACGACATCGCCCGCCTTGACTTGTCCGGTCAGAATGCCGGTCACCGCCGCATCCTGGCTTTCGAACACGACTGCCGGGCCGGTAAATTTCAAAATGCTGTCATCGACGCCCGCCGTTTTCACGATGCAGCCGTCGAGCGCGATATTGCCGCTCAGCACCGCAAGTCCGCCGTCCCTGGAAAAGGCATTGTCGACATTGCGGATCACCCCGCCGGCGCGGTCGAGATCGAGCTCTGCCCAGCGGCGGTTCTGGCTGAAGGCGACTTGCGTCGGCACGCCGCCGGGCGCCGCGCGGAAGAATTCCTGCACCGCTGGCGAATTGGTACGGCCGATGTCCCATTGTGCCAGGGCATCGCCCAGCGTGCGGCTGTGCACGGTCGGCAGATCGGTGTTGATCAGCCCGCCGCGTTCGAGTTCGCCCAGGATAGCCATGATCCCGCCCGCGCGGTGAACGTCTTCCATGTGGACGTCGGACTTGGCCGGGGCCACTTTCGACAGGCACGGCACCCGGCGCGACAGGCGGTCGATGTCGGTCATGGTGAAATCGACTTCGCCCTCGTGCGCGGCGGCGAGCAAATGCAGCACGGTGTTGGTCGACCCGCCCATCGCAATGTCGAGGCTCATCGCGTTTTCAAACGCGGCAAAGCCCGCGATCGTGCGCGGCAGGGCGCTCGCATCGTCCTGTTCGTACCAGCGGCGCGCCAGATCGACGATCACCCGCCCCGCTTCGCGGAACAGGCGTTCGCGGTCGGCGTGGGTCGCCAGCATCGAGCCGTTGCCCGGCAGGCTCAGCCCCAAAGCCTCGGTCAGGCAGTTCATCGAATTGGCAGTGAACATGCCGCTGCATGAACCGCACGTCGGGCAGGCCGAGCGCTCGATCGTGGTGACTTCTTCGTCGGTATAGCTGTCATCGGCAGCGGCAATCATCGCGTCGATCAGGTCGAGCGCGTGCTCCTTGCCGCGCAGCAGGACTTTGCCCGCTTCCATCGGCCCGCCCGAGACGAACACCACCGGGATATTGATGCGCAGCGCCGCCATCAGCATGCCCGGCGTGATCTTGTCGCAGTTGGAAATGCACACCATCGCGTCGGCGCAATGGGCATTGACCATATATTCGACGCTGTCGGCGATCAGATCGCGGCTGGGCAGCGAATAGAGCATGCCGTCGTGGCCCATGGCAATGCCATCGTCGACCGCGATCGTGTTGAATTCCTTGGCCACGCCGCCTGCCGCCTCGATCTCGCGCGCAACCAGCTGGCCAAGATCTTTCAGGTGGACGTGCCCCGGCACGAACTGTGTGAACGAATTGACCACCGCAATGATCGGCTTGCCGAAATCGCTGTCCTTCATCCCCGTCGCACGCCACAGACCTCTGGCGCCGGCCATGTTGCGACCGTGGGTGGTGGTGCGGGAACGATAGGGCGGCATTGCGGGCGACTCCGAATTGGTACGGCAAGTGACGGACTGTGTGACCGGGTGCCCTAGACGAGAGCAAGGCCAAGGTCGAAAGGTTAATTTGCAACGATCAGGCGGCAGCCGCCACCGCGCGCGCAACCCGTTCGACACGATCGGCCCATTGCGCCTGACCCGCCACATCCCCGATCAGATCCTGGCGAATTTCGGCGCCGAAATAGAGGCACCCGCGCGCTTCGGCATGACGGTTCATCGTCGCGTTGAGTACCGCGCCCGAATAGGGTTGCTGATCGCCGACGACGAGGCCCGGTTCCTGGCGCAGCAGGTCGAGCGCCAGCGCCGCGCCGCGCCGGTCGCGATTGTAGAGAATGCCGATGTGCCAGGGGCGCGCCTCATCGGGGCGGCTCGCCAGATGCGGGGTAAAACTGTGCAGCGAAACGATCAGGCCGGGGCGCATGCGGTCGATCAGATCGGCCAGGGCGGCGTGATAGGGCCGGTAAAACCGCGCCAGCCGCGCTTCATGGCCCTGATGGTCGAGCGAGTTGCCGGGAATGGCATGGCCGTCGCTGGCGATCGGCGCCACGCTCGGGCCATGTTCGTCACGGTTGAAATCGCATACCAGTCGGCTGACATCGCCCAGAAACGCCGCAAAGCCCGGTCGCTCGACCAGCGCTTCGGCAATGGCGGCCACGCCGATGTCGACCGCGACATGCTGGCGCAGCAAGGCGCGATCGATGCCCAGATCGATGTCGTCGGGAACGCGGGCAGAGGCATGGTCGGATACAACAAGGATTCCGCCCGGCGCGGTATCGCCAATCACGCGAAAGGCGTCGTTCATCGCAGACTTCCGGCGCAATGCCACCATGCGGCGGGCACGGCCGCCGCGGCGGCATCGCGCGCGGCAGCATCCGCATAAAGCGCAAAACAGGTCGCGCCCGAGCCCGACATCCGCGCCAGCCACGCCCCGCTTTGCCCCAGCCAGCCCAGCACATCGGCAATCGCGGGCACCAGCGCAATCGCGCCCGGTTCGAGATCGTTGCGGCCATGCATGGCGATCGTGCGCAAATCGCCGCTCGGCAAAGGCCCGCGATCGACGCCGTCCCAGCCGCGAAACACCGGCCCGGTCGGCAGCGGCACGCGCGGATTGACCAGCAAAACCGGCGCACCGGCCAGATCATTGCTCACTTCGACAAGCTCGGTCCCTGTGCCAAGACCCAAAGCCGCCCGGCTGCGCACGCAAGCGGGCACATCGGCGCCGAGCCCCGCCGCAAGGTCTTCCCAATCGCCCGGCAAACCGTGCAAGCGCTCGATCAGCCGAAAGATCGCCCCGGCATCGGCAGACCCGCCACCCAGCCCCGCCGCGACCGGCAGCCGCTTGTCAAGGCTGACGGCCCAGTGGTCCTGTCGCGGAAGAAGCGCCAGCGCGTGCTCGACGATATTGTCACCGCAATCGAGCGCGCCGGAAAATTCGCCGTAGACGATCAGACTGTCCCGGTCCGCCGGAGCGACCACCAGTTCGTCACCCGCATCGACAAAGGCAAACAGCGTTTCGAGCTCGTGATAGCCATCGTCCCGGCGCTTGCGGACATGCAGCGCCAGATTGATCTTGGCAAAAGCGGTTTCACGAAAGGGATTGGCAGCCATCGCGCATGTCCCTGCAAGCGAACGTGTCCTTGGGCAACCCCCAAACGCCACCCCCATGCGGGGGCGGCGCCTGAAAAAGCTTACATATTGGGGTAGTTTGGCCCGCCGCCGCCTTCGGGCGTGATCCAGGTGATGTTCTGGGTCTTGTCCTTGATGTCGCACGTCTTGCAGTGGACGCAGTTTTGCGCGTTGATCTGCAAGCGCGGGGCGCCTTCGTCGACACCGACGAATTCATAGACCCCGGCCGGGCAGAAACGCGCCTCTGGCCCGGCGTAGAGTTTCAGATTGATCTTCACCGGCACGTCGGGATCGGCCAGCACGAGATGGCAGGGCTGATCTTCTTCGTGGTTGGTATAGGAATAGGCGACATTGGTCAGCCGGTCAAAACTGATCACGCCGTCGGCCTTGGAATAGGCGATCGGCTTGTACAGATCGGCACGCTGGGTCGCTTCGGCATCGGTGTGATGCTTCATGCCCTTGAACGGATTGACCTTGAGCACGCGCGCCCACATGTCGGCACCCGCCAGCACGGTGCCGAGCGAACCGCCGAACTTGGCCACCAGCGGCTGCGCGTTCTGCACCAGTTTCAGCTCGGTGGCGATCCAGCTTTCGCGCACGGCGGCGTCATATTCTTCGAGCGCGTCATGTTCGCGCCCGGCGCCGATCGCCGCCGCAATCGCTTCGGCGGCAAGCATGCCCGACTTCATCGCGGTGTGGCTGCCCTTGATGCGCGGCACATTGACGAAGCCCGCCGAGCAACCGATCAGCGCCCCACCTGGAAACGCCAGATGCGGCACCGATTGCCAGCCGCCTTCGTTGATCGCGCGCGCGCCATAGGACACGCGGCGGCCGCCTTCGAGGATCGCCCGGATTTCCGGATGCTGTTTCCAGCGCTGGAATTCCTCATAGGGGTAGACATAGGGGTTGGCATAATCGAGCGCGGTGACAAACCCGAGCGCGACCTGATTGTTCGCCTGATGATAGAGAAACCCGCCGCCCCACGAATTGGATTCCGACAGCGGCCAGCCCTGGGTGTGCAGCACCCGGCCCGGCACATGCTTTTCGGGATCGATGTCCCACAATTCCTTGATGCCGATGCCATAGACTTGCGGTTGGCAATCGCGCTCGAGATCGTAATGCGCCTTGAGCCGCTTGGTCAGATGGCCGCGCGCGCCTTCGGCAAACAGCGTGTACTTGGCATGAAGCTCCATGCCCGGCTGATAATCGGACTTTTTCTCGCCGTCCTTGCCGATCCCCATATCGCCCGTGGCGACGCCCATGACCGCGCCGTTTTCGTCGAACAGCACTTCGGCAGCGGCAAAGCCGGGAAAAATCTCGACCCCAAGCTCGCCCGCCTGTTCCGCCAGCCAGCGGCACAGATTGCCAAGACTGCCGGTATAGGTGCCATGGTTCGACATGAACGGCGGCATCGGCCAGTGCGGAATCGACACTTTGCCCGTGTGGGTCAGCGCCCAGTGCCAGTTATCGGTCACCGGCGTATCGGCCAGCGAGCAGCCCTGGTCGCGCCAGTCGGGCAGCAATTCGTCAAGCGCGCGCGGATCGACCACCGCGCCCGACAGGATATGCGCGCCGATTTCCGAGCCCTTTTCGAGCACACAGACGGCAAGGTCCGGATTGACCTGTTTCAGCCGGATCGCAGCCCCCAGCCCCGCCGGTCCGCCGCCGACGATGACAACGTCATAGGGCATCGATTCCCGTTCGCTCATTCCCCGCTCCGTCTCGCGCAAATGCGGCCTTCTTGCCCAACGGCAGAATTAACCGCGTAATTGAATCTCTGCTCTGCCTTGAAAGCTGTCTCGCTCAAGGTCAATACCGCTTACATGGTTCCACCGATTTCGCAATTCACAGCGGGCGACAGCGCCGCCGCCGGCCAGTATTCCGGCCTTTCGGCCCCTGCGCTTGCACAGGCTGTCGAGGCTGCGCTGGCCTGGTGGCGCGATGCGGGCGTGGATGCGGACTTTGCCGATACGCCGCGCGATTGGCTTGCGGTTACCCGCCCGAGCCCGTCGCCAAAGGCCAGGGCGGTCGAAAAAGCACCGCCCGCCGTAGCGGTAGCGATCGCCGGAGGCCGCGATGCCTGGCCCACCGATCTGGCCGGATTTGCCGCATGGTGGATGACCGAGCCCGCGCTTGCCGCCAATGGCGCGCTGCGCGTACCGCCTGCGGGGCCCGAAGCGCCCGCAATGATGATCGTGGTGCCGATGCCCGAGGCGCAGGACAGCGAATCACTGTTGTCGGGCCCGGCAGGGCGTTTGCTCGACGGATTTCTGGCCGCCGCCGGGCTCTCGCGTGCGGAAGTCTATTGCGCAGCGGCTCTTCCCGCCCGAGTCGCGGCGCCCGACTGGGCCGCGCTCGCCGAGCAGGGGCTGGGCGATCTGCTGGCGCACCATATCGCGCTGGTCAGGCCGCAACGGGCCATCCTGTTCGGACAAAACGGCATTTCAACGCTCCTGCGCAACGATTCACCGAATAACTCCACGCGTTTACCGCCGTTCAACCATAATGGTGCAACTGTTCCGGCGTTATCCGTCTATGATCTCGAGGCGATCGTGGCACGGCCGGCGCTCAAGGCCGGACTGTGGAATCGCTGGCTTGACTGGGATGCCGGCATCATCGAATGACATGATATAACGGGGCTATGCGCAAAGTGGGAATTCGGGTGAAAATGGGGTTCGATCAGGCGTGACGGTGTTGTTGCGCCTCCGGGTATCGGTTTGCGCCTTTGCCGCCGTTGCGGGTGTGGGCCTGAGCCTGCCCGCGCGCGCCAATTCGGCAGCCGCCGACTACTTCCGCAGCCGCGCCGACCGCACTGCCGTTCCCAGCCTGCTGACCCAGGACGATCGCGACTATTACCGCCAGATCTTTGCCGCGATGGCAAAACAGGATTGGAGCGGCGCGCGCCAATTGCTCGACAAGCGCGGTGATGGGCCGCTGCATGCCGTGGCCCGCGCGCAGATGTTCCTTGCCCCCGGTTCGCCGCGCGCCGAATTGCAGCCTTTGACCGATCTGATCGCGCAAGCGCCCGATTTGCCCTGGTCCGACGCGCTGGCACGGCTGGCGATCAAGCGCGGAGCGACCACCCTGCCCGCCGCGCTGCCCGATGCGCAGCAGTTGTTTGCCCAACCGGCCATGGCGCGCCGGGCCAAGCCGCACCGCACCGCCGACGGGACGATGCCCGATGCCGTCGCCGGCGCGATCGAGGCCCGGATCAAGGCCGACGATCCGACCGGCGCGCGCGCGCTGCTCGATGGTGTCGACGCCACGCTGTCGAGCGAAGCGCGGGCCGAATGGCGCCAGAAAATCGGCTGGGCCTTCTATATAAACAACGACGACATGACCGCGCGGAGCGTGGCGCTTTCGGCGTTTGACGGCGGCAGCGGGCCCTGGGTGGCCGAAGCGATGTGGACCGCAGGGCTCGCGGCCTGGCGGTTGAACGATTATCCCGCCGCCGCCGAATCCTTTGCGCGCGCCGCCGGGCTGACGCAGAATCCCGAACTCGCGTCCGCCGGCAATTACTGGGCTTCGCGCGCCTGGTTGCGTGCGCAGCAGCCCGAACGCGTCGTGCCCTCGCTGCGCGCGGCAGCGGCGGCGCGCGATACGCTTTATGGCATGATGGCCGCAGAATCGCTCGGCCTGCGCGAATCTGCGGCTGCCGCCGCGCCCGATTTCAGCAACGACGACTGGCAGAAACTGCGCACGCTGGGTAATGTCCGGCTGGCGGTGCAATTGGCGGAAATCGGCGCCGACGGGCTTGCCGATCAGGTCTTGCGCCATCAGGCGCGGATCGGCGATCCGTCGCTTTATGCCCCGCTGTCGCGCCTGGCGCGCGATCTTGGCCTGCCCGCGACGCAGCTGTGGATGGCGAGCAATGCGCCCGCCGGCGCGCATGCCGATGACGCAGCGCGTTTTCCGGCGCCGAAATGGGTTCCGGCCAACGGCTGGAAAGTCGATCCCGCGCTGTTGTTTGCCCATACCCTGCAGGAATCCAATTTCCGCACCGAAGTGACCAGCCCGGCGGGCGCACGCGGGCTGATGCAGGTGCTTCCCGGAACGGCGCGCCTGCTCGTGCGTTTCGATCCGGCGATGGAAGGGCGCGACAAGCAGCTCGAACTGCCCGACGTGAACCTTGCCTTTGGGCAGGCCTACCTCACGGTGTTGCGCGACAAACCGGCGACGCAGGGCCTCCTTCCCAAAGTCATCGCCGCCTACAACGCCGGGCCGATGCCGGTCGATCGCTGGAACGCGCAGATCCGCGATCATGGCGATCCGCTGCTGTGGATGGAATCGATTCCCTATTGGGAAACGCGCGGCTATGTCTCTGCCGTCATGCGCAATTACTGGATGTACGAACGTCAGGCGGGTGGCCCGTCGGAAAGCCGACTGGGGCTGGTTCAGGGCCTGTGGCCGAAATTCCCCGGGCTCGGCGGCGCGCAAAACGTAAGGCTGGCGTCGCGTGGCGATTGATACGACCCGTGAATTCAAGCCGATCGCCATCGCTCTTCTGACCGTTTCCGATACGCGCGGGCCTGACGACGATACGTCGGGCGACATTCTGGCCGAGCGCATTCGTGCCAAAGGCCATACGCTGGTGACGCGCGCCATCGAAAAAGACGATGCCTTGCGCATTGTCGCCCGGCTCAACAACTGGGTCGACGATCGCGGCATCAACGCCGTGATCATCACCGGCGGCACCGGGTTGACCGGACGCGATGTCACCCCCGAAGCGCTCGACCGGGTCAAGACGCGCGACATTCCCGGCTTTGGCGAGCTGTTCCGCTGGGTCAGCTATCAGACCATCGGCACGTCGACGATCCAGTCGCGCGCTTGCGCGGTCGTCGCGCGCGGGACATATATCTTTGCCTTGCCCGGATCGAACGGTGCGGTAAAGGATGGGTGGGACAAGATCCTCGACGAACAGCTCGACAGCCGTAACCGGCCCTGCAATTTCGTCGAACTGATGCCGCGTCTGACCGAGAAATAAGCCGGGCGTCGCAAGGGGCCTGACCGTCCCGAAACTGCCAAGAACCGGCGTTATCCTCCCGGCCAAATCCATTTTTTCTCACCCTCCCCTTTCCCCTCAAGCCCAGAGGCATTCTCATGGCCCTTCTCGAAGAAAACACCGCCTATCTCAAGGAATTCGCAGCCGACGGGCTCGACCTGACGCTGGTCCGTGCGGTTGAATTCGCCCATGTCTTCCCCAGCGAAGCCGAAGCCGCATCCTTTGCCGAAGCCGCAGCGGGCGAAGGCATCGACATCGACGTGCTCGAACCCGAAGACGAAGTCGATCCGTGGGAAGTCGCGGTGACGATCGAACTCGTCCCCACCCCCGAAGCGATCAGCGAGATCGAAGCGCGGCTCGAAGCGCTGGCGCAGTCGTTCAACGGCGAATCCGACGGTTGGGGCCTGTACGACGACGAATGATCGCCCGAAGCTGATTTTTCATAACGCCTGATTTGACTGGAATAGCGCCTTTGTTCTTGGTACGTTCCAGTCATGGAACCGGTCAAGGGCAGAGGCGCAATCAGTAACAGCGCGAGCGGGCGGTATCATCTGCCCGCGCGCGAGGCTGATGGCGACTGGCTCGACGCCGCTGCATCGATCGACGGCGCACCGCCCAAATTGCGCACGCAAGTTACCGCGCTGGCCGCGCGGACGATCCTCTCGCGCAACACCTCGCCCGACATTCCCTTTGACCGCTCGATCAATGCCTATGGCGGCTGCGAGCATGGCTGCGTCTATTGCTACGCCCGGCCGACGCACGCCTGGCACGATCTGTCGCCCGGGATCGATTTCGAAACGCGGTTGTTTGCCAAACCCGATGCGGCGCGGCTGTTGCGCCGCGAACTGGGCGCAAAGGGCTATCGCCCCGCGCCGATCGCGATGGGCACCAACACCGATCCCTATCAGCCGATCGAGAGCCAATACCGCCTGACGCGGCAAATTCTCGAAATCTGCGCCGAGGCGCGCCATCCGGTCACGATCACCACCAAGTCGGCACGGATCTGCGACGACATCGACCTGATTGCGCAGATGGCGCGCGACAATCTGATTGCCGTGGCGATTTCGGTGACCTCGCTCGATGCGCGGCTGTCGGCGACGCTCGAACCGCGCGCATCGACTCCGGAAAAGCGGCTGCTGGCCATCGCCAGGCTGGCCGAAGCCGGGGTCCATGTCGGGGTTAACGTGTCACCGATCATCCCGGCGATCACCGACAGCCATCTCGAGGCGATCCTCGCCCGCGCCGGTGCGGCAGGCGCGCGATCGGCAAGCTGGATCATGATCCGCCTGCCGCACGAAGTCGCCCCGCTGTTCCGCGAATGGCTCGACGCCCATTTCCCCGACCGCGCCGACAAAGTCATGGCCACGATCCGTTCGATGCGCGAGGGCCGCGACAACGATCCGGCGTTTTTCACCCGGATGAAGCCGCAGGGCGTCTGGGCCGATCTGATCCGCACCCGGTTTCGCCTTGCCCGCCAACGCGCCGGAATCGCGCAGACCCGGCCCGTGCTCGATTGCAGCCGTTTTCGCCCGCCCGCCGCCGATGGTCAGTTGGCGCTGTTTTAGCCAGGCGTGCGGGTTTGCGGCGAAAACCGGACAAGGCGGCTGTCGGCAACAGCGGCCTGCCGGTGCACCACGACGGGGGCATAGTCCGGGTCCTTGACCATGCCCAGGAATGACAGCGCGTCGGGATAGGACATGACGAAGGTTTCGTCCCACGGCCATTCCGCCGGGCCGGTCACCACGCATTCGAATCCGCCCGACCAGGCGATGCGCCCACCGGCGCGTTCGAGCACGGGCTGGATCGTGCGCATGTATTCGCGATAGGCCTGTGCGCCGGTTAACCCTTTGTCCGCCAGCGGATGGCCGGCGGGGTACACGGCCAGCGGCCTGAACCGGACAAGATTGAGCATGTGGATCGGCGTGTCGCGTGGCAGCGCCTTGAACCGGTCGAAATTTGCCCGATCGGGGTCGATGAAGCCCGTGTCCTGCACCATCATGCTCTCCAACGGTAATCACGGAAGGTATCGCGCAAGTCTTTCTTGCTGATCTTGCCGGTGCCGGTGTGGGGCAGTTCGTCGACGAAAGCGATTTCGTCGGGCACCCACCATTTCGCCACGTGCTCTCCGAGATAGCGGCGCAGGCCTGCCTCATCGACATCCGCACCGGGCTTTTTCACCACCACCAGCAGCGGACGTTCATCCCATTTGGGGTGAAAGACGCCGATCGCCGCCGCTTCGGCCACAGCGGGATGGCCGATCGCCGCATTTTCCAGCTCGACCGAGCTGATCCATTCACCGCCTGATTTGATCACGTCCTTGGTCCGGTCGGTCAGTTGCAGCGTGCCATCGGGATGGATCACCGCGACATCGCCGGTGTCGAACCAGCCTTCGGCATTGGTCGCGTCGTGTTCGGCCTTGAAATAGCGCTTGACCACCCACGGCCCGCGCACTTGCAGCACGCCCGCCGTCTTTCCGTCGCGCGGCAGGACTTTGTCCGCATCGCCAAGATCGACGCAGCGGAGCTCCACCCCGAATGGCGGGCGGCCCTGCATCGCCTTGATGGTGACTTGCTCGTCGAAAGTCAGTTCGTCCCAGTTGGCGGTTTCCGCGCCGGTCGTGCCGATCGGGGAGGTTTCGGTCATGCCCCAGGCATGGGCGACGCGAATACCGTCCTTCATGAAGCGTTCGACCATGGCGCGCGGCATGGCCGAGCCGCCGCAGACCACTTGCGCAAGGCTGGGCGGTATCGGCTTTCCGGTTCTTTCCAGATGTTGCAACACGCCAAGCCACACGGTCGGGACACCGGCGGCGGCAGTCACCTTTTCGCGCTCGAACAAGTCGCACAGCACCGCCGGATCGTTGACCGCCGAATAGACGAATTTGGCCCCCGCCGCTGCGCCCGCCCACGGCGTGCCCCAACTGGCGGCATGAAACATCGGCACGATCGGCATCATCACCGTGCGCGTGTCGAGCCCGAACACCGGCGCGGTCATGCACGCCATCGCGTGAAGTATGGTCGAGCGGTGCTCATAGAGCACACCCTTGGGATTTCCCGTGGTGCCGCTGGTATAGCACAGCATGCACGGGTCACGCTCGTCGCCGTCGGCCCATTCGGTTTCGCCGTCGAAAGGGGCGATCCAGTCTTCAAAATGGGGTGAGGGCTGATCGCTGTCGAAACAGATAAAGTGCTCGATGGTCGGACAGCGCGGCTTCATCCGCTCGACGATCGCCGTCCACTGCCGGTCGAACAACAACACGCGGTCTTCGGCGTGGTTGGCGATATATTCGAGCTGATCGTCGAACAGGCGCGGGTTGATCGTGTGCAGAATGCCCCCGGCACCGACCGCGCCGTACCAGCTGATCAGGTGACGGTGGTGGTTCATCGCCAGTGTGGCGATCCGCTCGCCGGGTTTGATCCCCAGCGCGCGCAGGGCCTGCGTCATGCGCAAGGCATCGCGGCGCACCCCGGCCCAGGTCGTGCGGCTTTCGCTGCCATCGGCCCAGCGCGAGACGATTTCGCGCGTACCGCTTTCGCGGGCGGCGTGATCGATCAGATTGGTGACTCTGAGTTTCCAGTCCTGCATCCCGCCCAGCATCACCTGTCTCTCCGTTTTTACTATCTTATTCAACGAGCCGCAGGTGCCTGTCGGGCTTCGCCGTCAGCGCCACATTGGCAAGCCCTTCGATCGGAATCAACCGTTCGATTAATTCGCTGTCGAGCCGGAAATCCTGCCCCAGGATCGCCCATGGCTCGCGCCCGCGCCCGGTGCGCAGATGCACGCGCACTTCGCCGCGCGCATCGGGCGCACGCGGCAACAGCATGGCCAGTTCGCCGACCGCCTCGGGGCGCAGGATTTCGCATTGCAGGATCATTTTCGATGCATTGGTCACCGACGCGAGCGGTCGAGCGCTGCGCACGGTCACGCGCGGGGGCTCATCGACATTGGGACGGTCCAGCTCGACATTGAGCAGGACGCACGTCCCCTCGCGCGCCCATTGCGCGAACGGTTCGACAAGCCCTTCCTCGAAACAGCACGCGGAAAACAGCCCGCTCGAATCCGAAAAGTCGGCCATGACAAAGTCCTTGCCGCGCTTCGTCTTGCGCTTTTGCACCGCTTCGACCATCGCCGCCATCACCGCGCCGGTCCGCCCGGCAGCGGTAGCGCCCGCCGCCATCAGGCTGGAATAAGTCCGCGCGCCATTCGCAACGGCAATCGCGCGATATTCTCCGACCGGATGCGCGGCAAAATAAAACCCGAAATTTTCGCGTTCGGCGGCCATCTGTTCCGCGCGGGTCCATGGCCTGGTTTCGGCCAGACGCGTTGCCTGTTCGACATGATCGTCGCCGCCAAACAGGCCGTGCTGCCCCGATGTCCGCGCGCGCGCCGCCTCATCGGCGACCGCCATCAGCAATTCGGCATTGGCGATCAGCTTTGCCCGGTTTGATTCAAGGCCATCGAGCGCGCCGCCTGCGGCCAGCGCTTCCAACTGGCGCCGGTTCATCGCGCCCGCAGGCAAACGGCGGAACATGTCGTCGAGCGATTCAAACGGCCCGTTCGCTTCTCGCTCGGCAACGATCGCGTCCATCGCCTTTTCGCCGACGTTCCGCAGGCCCGCCAGCGCATAGCGCACGGCATAGGATTCCTCGGTTCGCTCGACGCTGAATTCGGCCTCCGACCGATTGATGTCGGGCCCGGCAAGCGCAATCCCGTTGCGGCGCATGTCATCGACAAAGACGTTGAGCTTTTCCGACTGATGCATGTCGAAACACATCGAGGCGGCATAGAATTCATGCGGATAATGCGTTTTCATCCACGCGGTCTGATAGGCGAGCAAGGCATAGGCCGCCGCGTGGCTCTTGTTGAAGCCGTAGCCGGCAAACTTGTCGATCAAATCGAACAGTTCGTTGGCCTTGGCCGCGTCGATGTCGGACATGTCCTTGCAACCGGCGACGAAGCGCAGCCGTTGCTGATCCATTTCCGCCTGGATCTTCTTGCCCATGGCGCGGCGCAGCAAGTCGGCGTCGCCGAGCGAATACCCGGCGAGGATCTGCGCCGCCTGCATCACCTGTTCCTGATAGACGAAAATTCCGTAGGTTTCGGACAGGATCCCGGCCAGCTTGTCATGCGGATATTCGATCGATTCGAGCCCGTTCTTGCGGCGCCCGAACAGCGGAATGTTGTCCATCGGCCCGGGACGATAGAGCGAGACGAGCGCGATGATGTCGCCGAAATTGGTCGGTTTGACCGCAGCCAGCGTGCGCCGCATACCTTCGGATTCAAGCTGGAACACGCCGACCGTGTCGCCCGATTGCAGCAAACGGTACACTTGCGCATCGTCCCAGGCGAGCATCGACAAATCGATCGAAATGCCGCGCCGGGCGAGCAGGTCGACCGCCTTGCGCAAGACCGACAGAGTCTTGAGCCCGAGAAAGTCGAATTTGACCAGCCCCGCGTCCTCGACATGCTTCATGTCGAACTGCGTCACCGGCATGTCCGAACGCGGATCGCGATAGAGCGGCACCAACTGCGCCAGAGGCCGGTCGCCGATCACCACGCCCGCCGCGTGAGTCGAGCTGTTGCGCGGCAGGCCTTCCAATTGCATGGCAAGGTCGATCAGCCGCCGCACTTCGGGATCGTTGTCGTATTCGCGCTTCAGTTCGAGCACGCCGTTGAGCGCGCGCGGCAAAGGCCAGGGGTCGGTCGGATGGTTGGGCACCATCTTGCACAAGCGGTCGACCTGTCCATAGCTCATCTGCAGGATGCGGCCGGTATCGCGCAGGACTGCCCGCGCCTTGAGCTTGCCGAAAGTGATGATCTGCGCGACGTGATCCATGCCGTATTTGGCCTGGACATAGCGGATCACTTCGCCGCGCCGCGTTTCGCAAAAGTCGATGTCGAAGTCGGGCATCGACACGCGCTCGGGATTCAGGAAACGTTCGAACAGCAGGCCGAGCCGGATCGGATCGAGGTCGGTAATCGTCAGCGCCCAGGCGACCAGCGAGCCCGCGCCCGAACCACGCCCCGGCCCCACCGGAATCCCGTTGTCCTTGGCCCATTTGATAAAGTCGGCAACGATCAGGAAGTAGCCGCCAAACCCCATGCGATTGATGATGCCGATTTCGAATTCGAGCCGGTTGCGATAGTCGCTGACTTCGCCCCAGATCCCGGCCGCCTCCAGCGCGGGATAATCCGAACTTTGCGGATCGCCATCCGGCCCCAGGGTCAGCAGGCGGGCCATATCTTCGTGCGCCTCGGCGGGATAATACGGCTCAAGCCGACGGACCAGCCCGGTCCGGCTGTCGGCGGCGCACATCCGCGCTTCGCCTTCCTGGTCACCGGCAAGGCTGGGCAGGATCGGCTTGCGCTTGGGCGGCATGACCGCGCAGCGCTGGGCGATGACCAGGGTATTGGCCAGTGCCTCGGGAATGTCCTTGAACAGCTCTTCCATCACCGGCGCGGGCTTGATCCACCATTCGACCGAGGAGCGCGGGCGGTCGGGGCTGTCGACGTGAGTCGAACTGGCGATGCACAACATGGCATCGTGCGCGGGATAGAAACTGCGCTCGGCAAAGCTGGCAGGATTGGTCGCGACCAGCGGCCAGTCGCGCGCATAGGCGAGATCGATCAGGGCGGGCTCGGCGCGTTCTTCTGCCGGGTCGTTGCGCCGGGCAAGTTCGATGTAAAACCGGTCGGGAAACAGGGCGGCCAGCGTCTCGGCATAGCTTTCCGCCGCCGCTTGCTGGCCATCGGCGAACAGGCGGGTGAGCGCCCCTTCCCCCGCGCCGGTCAGACAGATCAACCCGTCGGTATGCCCGTCCAGATCCTCGATCCGTACATGCGCGGCAAATTCGAGCGGCCGGTCGAGATGCGCGCGGCTGACCAGATGGCACAAATTGTCATAGCCGGTCGCATCCTGCGCATAGAGCGCGATCCAGTCGATCGTCGGTGCCTGTTGCTGCCCGCCCGGCACGAAACCGCTTTGCGCCGCACCGCCGCGTTCGGGCCGCGCGACGGCCAGCATCGTGCCGATGATCGGCTGCACGCCGACATCCTTGCACGCCTTGGCATAGGCAACCGAGCCATAGAGCCCGTTGCGATCGGTAATCGCCGCCGCCGGAAACCCGCGTTCCGCCGCCGTCTTGGCAATCGCCTTGGGGTCCACCGCGCCATCGAGCATGGTGTAGGAGGAATAGATGCGAAGCGGGACGAACGGGGCGTAAGGCATGGGCCACTATATAAGCGTGCCCGAGGAAAATCGGGAGATGCCCTGTCCGGTTATCACCTGTCCTGATTACAGGAGTTTCTCGATGTCCCTGGCGATGCTCGCAGGCTTGTCGGTGGGGGCATAGCGGCGCACGACTTTGCCGTCGCGGTCGATCAGGAACTTGGTGAAATTCCATTTGATCGCCTTGGTGCCGACGATCCCCGGCGCTTCGGCCTTGAGCCATTGATAGAGCGGCGTGGCATCATCGCCGTTGACGTCGATCTTGGCGAACAGGGGAAAGCTCACGCCGAAATTGACCTTGCAGAAACTTTCGATCTCGTCCGCGCTGCCCGGTTCCTGATGGCCGAACTGGTTGCAGGGAAAGGCGAGCACTTCGAAGCCCTTGTCGCCATAATCACGCCACAGCGCTTCAAGCCCGTCGTATTGCGGGGTAAAGCCACATTTCGAGGCGGTGTTGACCACCAGCAGGACTTTGCCCAGCTTTTGGCTCAGCGCGATCTCGTCTCCATTGGGCAGTTTTGCGGTAAAATCGGCAATCGTGCGCGGTTCGGCCACGGCGTTTCTCCCGTATCGTTATGGCGAACAGGGTACGGCAACGGCACGGGTGCGCAAGGCTATTCGAGCACGCCTTCATGCAGGCGCAGCACCCGGTCCATGCGAAAGGCGAGCCGTTCGTTGTGCGTGGCGATCAGCGCCGAACTGCCCTGGCCGCGCACCAGCCGCAGCAATTCGTCGAGCACCCGGTCGGCGGTCGCTTCGTCGAGATTGCCGGTGGGCTCGTCCGCCAGCACCAGCGAGGGGCGATTGGCAAGCGCGCGCGCCACCGCGACGCGTTGCTGTTCGCCGCCCGAAAGCTGGCTGGGCCGATGATCGAGCCGATGTTCCAGCCCCAGCGTTTCGAGAAGGCTGCGCGCCTGCGCGGTCGCCTCGGCCTTGGGCGTTCCGGCGATCAATTGCGGCAGAACGACATTTTCGGTTGCCGTGAAATCGGGCAGCAAGTGATGGAATTGATAGACAAAGCCGATGTGATCGCGGCGCAACGCCGTGCGCGCATCGCCCGACAGCTTTGACGCATCGGTCCCTGCGATTTCGATCAGACCCTGAAACCCGCCTTCGAGCAGGCCGATCGCCTGAAGCATGGTCGATTTGCCCGAACCCGAAGGACCGAGCAACGCGACGATCTCGCCAGGCATGATGTCGAGATTGACACCGCGCAGCACTTCGATCGCAACGCCGCCCTGATGAAACGTGCGGCGCAGATCGACCAGGCTGACGACTGGTTTCGCCTCATTCATAGCGCAAGACCTGAACCGGATCGGTGCTCGCGGCCTGAAGCGCGGGGTATAGCGTGGCCAGGAAGCTGAGCAGCAGCGACATGCCGCAGATCCCGACGATTTCCTTCGGATCGACCCGGCTCGGCAGATCGGTCAGGAAACGGATCGACGGATCCCACAGGTTTTGCCCGGTCAGCCATTCGACGCCATGGACCACCGATTGGCGGAAATGGAGAAAGATCAATCCGATCGCCAGCCCCGCCCCGGTGCCGACCGCGCCGATCAGCGAACCGATCGCGACAAAGATCCGCACCATGCTGCCCCGCGTTGCCCCCATCGTGCGCAAGATGGCGATGTCGCGCGTCTTGGCGCGCACCAGCATGATCAGCGAGGACAGGATGTTGAACACCGCGACGAGCACGATGATTGACAGGACGACGAACATCGCCACGCGCTCGACCGCCAGCGCCTGAAACAGACTGGCGTTGAGCGTTTTCCAGTCGGTGACGACGGCGCGACCGTTGAGCTGTGCCTTGATCGGGGCCAGCGTTTCGCCGACGGTATCGGGATTGCTGGTGGTGACTTCGATCATGCCGATGGAATCCCCCGACAGGAGCAGTGTCTGCGCATCGCTGATCGGCATCACGACAAAGGCGTTGTCATAGTCATAGACGCCGATTTCAAAGATCGCGCCGACGCGATAGCCGATTTCGCGCGGCACCGTGCCAAACGGCGTGCTGCGCCCGGCGGGATTGATGATGGTGATCGTATCGCCGACCTGCACGCCGAGGTTTTCGGCAAGGCGCGATCCGATTGCCACTTGCCCGGCGCCGGGCTGAACGTCCTTGAACGATCCGGCGACTTTCTTTTCGGCCATGCGGGCAAGATCGGCCTGGGTATTGCCGCGCGCGATGATCGCCTCGACCCGGCCGTTGAACGTTGCCAGCAAGGGCTGTTCGATCAGCGGGGTTGCCCGCGTCACCCCCGGCGTTGCCTGAAGCCGTTTGACCAGACCCTGCCAGTCATCGAGCCGACCGCCATAAGCCTGGATCACGGCATGGCCGTTGAGCCCGACGATCTTGTCCATCAGCTCGGCGCGGAACCCGTTCATCACGCTCATCACGATGACCAGCGCGGCAACGCCGAGCATGACCGCGACGAGACTGATCCCGGCAACCAGCGCGATGAACGCTTCGCTGCGCCCGGGCAGGATATAACGCCGGGCAATGGTCCATTCGAAAGGTGTCAGAAACAAACGATGCGTCACTTTCGCGGATTACGACCGATGCCCAAAGCATCTAGGGGCTCGGGCTGCGCGTGGCAATGCCGGTGTCAAAGGGCCGAGGCGTCAAATGTGCGCAAATGTCAGGCAACCGCCGAAAGGCGCGATCGGCCTTCGCGCTTGGCCTGATAGAGCGCCCGATCGGCCGCAGCCATGGCCGCCTCGCCATCCTGATGAATGGGCGCAATCCCGCTGCTGATCGTTACCCGCACGGCCCCCATCGCCGTGGTGATCTGGGTCTCGGCGAGCCGGTCGACCAGTCGCTGACAGACAAGGCAGGCCTGTTCGACACTGATTCCCCGCAAGATCACGGCAAATTCCTCGCCGCCGATCCGTGCGACCATATCGCTGGCGCGAAAGGCTTTTCGGGCCAGCTCGGAAAAATGGCACAGGACCGTGTCGCCTGCTGCATGGCCAAGGCGGTCGTTGACTTGCTTGAAATGATCGATGTCGATCATCGCCACGCACGCGGGCTCGTGCGTGGCGGACTGCACCGCCAGCGAATCGAAAAATGCCCGCCGATTGGGCAATCCGGTCAAGGGATCGGTCAGCGAGACGCGGCGCAATTCGTCGATCAGATCGTCGGCGCGTTGCGATTTCGCCTGATAGTGCGCGGCGCTGCGGCTGAGACGCGCGATTTCCTGCCGCCGCCGCGCCTGTTCGACCACCAGCGGCAGCGAACAGCACGCAACCAGCCCGGCATAGACCAGCCCCAATTGCAGCCGATCTGCCGCGAGCGGCAGTCCGGGGGCGATCGGGCCGATGCCCACAGCGGTGAGCGGCGCGGCAATCAGGGCGATCAGCACAGGCATCGCCGTCGCGATCAGCACGTCGGCCCAGACCGCCGCAAACAGCGCAAACACCAGCGGGGCAGCCAGTGGCCAGCGAATATCCTGCTCGAACACGCAAACATTGAGCAACGCCATCGTGGCGAGCATCAGCAGCGAAGCCAGCACTTTGCTCGGACGCGGCCGGTCATCGCTTACAGTCCCGGCGGCATGCCGCCGGTCGATAAGGGCCCCGCCCCAGGCTGAAAACCGCGTCAGCGCAGTCATGCCAAAAGGTATGATCGCGACCAACCCGACACCATGTCCCAGCACCCAGGCGCGGAACGCCGGGCCAAAGGCGACGCCCTTGACCAGATGCAGCGCCGTTGCTGCGACAAGGCCACTGCATGCCGGAATTACCAGTGCCGTCCCGATCAGGAAAACCGCGGCCATCTCGATTGTCGCGGCGGGCCAGGCCTTGCGCAGCGTGCGCCGGGTGAGCAGCGCAGCAGCGGTCGCTTCGCCGAGGCTCGCCACAGTCAGAACCGCGCCCATCGCCCAGCCAGGTCCGAACCATCCCGCGCCAATCTCGCTCACAATCGCGCACGTGATCAGTGCCGCGATCCGCCCCCTGCGATCGGCAACGCAAAGCCAGACGGCCAGCACGGCGCCCGACACCCATACCATGGCCACGCCTTCATCGGTCCGGCCGAACAGCCAAGCGAAAGCGACCCCGCCAAAATAGAGCAGGGTCACTGCCGACAGACCAACAAGGCTACGCAAATTACCCATAGGCCCATTAGCCATCAGATTGGTGAATTTCGTATTACGGACCAGCCTTAACACCATGATTACCATCAAAATCAGGGGTCGGCTGCGCCCTTTGGCGCGATGTCGACACGGTCGCGCGCGGCGGCGGTGTCATGATATGGTCATCTGCGGCTCTGCGGCCCCTTGCGTTCCGGGCCAAACGGGGCCACATGGCGCCCGGATTGCAGGGCACGACTGCTTTGCACCGACGGCCAACCAGCAAAGGAATTCACCAGCAATGGATGACGCCTTTCGCCTGTGGATCGATCCTGAACAGATGAACCTGACGAACCCTTTTTACGACGCGGACGGCGACAAGCTGCGCGAGGAATGCGGCATTTTCGGCGTGGTGGGATTGCGCGAAGCGGCAGCGATGACCGCGCTCGGGCTCCATGCCCTGCAGCATCGCGGGCAGGAAGCTGTCGGCATCACCAGCTTTGACGGCACGGAATTCTATTCCCGGCGCGGCACCGGCCATGTCGCACAGAATTTCTCGTCGAGCGAAGCGCTGGCCGAATTGCCCGGCATGATGGCGGCGGGCCATGTCCGCTATTCCACGACCGGCGGTGCAGGACTCCGCAATGTTCAGCCGCTTTACGCCGATCTCGCCTCGGGCGGGTTTGCCATTGCGCATAACGGCAACATTTCCAATGCGATGACGCTGCGGCGCGATCTCGTGACCAAAGGCGCGATCTTTCAATCGACGTCCGACACCGAAGTCATCATCCACCTCGTCGCGACGAGCCGCTATCCCACACTGCTCGACCGCTTCACCGATGCGCTGCGGCTTGTCGAAGGGGCCTATTCGCTGATCTGCATGACGCCCGAGGGGATGATCGCCTGTCGCGATCCGCTCGGCATTCGTCCCTTGGTCATGGGTCGGCTCGATGACGCGGTGATCTTTGCCAGCGAGACGGTTGCGCTCGACGTGGTCGGCGCCGAATTCGTGCGCGAAATCGAACCGGGCGAACTGGTCCAGGTCGCGCTTGACGGCACGATCACTTCGCATCGTCCGTTTATCGATGCGCGCCCGCGCATGTGCATTTTCGAACATGTCTATTTCAGCCGTCCGGATTCGCTGATCGGCGGACGCTCGGTCTATCAGGTGCGCAAGGCGATCGGCGAACAGCTCGCCATCGAATCGAGCGTCGATGCCGATCTGATCATTCCCGTGCCCGACAGCGGCGTGCCGGCCGCGCTCGGCTATGCGCAACAGTCGGGCATTCCGTTCGAGCTGGGCATTATCCGTTCGCACTATGTCGGGCGCACGTTCATTCAGCCGTCCGACGGCAAGCGCAACGCCGATGTGAAGCGCAAGCACAATGCCAATCGCGCGCTCGTGGCGGGCAAGCGCATCGTCCTGATCGACGATTCGATCGTGCGCGGCACCACCTCGCTGAAAATCGTGCAGATGATGCGCGAAGCCGGCGCCAGCGAAGTCCATTTTCGCGTTGCCAGCCCGCCGACCGAGCATTCCTGCTTTTACGGCGTGGATACGCCCGAGCGGTCAAAGCTGCTTGCCGCGCGGATGGATGTCGAAGAAATGGCCCGCTTTATCCAGGCCGACAGTCTGGCCTTCGTGTCGATCGACGGGCTCTATCGCGCGGTCGGCGAAGCGCAGCGCAATACCGCTCGCCCGCAATATTGCGACGCCTGTTTCAGCGGCGATTATCCCACCCGGCTGACCGACCTTGGTGACCGCGAAGCGGCGGTGCGCGGGATCGTGCAGGTGACCGAATGAGCGGCGAGCTATCGGGCCAGGTCGCGCTGGTCACCGGGGCGAGTCGCGGCATCGGCGCCGCGACAGCCCTCGCACTCGCCGCAAAGGGGGCGCATGTCATCCTTGTCGCGCGCACCGCGCGCGATCTGGAAAAAGTCGAACAGGCCATTTTCGAAGCGGGCGGCGCAGCGACGATCGCGCCGTGCGATCTGGCCGAACCCGATGCGATTTCGCGGCTCGGTGCGGCGATTTCCGGGCGCTGGAACGCACTCGACATGCTGGTGATCAACGCGGCGGTCTTGCCGGTCTTGACGCCGGTGTGGCAAATCGAGCCGCGCGATCTCAATCGCGGTCTTTTGCTCAATGTCGCAGCAACACAAGCGCTGATCGCCAGCTTTCATGCCCTTTTGCGCAAGAGTGAAAACGGCCGGGTGATCGGCGTGACCAGCAGCGTCGGCGCAAAGCCGCGCGCCTATTGGGGCGCCTATGGTGCGTCGAAAGCCGCGTTTGACAACCTGCTCGACGCGTATGCGCAGGAAGTGCGCGGGATTTCGGCGATCCGCGTGGCGATTGTCGATCCCGGCGCAACGCGCACCGCAATGCGCGCCAAGGCCTTTCCCGGCGAAGACCCGGCCAGCGTCAAGGCACCCGAAGTGGTCGGCGCACGGATCGCCGCGCTCGTCGGTGAACCCTTTGCCAGCCCTCACAGAGAACGCGTCGAAGCCCCCGCAGCCTGATCGATATTGGCCTGATCGACGGTTGATGTCCGCTTAACCAGTCTGTCTGGCAATGGGTTAACTCCAAGCTGTCAGAATCCCTGACCACCAAGTGCAAAAGCCTTCATAATCGGCGCACAATCGGGGCCTTGCGATGAGCGACACCACCTGGAATGACTCCCGGTTCGGACCGGGCAGTTATGAGCATTCCTCGCAAGAGGATCGCAGCGCGCCCCGTGTGCGCGTGCATATTGCAGCCGCCGTGCGCCCCTCGGGTGTCCGCGGGTTTCAGACGATCGTCCGCGACCTGTCGCTGGGTGGTTTTACCGCAACATCGCCCAAGCGACTGGAAGCGCACAACTTCTGCTGGCTGACGATTCGGGGGTTTGAACCGATCCGGGGCGAAGTCGTGTGGTGGGAAGCAGGCCTGTTCGGGGTCGCTTTTGCCAGTCTGTTGCCCCAGGAAACGCTCGATGCCATCGTCGCCCACCAGCGCCATGGCTCGACTGACGACGACCTGATCGCCTGATCATGCGTTCCTGAGCGCGGCATGGGCGGCCAGCGCCCTCGCCCGCGCTTGCGCATGGCCGATGATCGACAAAGGATACCCGGCCGGTCGCGCCGCAGGATCATGGATAGCTGAATCCGACAGATGCGCCAGTTCCGGTACCCAGCGGCGGATATAGCCTGCGGCATCGAATTTGGGTGATTGGGTCAAGGGTGCCATGATCCGCACGAACATGTTCGAATCGACGCCGGTGCCCGCAGTCCACTGCCAATTGACCGCATTGGCTCCATGGTCGGCATCGACCAGCGTATCCCAAAACCAGCGTTCGCCTTCGCGCCAATCGATCAACAGATGTTTGACGAGAAAACTCGCGGCGATCATCCGCACCCGGTTATGCATCCAGCCGGTCGCCCACAGTTCACGCATGCCCGCATCGACGATCGGATAGCCGGTCTTCCCCTGCTGCCAGGCGCGCAATCCGGCAAGGTCATCGCGCCATGCCATGCGATCGTAATCGGCCCTGCCATTGCGCGTCGCATAATCGGGCATTTGCACGGTGACATTGGCCGCATAGTCGCGCCAGCCCAGTTCGCCGAGAAACACCCCGACCGAGCCGCCGACTTCGGCAACGGCATGCCACACGGCCGCCACCGAAATCTCGCCGAAATGCAGGTGTGGCGACAGGCGCGACGTACCCTCGAGGGAGGGCAGATTGCGGCATTCGCCATAAGCCCCGACGCGATCGATGAAGGCCGTCAAGCGCGAACGGGCGCAGCGCTCACCCGGCGTCCAGCTCGCGCGAAAACCCTCGGCCCAGTCGGGCGCGGTCGGCAGCAACCGCCATCCGTCGAGCCTGTCGCCGGTCGGCCAGAACGACGGGACATCGAGCCGCGTCGGCGCGGGCAAAGGTCGATGCGGCGGCATCCTCTGCACCAGCGCGCGCCAGAACGGCGTGTAGATGCGATAGGGATTCCCCGATCCGGTCAGCAGCGACCCGGGCGGGACGAGATATTGACCGGGATGGAGCACGAGGTCGAACGTCTTGGCGACCATGCGCTCGGCATTGCGCCACCACGGTTCGGCATGAGCCATGGCATGGACACGCCGGGCGCCGACCTCGCGCCGGATCGCGGCCAATTGTTCGTGCGCCTTGCCCCGGCGCAGCACCAAGCGCGAGCCCAGCTTGCGCAAATCCGCGTCGAGGCTGGCCAGGCTGTGATGCAGCCACCAACGCGAGGCTGCGCCCATGCGAAGATGACGCGGCGTCTCATCGTCGAGCACATAGACCGGGATCACCGGCCCTTCGGCAGCGGCGGCGGCAAAGGCGGGTTGATCGGCAAGGCGCAGATCCTGGCGCAGCCAGACAATCACGGGGTCGGTCATGCCGCCCTTGTGCCCACCGCGTCACCCTGCGCGACCTGCCCTTTGGGGCAGGTCGCATGGATTATGTCAGCCGGCCACTGTCCCAACCGGCGTCAGCCGGCCACTGTCCAAGTCTGGCCCTTGGCGAGCAACTTGGCGAGATCGGCGCTTTTTCCGGCGCGCGCCTTGGCGTCCTGACCGAGCAGCGCGCTTTCGAATGTCGGGCGCGGATCGTCGTAGATCACGCCCAGCGCCATCGGAAACGGCCCAAACGGCATTTCGACCAGCAAGTGCGCAATCGTGCGGTTGGTCACATCGTGGACGAGCACGCCCGCGCCCTGCCAATCGCCATCGACGACATCGACGACCTTGAGCGACAGCGTCGCGTGATCGAGCGCAATGCCCTTGGTGCCCTTGGCAAACAGCAGCGGTTCGCCATGACGCGCCCAGACCTGGCTGGCATCGGCAACCGGTTTGGCCGTGAAATCGTCGAAGCGATCCTTGTTGTAGACGATGCAGTTCTGGAAAATCTCGACGAACGCCGCGCCCTGATGCGCATGCGCCGCCTTCAGCACCGAAGGCAGATCCTTTGACACGTCATAGGACCGCGCGATGAACCGTCCGCCCGCGCCGAGCGCAAAGGCGCAAGGGGATGCCGGATGATCGACCGAGCCCAGCGGCGAAGTCGGCGAATGCGTGCCTTCGCGGCTGGTGGGCGAATACTGCCCCTTGGTCAGGCCATAGATCTCGTTGTTGAACAACAGGATCTGCGTGTTCACGTTGCGCCGGATGATGTGCATCGTGTGATTGCCGCCGATCGACATGCCGTCGCCGTCGCCGGTGATCACCCAGACATCGAGCTCGGGGTTGGCCAGCTTGATGCCCGTGGCAAAAGCAGGGGCGCGACCGTGGATCGTGTGAAAGCCATAGCTTTCGACATAATAGGGAAACCGGCTGGAGCAGCCGATGCCCGAAACGAACACGGTCTTCGACGGATCGGCGCCGAGATCGGGCAAAGTGCGCTGCACCGCCTTGAGAATGGCATAGTCGCCGCAACCGGGGCACCAGCGCACTTCCTGGTCGGTTTCCCAGTCCTTCAAGGTGGTCTTGATCGGGGTCAGGTCGTTCATGGCAATGGTTCCCTTCAGGCCCCGATCGTTTCGTCGATCGCCGCTTCGATTTCGGCGATGGTAAACGGCTGACCGCTGGTCTTGTTGAGCGTGCGTGCGTCGATCAGGTATTGGTCGCGCAACACGGTCTTGAACTGGCCGGTGTTCATTTCGGGCACGAGCACCTTGTCATAGCCGCGCAGCAGATCGCCCAGGTTTTCGGGCAAGGGCCAGACATGGCGGACATGAACATGGCTGACATCGAGCCCGCGCTTGCGCGCACGGCGCACCGCCTGATGGATCGGGCCAAACGTGCTGCCCCAGCCGACCAGCACGAGCTTTCCGCCCGGCTCGCCCAGTGTGACCTCCTGCGGCGGAATGCTTTTGGCGATGCCGTCGACTTTGGCCTTGCGCAGATCGGTCATCGTCTGGTGGCTGGCGGGTGAATAGTCGATGTCGCCGGTCAGCGGATTTTTCTCGATGCCGCCGATCCGGTGCATCAGGCCGGGCGTGCCCGCCTTGATCCAGGGCCGTGCGCCGTTTTCGTTGCGTGCAAACGGCAGCAAGGTGCCGTCGGGCCCGTTGGGTTCTTCAAGGAACGTCACCGGGAACGGCGCATAGCTCGCCGGATCGGGCACTTTCCAGGGCTCGGCGGCATTGGCGATATAGCCGTCGGTAAGGAGGATGACCGGGGTCATGTAGCGCGTGGCGATGCGCACCGCCTCGATCGCGCAATCGAACGCATCGGACGGGCTGCGCGCGGCGATCACCGGGATCGGCGTGTCGCCGTTACGGCCATAGACCGCCTGATAGAGGTCGGACTGTTCGGTCTTGGTCGGCAGGCCCGTCGACGGACCGCCGCGCTGCGAATTGACAATCACCAGCGGTAGCTCGGTCATCACCGCAAGACCCATCGCCTCGGTCTTGAGCGCGATCCCCGGCCCCGACGACGATGTCACCCCCAGATGCCCGGCATAAGCGGCACCGATCGCCGAGGCGATCGCGGCGATTTCGTCTTCGGCCTGGAAGGTGGTGACGCCGAATTCCTTGAGCTTCACCAGATTGTGCAGGATCGAGGAGGCGGGCGTGATCGGATAACCGCCAAAGAACAGCGGCAGTTCGGCCAGTTGTGCCCCGGCGACAAGGCCATAGCTGATCGTTTCGGCGCCGGTCACCGTGCGATAGAGCCCCGGCTCGCTCGCCACTGCGCCGACGTGAACCTGCCGCAGCGGGCCCGACAGTTCGGCGGTTTCGCCATAGGCGTGTCCGGCATTGAGCGCGGCGATATTGGCGTCGGCCAGAACCTGATTCTTGGCAAATTTGCCGTTCAGCCAGTCGATCAGCGGCTGCCGGTCACGGTCGAACATCCACAGCGCGAGGCCCAGCGTCCACATGTTCTTGCAGCGCAGCGCTTCCTTGTTGCCAAGCCCGAACGGCTTGACCGCCTGCAAGGTCAGCGCGGAAATGTCGAAAGCGAGCAATTGCCATTTGTGCAGGCTGCCGTCTTCAAGCGGATTGACCTCGTATTTCGCCTTTTCGAGGTTGCGCTTGTTGAATTCGCCGCTGTCCGCGATGATCAGTCCGCCCGCCTTGAGCGCGCCGACATTGGTCTTCAGCGCAGCCGGGTTCATCGCGATCAGCACATCGGGCTGATCGCCCGCCGTATCGATTTCGGTTGAGCCGAAATTGATCTGAAACGCCGAAACGCCAAACAGCGTGCCCTGCGGCGCGCGAATTTCCGCCGGGAAGTCGGGGAACGTGGCCAGGTCGTTGCCCGCCAGCGCGGTCGACAGGGTAAATTGTCCCCCAGTCAACTGCATCCCGTCGCCCGAGTCTCCGGCGAACCGGACCACAACCGCTTCGGGCGCCGCTGCGGCATCCTTGCCACCGGTCAGCGCGTCGGGCCCGTCGATCAATGCTGTAGCCATCGTATTCCTCGCTTGGCGGATCGGTCAGCGGGCCGATCGCCCTTTCCTTCAACCATGCCTGCGGCTGTCGGCAATGCGCCTAACGCCCGGTGCGCCCGAGCGCAAAAAAGAAATTCTCCGGCGCTCCATACCCGCAAGATGACTCCCGCCATGAAGTCAGTGATCGCAGGTATCCTTGATAACGGTCAAGACACCTAGTCAAGTTGCAAAAGCGCACTTACCCATGGTTGCGTGCGCGGCAGAGGCGATTCCACGCCCGCGACCCGCAGCCACCTTTGAGAGAGGATCCGGATTATCATGGCAGAGGCTGAACCGCAGACCCGCCCTACCGCTTATGTGCGGCCCGACGTGCAGGGATTTCTCGATTTCATGAACGCCGCCGGAGCCCCGCCGATGAGTGCGCTGACGCCCGAACTGGCGCGCCAGACCTATCTGGCCATGGCCAGCGTCGGCGAGCGCGATCCCCTGCCCCTGCCCGTGATCCGCGACCTGACCGCCCCCGGGCCCGCAGGGCCGATTCGGCTGCGCCTCTATGATTCGCGCGAAACGCGCGAGGCGGGTCCGGCTGTCGTGTTCTTTCACGGCGGCGGCTTCGTCATCGGCGATCTCGACACGCACCATGCGTTTTGCACCGAAATCGCCGCCGCGCTCGACCTGCCGGTGATCGCGGTTGACTATCGGCTTGCCCCCGAGCACCCCTTCCCTGCGGCACCCGACGATTGCGAGGCCGCCGCGCGCTGGGTCGCGTCCAGCCCGGTCGAGCTGGGCCGCACGATTACCGGCTTGATTCTGTCCGGCGATTCGGCGGGGGGAAATCTGGCAATCGTGGTCACGCAGGCCCTGGCGGCCGCCCCGGCGGCGGTTCCCGTGATCCTGCAGGCGCCGATCTATCCGGTGACCGACGACCGGCCCGATCACGCCTCGTTTGCGCAGTTCGCCGACGGTTTTCTGCTGACGGCGGATACCATGGCGTGGTTTTCCGACGGCTATGGGGCGACGCCGGGCGAGCCTCGCGCCTTTCCGATCTACAATGACCATGCCAATACGCCGCCGACCGTGCTAGTAACCGCCGGACTCGATCCGATCCGCGACAGCGGCCGGGTCTATGGAGCCGAACTGGTCCGCGCCGGAGCGAATGTCACGTTTCTGGAATTCAAGGGGATCATCCATGGCTTCGTCCAGCTGCGCAAGGCGATCCCGAGCGCACAGGACGACATCGCCACTATTTTCGCTGCCATCAGGCAGCAACTGGAACGTATATAAATGACTGAACAATTTGCCGGGCTTCCCTATCGCCCTTGCGTCGGCGTGATGATGGTCAATGCACAGGGCCGCGTCTTTGTCGGCCAGCGTATCGATACCCGCGACCGGGCCGCGCGCGGCGAGGCCGCTGTCGGCGAAGGGGATGCCTGGCAAATGCCGCAAGGCGGGATCGATGACGGCGAGGATGTGCGCCCCGCAGGCTTGCGTGAACTCCACGAAGAAACCGGCGTGACCGCAGATCTCGTTCAGGTCATCGCCGAATCGCGCGAGGAATATTTCTATGACCTGCCGCCCGAATTGCTCGGTCGGTTGTGGAAAGGGCGCTATCGCGGTCAGCGGCAGAAATGGCTGTTGCTGCGGTTTAACGGCGAAGACAGCCAGGTCGATCTGAATGTCCACAATCCGGCCGAATTCGCCGAATGGAAATGGGTCGATCCCGAGGAACTGCCCGATCTGATCGTGCCGTTCAAACGGCGCGTCTATCGTCAGGTGCTCGACGAGTTCCGCCCGCTATTGTGACTAGACGAGCAGCGAAAGCAGGTTTTGCTGGCTTTGCGAATAGGCGCCGGCCAGCGCGCTGAGGATCGTCTGCTGCTGCGTACTGGTGGTTGAGGTATCGGTTGAAGCCGACGTGCTGCTGGTGCTGCTCTGTCCGGCGACCTCGCTTAACAGGCTGCTCAAACTCGTGGTGCTGCTTGCCGAACTTGTGCTGCCGGTCAAATCGGCGATGAGGCTTCCGGCGCTGCTTGCGCTGTTGCTGCCCAGAATGGTCGCAATCAGGCTGGTGTTGCTCGTGCTGCTGCCGCTGTTCGCCAGACTGAGCAAAGTCGCCAGCGTGCTGGTCGAACTGCTGGTGCCGGTGCCGAGCAAGGCGGACAGCGAGGTACTGGCGGTGTTGTCCTGAACCAGCGCGGTCACTGCCCCGGCAAGCGTAGTGCTGCCGGTCGAACTTGTGCCGGAGCTATCCGTTGCCGACGCAGCCGTGGTCTTGGCTTGCGCCTCGTAATAGCTGGTATAGGCGGCCATCGCGCCCGTTGCGCTCGAAATTCCGGTCATCGCCGCACGTGTCCTTGCGCCCGATTCGGGGCAGATCATCCATGCGCCGCACCTGGTTGGCACCGGGCAAAGCAATCGATAGAGAAAACTACCTAGTTGGCCTGCGCCACCGGCTGCGGCTTTACCGCATCGGCCGAAACGACTTTGGGCGTGGGGCCCCGGGCGATCGCTTCGGCAAGCGCGCGCGTTTCGGCGCAGCCCTTGCCACACAGCCCTTCGAGCCGGGTCAGATCGGCATGTGCCTTGGTCAGCGCGCCTTTTTCCGCCATCGCCCCGCCTTCGCCGCTGATCGCGTCGAGGTCGTTGGGATCGCGATCGAGCGCGACGCGATAATAGTGGATCGCCTTGCCCTGCATCCCGGCCTTGCGCGCGGCATCGCCCAGCGCGACCAGCGTACCCCCATAGCCCGGATCGACCGCCAGCGCGGATTCAAACGCGTCCGTCGCGCCATCGACATCGCCATGCGCCAATGCCGTGCGCCCGATGGACAACAAATCGCCCGCGCGCGGATCGGCCGGGCCCGTCACCTTTGCCTGCCCCATACTGCCGGTCACGGCGAGCACGAGCGAAAGGGCAAGGGCAGCGGGGAAATAACGCATCAACAACTCCCGAAATCGTGCAGAACCCGGTAAGGCGCCGGGTGAATCCGACCGTCCTGAGCGCCCTGTGTGCATGACGCCGTCGATTATCATGCCCGAACCAGGTTTGCGAAGAAAAACCCGTCGGTTCCGTCATATCCCGGACCAAGGCGCCATCCGGCGCCGCGCGCACGCCCGATCGGCGCCGCGACAGGACCGGCGCGCCATTCGGCATGGCGGGAAAGGAATGCGGCGATGCCTTCGGCACCTTCGGCATCGAGCAGCGAGCAGGTGATGAAAGTGATCCGTCCGCCCGGCCGGACCAGTGTGGCCGCCAGATCGAGCACATGCGCCTGCGTGCGGGCATAGCGCGCGATCGCCTCGGCAGTCAGCCGCCAGCGTGCCTCGGGATTGCGGCGCCAGGTGCCCGTCCCCGAACACGGCGCATCGACCAGCACGGCATCGACCTGCCCTGCCAGATCAAGCAAACCTTGCGCTTCGCGCCCGGCATCGAGCAAGCGCGTTTCGACTGTCGCTCCGGCCCGCGCGGCGCGCTCGGGCAGCCGCGACAGCCGCGCGCGATCGATGTCGCAGGCTATCAGCCGCCCCCGGTTGTGCATGGCGGCGGCCAGCGCCAAGGTCTTGCCCCCCGCCCCGGCGCACAAGTCCACCACGGTCTCTGCGCCCGAAACACCGATGGCAGCACAGGCGAGCTGGCTACCTGCATCCTGCACTTCGAACAGACCTTCGGCAAAGGCGGGCCAGGCCTCCGCCCGGGTTCCCGACGGCAGCCGCAGGGAATCGGGCGCCGGGCCCGGCTCGGCGGCGACCGGCAGCTGCGCCATCAATGCCTCACGCGTGGTACGCAGACGATTGGCGCGCAAATCGAGCGGTGCGCGAGTCAACAGCGCGGCCAGTTCGGTCCGATCAAGCCCGCTTTGAATCAACGCCTCGACCAGCCAGCCCGGCGCGATTCCACGCGCTGCCGCCACTTCGCCGGGCCCGATCGGCGCGGGGCCATAACCGGACCCATCGAACAGCGCGGCCAGCGCCGGATCGTCAAGCGCGAGCCGCAGCATCGCGGCACGACCGTTATCGGGAATATCGCCACAGGCGCGGATCGCATCCCACGCCAGATCGCGGATTGCACGACGGTCCTTCGATCCGACAAAACGCCGCGTGCGAAACCAGTCGGCGGCAATACGATCGGCGGAGGCACCCTGCCCCCGCGCCGCCGCGATGACCGCGTCGAGCACATCGATCGCCGCCTGAACGCGCGCCGCCGGGTTCACGATTGCCTGCTCCGGCCCGGCAGCGGCGGTTCAGCGCGTCGGATAATTCGGCGCCTCACGCGTGATCGTCACGTCATGAACGTGGCTTTCGCGCAAGCCCGCGCCGGTGATCCGCACGAACCGTGCCTTGGCTTTCAGCTCGGCGATGGTCGCGCTGCCGGTATAGCCCATGGCGGCCTTGATCCCGCCCACAAGCTGGTGAACGACATCCTTGGCCGTCCCCTTGTAAGGCACCTGACCCTCGATCCCTTCGGGAACGAGCTTCATCTGATCCTTGATGTCCTGCTGAAAATAGCGGTCGGCAGAGCCGCGCGCCATCGCACCGACCGAGCCCATACCGCGATAGGATTTATAGGCGCGCCCCTGATAGAGGAACGTTTCACCCGGCGCTTCCTCGGTGCCGGCAAGCAGCGAGCCGATCATGATCGTGCTCGCGCCTGCGGCCAGCGCCTTGGCCGCGTCGCCCGACGTGCGCAAGCCGCCATCGGCAATCACCGGAACGCCCGACATTTCGGCTTCTTCGGCGCATTCCATCACGGCGGTCAATTGCGGCACGCCGACGCCTGCGACAATACGCGTGGTGCAGATCGAGCCCGGCCCGATGCCGACCTTGATCGCATCGGCCCCGGCATCGATCAGCGCGCGGGTCGCTTCGGCGGTGGCGACATTGCCGGCGATCACCTGCACGTCGTTGGACAGCTTTTTGACCGCATCGACTGCGCGGGCGACATCGGCATTGTGACCATGCGCGGTGTCGATCACGATCACATCGCATTCCGCCTCGATCAGCGCGCGGGTACGGGCCAGCCCCTTTTCACCGACCGTGGTCGCCGCCGCAACGCGCAAGCGCCCGGAGGCATCCTTGGTTGCGCTGGGGTAATTGACCGCCTTTTCGATGTCCTTGACCGTGATCAGGCCGATGCAGCGATAGGCTTCGTCGACGACCAGCAATTTTTCGATGCGGCGCTGGTGCAGCAGGCGGCGCGCGTCATCGCCTGTCGTGCCGAGCGGGACGGTGGCGAGGTTTTCGTGCGTCATCAGCTCGCGCACCGGCTGCGCCGGATTGTCGGCAAAGCGCACGTCGCGGTTGGTCAGGATGCCGACCAGTCGACCCGAACCTTCAACCACCGGAATACCGCTGATCTTGTGATGACGCATCAGCGCCTGCGCTTCGCCGAGCGTCGATTCCGGCGTGATCGTGATCGGATTGACCACCATGCCGCTTTCGAAACGCTTGACCGCGCGCACTGCGGCGCACTGTTGCTCGACCGTCAGATTGCGGTGAAGCACGCCGATCCCGCCAAGCTGCGCCATGACGATCGCCATGTCTGCCTCGGTCACGGTATCCATCGCCGAAGACAGCACCGGGATGCTGAGCGGGATCGTGCGGGTCAAACGTGTGCGGGTATCTGCCTGGCTTGGCACGAGGTCCGAGGCCCCCGGACGCAGCAGAACATCATCGTAAGTCAGGCCAAGGGGGATGTCGATCACGGCTGCCACTTTCTAACCGGGGGGAATCGTGGCGGCCCATGTAATCAAGCCAAGCGGATATGGCCAGTGCTCTTTTCGTCCCTGTTTCAACCGGGCATTCAGCGCGCGGCGCTGTCCTGGCGCGGCACCGGCGGGCCCGGAAACCGATGCGCATCGGCGAAATACCGCGCCAGTTCGACTTGCAGCACGACATCTTCGGCCATGCCGCCATATTCCACGCGCGCGGCGACATCGGTCGGTCGATGATAGCGCTCGTCCATGAATTTTTCGAGCCGGGCGGGGTCGGAATAGGCACTGCTGACCATGACGGCGGGGACATCGTGCTGAATGAAAGCCCAGCCGTCCTGCCGCCGGACATAGGCATTGGCGCCGTTGCCCGTCACCAGGCGGCGGTGCATTCCTTTGAGCACATTGGCAATGCTGTCGTCGAGATCGGTCATCCCGGCGCCGATCACGCTGACCGGCAGCCCCGGCCCGACAAGACCCGTCGAATCGACATTGAGCACCGCCATGACCGCATCAAGCGGCAACGGCGGGTTTTCGGCAAAGGCCTGCGCGCCAAGCAGCCCAAGCTCTTCGCCCGTCGTCGCGAGGAAATAGACATCGCGGTCGAGCGGATGCCCGTTCGACAGCATGCGCGCGGCCTCGGTGATCACGGCGAGCCCGCTGGCGTTGTCAACCGCGCCGTTGCAGATCAGGTGTTCGGCCGGCGGGTCGGCGCAGCGCCCGAAGTGATCCCAGTGCGCCACGATCACGACTGCGCCCAGATCATGGCGGCGCCCCTCCAGCTTGCCGATCAGGTTGTGCGTGTGAATGCGCGTTTCGCGCCCGGTCGCCTCCAGCGTGCCGCTCAGCCCGATCGGGTGCGGAGCAAAGCCGGGCTCTGCGCCCATGACGCGCAAGGCGGCCAGTTTTCCGGCGCCTGCGGCTTCGAGCAAGGTTTCGGCAACTTCGGTCGTGACATAGGCCTGCAAGTCGCCGCCCAGTTTCTGCCCGGCGAGCGCATAACCGGGGCGGCGGCGGCGCGCGGCGACATCCTCGATCCGCCGGGTGCCGTCGAGCACGGTGATCACCGCCGCTGCGCCCGCATCGAGCAGGCGCCCCGCGCGGTCGTCGGGGCCGACGGTATCGGGCGTGCCTTTGGGCGACTGACTGTCGAGAATCAGGGCGATCCGACCGGCCAGTTCGGTGCGCGCGGTTTCCGGATTGGTGTCCTTGCCGACAAACACCAGCGGCGCGTCTTCGATCAGACTGCGCAAGCCCGAAGTCACCACGAAGACGCCGTTGGCATCGATCGGCACATGGCGGTGCCCGCGCTGAAACACGGCGCGGCTCCCCTGCGGGACTCGCTCGACCAGTTCGACCGGGGCGAACCACGCATTGCCGGGATCATTGGTGCCGCTGACCAGCCCGACGTCGAACCATTGCCGGGCAAGATAGCGCAGCGTCTTGGTTTCGCCTTCTGTGCCCGGCTCGCGACCGCCGAAATCGTCGCTGGCCAAAGTTTCGACATGGTGGCGCAGCGCCGTTTCGAGCGGGCCCGGTTGCGACCCGCCCGGCGGCGGCGCAGCGCGCGCGCCGATCAGCATGAAAGCGATCAGCACAGCGACAACAGCACGCGCCCGCGACCGCCGTGCCGATTGCGCCTGCCACCGCTGTTGCCGAAACCCCATTGCGCGATCCTGTTTCAAAAAGGCCAGTTTCAAAAAGGGCGGCCTGTTACAGCGGTGGCCTGTTGCAACGGGCGGATTGTCCTGCACATGCCCGTTTCCACCTGCCTGACAAATGGTGCGTTTCGGCGCAAGCGCGCATTTCACCAAAGCGGCACCCTTCCGATCATTGCCGCCATCACGGATGCCTTTTGCAGCCGATGTGGTATGGCGCGGGCACGGTTTTGCGATGCAACGATGAGGCGGCTGTGCGGCTCGACGATTTCGACGATTCAATCAATGTAGAGGATCAGCGCGGCCAAAGTTTCGGCGGCGGGTTTGGGGGCGGCGGTTTGCCGTTCTGGCTGTTGTTCACGGTCTGGCGATGGTTCGGTTGCGGCGGCGTGGCGCTGGCGATCGCGGGGTTTGCCGCGTTTGGCCTGTTGCGCAACGTCGGTCACGAAGCCGGAACGCAACAGGCGGGGTTCGCCCCCGGCGGGCACAGCGTCGCGCAAAGCTGCAATGTCAACGCCTATAGCCACGAAAGCTGCAACGCGCTGTCCTCGCTCGACATGACGTGGAAGCCGGTGCTCACGCGGATGGGCGTGCCGTTTCGTGCGCCCAAGCTGGTATTCTATGCGCGCGAGGGCGAATCCGGCTGCGGCGAGGCGCAAAGCGCCATGGGGCCGTTCTATTGCCCCAGCGATCAGGGCATCTATCTCGACACCGCATTTTATGACGAAATGGCCGGAAAACTGGGCGCGGACGGCGATTTCGCGCGGGTCTATGTCATGGCGCACGAATTCGGGCACCATGTCCAGAATCTGCTCGGCACCTCGGACAAAGTCCACGCGGCGCAGGTGCGCAGTCCTTCGGCGGCGAACCACCTGTCGGTCGAACTGGAATTGCAGGCGGATTGCTATGCCGGGGTCTGGGCCGCGCTCAATGCCGACCGGATCGAGCCCGGCGACATCCAGTCGGGCCTGAAAGCCGCGCATCAGATCGGCGACGACACGCTGATGAAGGAAGCGGGGCGCACGCCGGTCGAGGCGGCCTTTACCCACGGCAGCGCGGCGCAGCGCATGCACTGGCTGAAGGCCGGGCTCGACAGCGGCGGCAATCCCGAAGTCTGCGATACGTTCGCCGCCCAATGATGCGTCCGCGCCCCGGGCCGAATCCGGGGCGCGGCCTGATCGTCAGCGCCAGTGGTGATGGTGGTGGTGGTGGTGCGGTTGGGGCCCAATCCACACGCGACCGTCCCAGCGATAGCCATGCCCGCGATACCAGTCGGCATGATGGTTGTGCCAATAGGGCGGCGGCGGCGGCGGGCCCATGACCCATACCTGACCGTTCCAGAAATACCCGTGCGAGCGGAACCACCGCGCGCTGTGGTGATGATGGTGATGATGGTGCATGTTGACGCCGATGCCGATGTTGAGCCCGGCGGGGATCATGTGCGCCTCGCTTTGCATTTCATCATCGGCATGGAGCCGCGCCATCGCATCGGGCACGGGTTCGAGCAGGTCGGCATAGCTGCGCGCCGCCGGAATCGGGTCTGCCATCGCCATCGGCGCGAGCGCCGCACTGCCGACAAGCGCAATGCCTGCCGCGCTCGCCAGCATGATCGTCTTGTGCTTCATGTCGTGTCCTTTCGCTTCGTTGATCGGCCCCGCCCCTCTTGCATTGTCTAACAGACATGGGCCGTGCCGCACCTGAACGCGGCTTTCAGGCGCCGTTCAGCGCGGGATTGTCGTCATCGACCGGCTTGCGCGCCCGCGCGGCGCGATAGAGATTGCGATAGGTGCCGTCGAAAACCGTCCGCGTGTCCGAAATCCAGCGGGTTCCTGCGGCCAGGTCATCACGACTGACGGCAAGGCGGCGCGCACGCAGTTCGCGCTGCGCCGCATCCTCGTCCGACATCGGCGCAAGCTCGATTTCGGGGTCTTCGGGAATGACGACAAAGGCCATCATCGGCTCATCCTTGCGAAAGACATGGGTAACGCCCGGCGGCGGGCTGCGAAATATCGCAAAGAACACCATCGGCCACCATTCCGACCGGATCAGCGCGGGCACCGCGAGCGGCGTCGAATGCGTCGGATCGGTGAAATAGCGCGGATGCGGCTCGGTGCGCACGGCAAAGCCCGGCGGCACGGCAATATCGAGCGAAAGCTGATAGGAATAATAGTCCGCGCCAAACGGCCGAAACGGTGGCCAGGCGGGCTCGCCCGGCGGCGGCGGGCCCCAATCGGCATCAAGGCGCACATGCCCGTCGACTGTGGTCACGCGCAATTCGGCATCGAACGGATAGACCAGTTCGAGGCCATAGCGTGCGCTTTCCGAAAAGGGCAGGCAATGCCAGGGCTGCTCATGATTGCCGTCGGCGCGCGGCTGCTTGTCCCCGGCCCAGCCCGGCACGGCAATGCGAACAGGGCGCGGCGCCGGTCGGTCACCGTGCGTGCGATAGGTCACTTTGGGCATGACGTCCTCTTTTGCGTCTGAAGCGGCATTTCTGCGCGGGGCTGCATGACTCGCGCATGAACCGCGCGCGCGCGAACCAAAGCGATGATTTGCCGTAAGGCTGTATGCAGCCAGACGTGGTACAAGCTCGCCATGAAAGACATGACTCCCCCCTCGCCACGAACTGCGCCGATGACTTCGGCGTTTGCGCTGTTGTCTTTTGCGTGTGGTATCGGGATGGCAAACCCCATTCCAGCCTCGGCGCAGACTGCCGCCGCACCCCAATCGGTTACGGCCGGCGATGTCGCGGGAAAGCCGCTCGACGATCTCAATCTGCGCAAGGAAAAGATCGCCCCGGTGCTCGAAGCGGCCCAGGCCAACCCCTACCGGATTCCCGGCAAGGGGCGCTGCGCCGATCTGAACCGCGAAGTTGCCGATCTCAACGAAGCCCTCGGGCCTGACATCGATGAAAGCATTTCACCCAGCGCCCAGCAAAAGCGCGACCGCGCCATCGGCGGAACCGCCCGCTCGGTTGTCGGCAGCCTGATTCCGTTTGGCGGGGTGGTCCGCGAAATCAGCGGCGCGAACGCCGCCGAAAATCACCGCGAACTCTATCTTTACGCAGGCATCGTCCGCCGCGCATTCATCAAGGGCTATGCCAAGGCGCGGGCCTGCCGGATCGCGCACTACATCCCGCCGGTTCCGGACAAGAAGTAAGCCCTGCCCCAGGCGGGCAGGACTTGATCAGGCGCGTTTGCGGACGAATTCGGCGCGCAGCACCAGCCCTTTGATCCCGTCGAAGCGACAGTCGATTTCCTGCGCATCGCCGGTCAGGCGGATCGACTTGATCAGCGTGCCGCGCTTGAGCGTTTGCCCCGCGCCTTTGACTTCGAGATCCTTGATCAGCGTGACCTGATCGCCGTCGGCAAGGAGGTTGCCGACGGAATCGCGCACTTCGACGCGATCAGCCGCCGCCTTGCGCTCGGCAAGCTCGGATGCGGCCATCCATTCGCCGCTTTCCTCGTCATAGACATAGTCTTCGTCTGCCATGAAAATTCTCCTGATTCCGCAACTCGCCGCAGGGGCGAACGCTGCCAATGGATTGCGCATCCGCGCTTTTGCCCATCTTGCCAAGCAAAAAGGCCGGGGCGTTGCCACCCCGGCCTTTTGCTTGTTCGCTTGAAACGGCGATCAGTACACGCGGGCCTTGGGCTTGATGTAGGTGGCGTCGTCGGTCAGTGTGTATTCGTGGACCGGGCGGTAATCGAGGCGGACGCCGCCGCCCTGGCCGCCCCAACCGTCAAACCACGCCACGGTGTGCTTCATCCAGTTCACGTCATCGCGGCTGGGGAAATCTTCGTGGGCGTGAGCGCCGCGGCTTTCCTTGCGGTTATAGGCGCCGTGCATCGTCACCGACGCCTGACTGATCAGGTTGTCGAGCTCCATCGTTTCGACGAGATCCGAATTCCAGATCAGCGAGCGGTCGGTCACGCCGACATCCTGGAACCGTTCATACGTCGCGGCGAGCTTGACCTTGCCTTCGGCCATCAGCTCGTCGGTGCGGAACACGGCGGCGTGCTGGCTCATCGTGCGCTGCATTTCGACGCGGATCTGTGCCGTGGGCGAGCTGCCCTTGGCATTGCGGAAGTGATCGAGGCGAGTCAGCGCGAGGTCCGCGCTGTCCTTGGGCAGCGAGGCGTGGCTCGTGCCCGGCTTGATCAGTTCCTTGAGCCGCAGGCCGGTGGCGCGGCCAAACACGACGAGGTCGATCAGCGAGTTCGAGCCGAGGCGGTTGGCACCGTGGACCGAAACGCAGGCCGCTTCGCCGACTGCAAACAGGCCGGGGACAACCGTTTCAGGGTTTCCGTCGGCGCCGATCGTCATGACTTCGCCATGATAGTTCGTCGGAATGCCGCCCATGTTGTAGTGGACGGTCGGCACGACGGGCAGCGGCTGGCGCGTCAGGTCGACACCGGCGAAGATCTTGCCGCTTTCGGTGATGCCCGGCAGGCGTTCGCCGAGAATCTTCGGATCGATGTGATCGAGGTGCAGGTAGATATGGTCCTTGTGCGGACCGACGCCCCGCCCTTCACGGATTTCCAGCGCCATCGAGCGCGACACGACGTCGCGGCTGGCCAGATCCTTGGCCGAAGGGGCATAACGCTCCATGAAGCGTTCGCCTTCGGAGTTGGTCAGATAGCCGCCTTCGCCGCGCGCGCCCTCGGTGATCAACACGCCCGCGCCATAGATGCCGGTCGGGTGGAACTGCACGAATTCCATGTCCTGCAGCGGCAGGCCCGCGCGCAGCACCATGCCGCCGCCGTCGCCGGTGCAGGTATGGGCCGAAGTCGCGGTGAAATAGCTGCGGCCATAACCGCCGGTTGCCAGCACGACCGAGTGTGAGCGGAAGCGGTGGATCGAGCCGTCATCCATGCACAGCGCGATCACGCCGCGGCATTCACCGTTTTCCATGATCAGGTCGATCGCGAAATATTCGATGAAGAAATCGGCGTCGTACTTCAGCGACTGTTGATACAGCGCGTGCAGCATGGCGTGGCCGGTACGGTCGGCGGCGGCGCAAGTGCGCTGCACCGGCGGGCCTTCGCCCATGTTCTGCATGTGGCCGCCAAACGGACGCTGATAGATCGTGCCGTCGGCATTGCGGCTGAACGGAACGCCCGCGTGTTCGAGCTCATAGACCGCAGCCGGAGCTTCGCGGACCATGTATTCGATCGCGTCCTGATCGCCCAGCCAGTCCGACCCCTTGACGGTGTCGTACATGTGCCAGGTCCAGTGATCGGGCGTGTTGTTGCACAGCGAGGCGGCAATCCCGCCCTGCGCCGCAACGGTGTGCGAACGCGTGGGGAAAACCTTGGTGATGCAAGCGGTGCGCAGGCCGGCCTGCGCCGCGCCCATTGTCGCGCGCAGCCCCGAACCGCCGGCGCCGACGACCACCACGTCATAGGTATGGTCGATGATCTTGTATGCGGCAGTCATGGCTCAGGCGCCTCCCAGGGCAATGCGGATGACGGAGACAATACCGAACGCGGCACCCGCGAAAGGCACGATGTTCACAAGCAGCCAGGCAGCAATCTTGCCAGCGTCTTCGTGGACATAGTCTTCCAGCATCACCTGCACGCCGAGGCGCGCGTGATAGAACGTGTTGATGAAAATCAGCACCAGCGCGGTCGCCGGGACCGGCTGCGCCAGCCACGAATGAACCGATTGATAGTCATAGCCCGGCAAAAGCGCGAGGCTGACCAGCAAATAGGGGATGAGGACGAGATTGCCCACCGCCGTCAGGCGGGTGGCAAGCCAGTGATGCGCGCCATGGTGGCTGGAGCCCAGCCCCCGCACGCGGCCGATGGAAGTACCGTTACCCATTGAATCCTCGATCGTTACGGCAAGGCCACGCGTCAGCGCGGCAGGAGCACGAAAGCCCAGAACAGGGCGGTGGCGAGTACCGAGAACACCATTGTCAGCACCGACCAGCGGGCATTGGCATCCAACTCATAGCCCGCGCCGACGTCGAGCACGAGATGGCGCACACCCGTCGCGAGATGCTGAAAAAAGGCCCAGGTCAGGCCGATCAGCACGACTTTGCCCAGAATCGAGGTCAGGCCGCTGAGCGGGCTGGCCGTACCGGTCCAGACATAGGCGATGAACGTCTGATAGCTCTGTTCACCACCGGCGATTGCACCGATCCACCACAGCAACAGGCCAAGACCGGCGAAGGTCAGCCCGTTTCCGGTGACGCGGTGCAGGATCGAAACCAGCATTGCCGGGCCCCAGCGCCAGATCTGGAGGTGCGGCGAGATCGGCCGGTTGCTGCTTGCCTGCGCCATGCAAAACTCCTCAAATGCCAAACGGCCACGGCCCATCGACCATAGCCCAACAGTATGTCCCGGCCAAAGGCGTGTATGGCCGAGACGTCAAGCGCGATTCGTATTAGTGGAAATGCCGCAACGCGCAACCTGTGCCGCAGTGTAACATGCATAGGTCTTATATCAGGGGCACGATCGGACGGGCGGCTGCCCCGTTGCGGCGCCCGTCATACCCATCTAAGGCGCAGGGCATGACGGATCGCGACAGCGGCAAAGATTGCGCCTATCGGCGTGTACTGCGCGCGCGATGCGAATGGAGCCAATCATGTCGGATGAAACCACGCCAGGCGAAGACGCCTGGAAAGTCACCTTTTTCGGCCCGCGCGCGCAAATTCAGGCGGCGCTGGTGGCGCACGAGGATGCGTTTGACTGGGATCCGGAGATTGTCCTTGCCGGCAGCGAGATTGCCGAAGACTTCCCCGACGACTGGCGCCTGGAAGCATGGCTTTCGCATGCGCCATCAGCGGAGGACCTGTCGGCGATGCGCGCGCTGTTTGCCGACTACGCACCCGAGGCGCATGTCGAACACCTGCCGCCGACCGACTGGGTGACGCTGAGCCAGGCCGGGGTCGAGCCGATCCGCGAAGGGCCGTTTTACGTCCACACCGCCGATCATCCGCCGTTGAACGAGCCCGGTGTGCGCAATTTCGTCATTCCGGCGAGCCTGGCCTTCGGCACGGGGCAACATGCCACCACCGCCGGGTGCCTTGCCATGCTGGCCACGATGAAGCGGCGCGGCGTGGTCGTGCGCAATATTGCCGACATCGGCACGGGGACCGGGCTGCTGACGTTTGCGGCCATGCATCTGTGGCCGATGGCGCGTGCGGTGGCGAGCGACATCGACCCGGTCTGCGGCCCGGTCGTGGCGGACAATGCCGAAGCCAACGGGGTCCGCATGGGCGATGGCAACGGGCGCATGGCCATGGTCATCGCGCCGGGGATGGCCCATCCGCTGCTGCGTGCGAGCGCGCCTTATGACTTGCTGATCGCCAATATCCTGGCCGGGCCGCTGGTCGAACTGGCACCCGATTTTGCTGGCGCCGTCGTGCCGGGCGGCAATATCCTGCTTTCGGGATTGCTGACCACGCAGGAACCCGCCGTGCGCGCGGCCTATACCCGCGCGGGGCTGCGCCTTGCCGCGCGAATGACGCGCGGCGACTGGTCGATCCTGTGGCTGCGCCGTCGCCGGTTTGGCGGGGTTCGGTCGAGCCAGGTCGGCGTGCTGCCCGAATGGTCGAAACGCTGGTGACCGAAACGCTGGTGACCGATCAGGGCTCCAGCGTCTCGGCCAGCAGAGTCAGCGCGGCCATGGCAAAGGCGTGCATGTTGCCGAGCCGATCCTCGCTGCCGGTGTGAACCGTGATCGCGGCGCGGATACCGCCGGGGCCGACGACGCCGATCGCACTGGTGCCCGAGGCGACGCCGAGCGGGTGGCGCCCCGGCCCGGCGGCGCCGGTTTCGGCAACGCCCCAATCGGCGTCATAGCGTCTGGCGATCAGGTCGGCCTGCGCCAGCGCATAGGCCTCGGTCGCCGAGGTCAGCCCGCGCAATGTCCCCGGCTCATGACCGAGCACGATTCGCCGCCCCTTGAGCGAATAGATGATCCCGCCGCCGCTATAGAATGCCGAGGCGCCGGGCATGGCCAGCAATCCGGCGGAAATCAGGCCGCCGGTCGCCCCGTCGACAACCGCCAGCGTTTCTCCGCGCGCAACCAGCAAGGCCCCTGCCCGCGCGCCGACACCTGCGAGTTGCTCCAAAGTCACGTGCGCGTGCCCGCGATGGCGAGGCCAAACGCAACGAACACGCCGCCGGTCACCCGGTTGAACAGCCGCCGTCGCGCCGGTCGCTTGAGCCAGGCGGCAAGGCCGCGCCCGCCGAGCGCATAGACGAAATACCAGGTGAATTCGACGACGCCGAACGTTGCCACCATGATCGCGAACTGCCCGCCTTTGGGGCGCGCCGGATCGAGAAACAACGGCAGAAACGCGGCGGCAAACAGCAAGGCCTTGGGATTGCTCACGCCGATCGAAAAGCCGGTGCGGAACAGGCGCCAACGCGAAGGCCCGGCCTCGGCACGCGCCAGTTCGGCCTCGGCGGGATCGATTTCGTCGTCGACCGGAGCAATCCATGCCTTGTAGCCAAGCCAGACGAGATAGGCCGCGCCCGACAGCTTGAGCACGGTAAACGCAGCCGGGATCGCCAGCAACAGCGCGGTCAGCCCCGCCGCCGAAGCCGCAAGCAGGCTGACCACGGCGGTAAAACAGCCGAACATCGCCATGACCGACGGCATCAGGCCATGTTCGATGCTGCGCGTCATGACGTGGAGCATGTTTGGCCCGGGCGATGCCGAGATGAAAAAGACCGTGGCCACGAACATCCACCAGGTGTGCAATGCCATTGTTGTTATCCCGCGTTTCGCACGATGTCGGCCCATTGGGCTTCATCGATCACTTCGATGCCGAGCGCTGCGGCCTGCTTCAGCTTTGACCCCGCGCCGGGCCCGGCGACGACAAGATCGGTCTTGGCCGAAACCGACCCGGCAGACCGCGCGCCGAGCGCTTCGGCCTGGGCCTTGGCTTCATCGCGGCTCATCGTTTCGAGCTTGCCGGTAAACACCACGGTCTTGCCGGCAACGGCGCTGGCCTTTGTTTCGACGATATAGTCGGGCGGAGCGAGCTGGCCCAGCAAATCGTCCCACACCGCGCGGTTGTGCGGCTCGTGGAAAAATTCGCCCAGCGCCTCGACCACCACCGGGCCGACGCCATCGATCCCGAGCAGATCGGCGCGCGCCTCTTCATCCCCGGCATGGGCCCGCTCGGCGACAGCGCGCAAGCGCTGCAACGTGATGAACCGCTTCATCAGATCGCGCGCCGTGACTTGCCCGACATGGCGAATACCGAGCGCAAACAGCAGCCGTGCCGCATCGGGCGCACGGCGCGCCTCGATCGCCGACAACAGATTGTCGACCGATTTATCCTTCCACCCTTCGCGCCCGACGATGTCGTTGCGGCGCGCTTTCAGGCGAAAAATGTCGGCGGGGCTTTCGAGCCAGCCCAGCGCAAAGAATTCGCCGATGGTCTTTTCGCCCAGCCCTTCGATGTCGAGCGCGACGCGGCTGACGAAATGGCGCAGCCGTTCGGTGCGTTGCGCCGGGCAGATCAGCCCGCCGGTGCAGCGCACGTCGACTTCGCCGTCTTCGGCCACGGCTTCGGACTCGCATTCCGGGCAATGGTCGGGGAAGATATAGGGCTCGCGCGGTTCGTCGCGGGTCAGATTGTCCACCACTTGCGGAATGACATCGCCCGCGCGTTGCAGGACGACGCGATCGCCGACGCGCACGCCCAATCGCGCAATCTCGTCGCGGTTGTGCAGCGTGACATTGGTGACCGTCACCCCGCCGACCAGCACCGGGCGCAACCGCCCCACCGGCGTCAGCTTGCCGGTGCGTCCGACTTGCACGTCGATCGCCTCGATCACCGTTTCGGCGCGTTCGGCGGGAAACTTGTGCGCCATGGCCCAGCGCGGCGACCTGGCGACAAAGCCGAGCCGTTCCTGCCAGTCGAGCCGGTCGACTTTATAGACAACACCGTCGATGTCATGCGGCAGGCCGGGGCGGCGCGCCTGAATATCGCGGTAATGGGCGAGCATGTCTTCCGTCGAGGCGCAGCGCACGAGCAGCGGCGACACGGGCACGCCCCAGCTTGCAATCGCCTGCATCACGTCGAATTGCGTCTCGGCGGGCAAGGCGCTGGTGGCACCCCAGCCATGGGCCAGAAAGCGCAACCGGCGATTGGCGGTGACGCTGGCATCCTTTTGCCGCAGCGATCCGGCGGCAGCGTTGCGCGGATTGGCAAACAGCTTTTCGTCTTTTTCGTCCTGGGCGGCATTGAGCGCGGCGAAATCGGCGTGGGTCATGTAGACTTCGCCGCGAATCTCGAACACGTCGGGCACAGCGCCGGCCAGAACTTGCGGAATATCGCCGATCGTGGCGACATTGGCGGTGACATCCTCGCCCACTTGCCCGTCGCCGCGCGTCGCCGCGCGCACCAGACGGCCCGCTTCATAGCGTAACGAGCATGACAGGCCGTCGATCTTGTCCTCGGCGGTCATGACCAGCCCGGCTTCGGGCGGCAGCGCGAGAAAGCGGCGCACGCGCGCGACGAATTCGCCGACTTCCTCGTCGGTAAAGGCGTTGTCGAGGCTCATCATCCGCACCTCATGGCGGACTTTCGACAAAGGCGAGGCGGCGACATCGTGGCCGACTTTGCGGCTCGGGCTGTCGGGCCGGATCAGGTGCGGAAACGCCGCCTCGATCTCGGCATTGCGACGGACCAGCGCATCGTATTCGGCGTCGGAAATTTCCGGCGTATCGAGCGTGTGATAGAGCCTGTCGTGGTGCGCGATCTGACGGGCAAGGCGCATCAGTTCGTTGGCGGCTTCGGCCTCAGTCATGTCCCGCCTTTCCCAAGATCGTCACCACCCGCTCGCGCCGCACGTCAAAGCCAAGACTGCGATAGAGCGCGATGGCCCCGGCATTGTCGGCATAACTGTGCAAAAACGAAGCCACTCCCCGCGCGCGATGCCCGGCCATGACATGGCGGATCAGCCGCCCGGCGAGCCCCTGCCCGCGAAACGCCGGATCGGTGCAGACGCCGCTGACTTCGACGATACCCGGCGCCGGGCGCAACCGTTCGCCCGCCATGGCGATCAGGCGCCCTTCGTGCCGTACACCGTAAAACGGACCATAGCGCCAGGTCGACGGCCCCCATGGCCCCGGCCGATTAGCGAGCGCCAGCGCGGTCATTGCGGGCACGTCAGCCTCGCCCAGCGCGACAATATCGTCCGATGCTGCGGCATCGACCGGCCCGCTTGCGATCATCTGCACCAGATGCGCGACTTTGCGCACCACAGTACCGGGCGCTGTAATCCCGTCATCCTCGATCAGCCAGATTTCGTCATCGGCATCGCGCAACAAGGCGGCGAGCGCCGAGTCCTGCCCCGGCGCAGCGGCGGCGAAGGGACCATAGGCGGGATCGATTCGCCAGGCTTGCGGCGACCCATGCGCCAATGCGGCTTGCGGCCCGGTCAATGCGGACCATGCCGGTCGGTCGAGAAAGGGATCAAACGGTGAAGACATGCCCGCGCGCTTGCCCGATCACGCCTGTTCGAGCAAGCGGTCGGCCTGGGCGCGCGCTTCGGGCGTGATCTCCGCGCCCGACAGCATGCGCGCGATCTCTTCCTTGCGCCCGGCGGAATCGAGCAGGGCGACCGACGTGCGCGTGACCGTGCCTTCGCTCGATTTGGCGATGAGGAAATGGTTGCGCCCGCGCGCCGCGACTTGCGGGCTGTGCGTAACGGCGAGCAATTGCCCGGCGTGCGCCAGCCGGGCGAGCCGTTCGCCGATCGCGCTGGCCACCGCGCCACCGACACCGCGATCGATTTCGTCGAAAATCACCGTCGCGGCGCCGCCCTCTTCGGCCAATGCGACTTTGAGCGCGAGAATAAAGCGCGACAGTTCGCCGCCCGAGGCAATCTTGCCCAAAGGGGCAAAGGCGCTGCCGGGATTGGTCGAAATCAGGAATTCGACCGCGTCGACGCCTTGCGGCCCCCAGCGATCGTCGGGCAGCCGCACGACAGCGGTACGGAATCGCGCGGCATCGAGCTTGATCGGGGCAAGCTCCTGCGCCACCGCCGCGTCGAGCCGCCGCGCCGCTTCGGCCCTGGCCACCGACAGCGCCTCGGCTTTGGCCTGATAATCGAGCCCGGCATCGTGCGCCGCGCGTTCGAGCTGCAGGATATGCGCATCGCCGCTTTCGATCGCATCGAGCGCGGCGCGCATTTCGGCCGTTTTGGCTGGAAGCTCGTCAGCCGCGCAGCCGTGCTTGCGCGCGGCGGCGCGCAGTTCGAACAATCGCGTCTCGATGCGGTCGAGCAACAAGGGATCGTGCGACAGCGCTTCCATCGCGGCGGCAATGCGGTCTTCGGCTTCGCCCGCCTCGATCACCGCGCGGTCGAGCGAGGCCAGCGCTTCGGCCAGCAGGGGATGTTCGCCGGCAATGCGGTCAAGCCGCCGCGCCGCGCTGCGCAAACCGGCCAGCGCAGAATCCGATCCTTCCCACAGCACCTGCAACGCGGCGAGGTCGCTCGACAGGCGCTCGCCCTTCTGCATCGCGGCACGCTGCTGCGCGAGATCGGCTTCCTCGCCCACTTGCGCATCGAGCGCGACCAGTTCGGCCAGATGCGCGGTCAGCAAGTCCTCGTCCGCGCGGGCCGCCGTGACCGCTGCGCGCGCTTCGGCCAGATCCGCCTCGGCGCGGCTCCAGCGGTGCCAGGCCTGCGCCACGGCGGCGGTATCGGCATGGGCATAGCGGTCGAGCAGGGCGCGATGGCCGCGCGCATTGACCAGCCCGCGATCATCATGCTGACCATGAAGCTCGACGAGATGGCGCGACACTTCGCGCAAGAGCGCAACGCCGACCGGTTGATCGTTGATAAAGGCCCGGCTGCCGCCATCGGCGCGCAAGCGGCGCTTGATGATCAGCGCTTCGCCCGGTTCGATGGCGATGTCCGCCTCGGCCAGCGTGGCGCGGATCGCATCGGGCAGGCGATCGAATTCGAATGTCGCGGTGACGCTGGCCTGATCGGTGCCGGCACGCACGAGGCCGGTGTCGGCGCGATCGCCCAGAACCAGCCCGAGCGAATCGAGCAGGATCGACTTGCCCGCGCCGGTTTCGCCGGTCAACACGCCCAGCCCGGCGCGAAACACCAGGTCCAGCGCCTCGATCAGCACGACATTGCGGATGGCAAGAGCGGTCAGCATCGCTCGGGTCATAGCCATCACGGCGCCCCCCGTCACCCTTTGTTCTCCCCCATTGTTGTCCGCATCCGCCATATTTCAACCGCGTGACACAGTGCCATGCGAACGAAACGTGATTGTGACAGTGAGTCGCAGGAGATCGGGATTTCAGTCAAATCGTAAACCACCAAAAAGGGGCAAGCCGATGGCACAGCATGCGCTGTTGAAGGACGGCAAGAGGGGGCTGCCTTCGGCCCGGGATCTCGCCACATCGATTCCCGCCTGGCTCGAATTGCCCGAACCGCGCGGGTTCCGCCCCAAGCGCAAAGTGCGCACCGTGTGGATTTCCGATCTTCATCTCGGCACACGCGGCTGCAACGCGACGATGCTGCTCGATTTCCTGGCCTCGATCGAGTGCGAAACGCTCTATCTCGTCGGCGACATCGTCGATGGCTGGCGGCTGTCCAAAGGCTGGTACTGGCCCGACGAACACAATGAAGTGGTCCGCCGCGTGCTCAAGATGGCGCATCGCGGCACACGCGTCGTGCTGATTGCGGGCAATCACGACGAAATGCTGCGGCCTTATGCCGGGATGGGGTTTGGCGGCGTCGAACTGGCGCTCGATGCGATCCATCATACCGCCGATGGCCGCCGGATCTATGTCACGCATGGCGACGGGTTTGACGGGGTGGTGCTCTATGCCCGCTGGCTCGCGTTCCTTGGCGACAAGGCCTACGAATTCCTGCTGCGGACCAACCATTGGGTCAATCTGATCCGCCGCCAGTTCCGCCTGCCGTACTGGTCGCTGTCGGCCTATATGAAAAAGCGAGTCAAGAACGCGGTCCAGTTCATCTGCGATTTCGAGGAAGCGGTGGCGCATGCCGCCCGCGACATGGGGGTCGATGGGGTCGTCTGCGGCCATATCCATTGCGCCGAAATCCGCCAGATCGGCGATGTGACGTATTACAACGACGGCGATTGGGTCGAAAGCTGCACCGCGCTGGTCGAAGACGCGCATGGGGCCATCAGCATTGTCGACTGGGCAGCGGAAACCGCAAAGCAGGCCGCCGCGCCGATGCCTGCCGAAACGCAAGACGCCCCGCGCGAAAGGGAACAGGCATGAGACTCGCCATCTGCACCGATGCCTGGCACCCGCAAGTCAATGGCGTCGTGCGCACGCTGTCGACCACCGTCGACCGCCTGACCCGGCGCGGGCATGAAGTCGAACTGGTCACTCCGTCGCAGTTCTTCACCTTTGCCCTGCCCGGCTATAACGAGATCCGGCTGGCCATGGCGCCGCGTTTCGGCACCCGCCGCACGCTGCGCGCCTTTGCCCCCGACATCGTGCATATCGCCACCGAAGGCCCGATCGGATGGAGCGCGCGCGCCTGGTGCAAAAGCAACCGGGTGCCGTTTACCAGCGCGTTTCACACCCGCTTTCCCGACTATGCGGCGGTGCGCACCGGGCTCAGCCCCGCGCATTTCTGGCCCTTGATGCGCCGGTTTCATGCGCCGAGCGAGGCGGTGCTGGTTTCGACCCCGTCTCTGGCGACGGAGCTTGCCGACTATGGCATAGGCCATTCGCGGATGTGGTCGCGCGGCATCGACGATACGCTGTTTCATCCGCACCATGCGCCGCACCCGGCCATGGCTGCCCTGCCCCGCCCGATCACGCTCAATGTCGGGCGCGTCGCGGTCGAAAAGAACCTGACCGCGTTTCTCGACGCCGATGTGCCCGGGACAAAAGTCGTCGTGGGCAACGGCCCCGATCTTGAGGCGATGCGCGCGCGCTATCCGCATGTGGTGTTTCTTGGCGCACTGACCGGCGATGCCTTGGCCAGCGCCTATTGCGCCGCCGATGCGTTCGTCTTTCCCAGCCGCACCGATACGTTCGGGCTGGTGATGATCGAAGCCATGGCCTGCGGTGTTCCGGTCGCGGCCTATCCGGTGCCGGGGCCGATCGACATCATCGGGCCGCACGGGCGCGGCCCCGGTTCGCTGCTGCCGATGCAGGTCGGCGCGCTGGATGAGGATATCGCCCTTGCCATTCGCCGCGCGCTGCGCTGCGACCGAATCGGCGCGGCGGTCTATGGTGCCAGCTATTCGTGGGATCGCGCGACCGACCAGTTCGTCGCCGCCATCAGCGAGGCGCTCGAACGGCGCAAGATCAGGGAATTGATCGCGGCCTGATAGAACGATCCGTCAGATCGGGCCGCGATCGGCCCGGTCAACTGGCTTTGGTGTTGGGCGCCTTGGCGTTCATCAGCCTGAAAGCGCGACCATACCATTCGCTGCCCGGATAGTTATTGCCGAGCACCGCAGCGGCCTTTTGCGCTTCCTGCGGGATGCCGAGCGCGAGGTAGCATTCGACAAGGCGATAGAGCGCTTCGGGGGTGTGGCTGGTTGCCTGATACTTGTCGATCACGCTGCGAAAGCGGATCGTACCGGCCAGCCACTTGCCGCTATGCTGGTAGAATCGACCGACTTCCATTTCCTTGCCGGCAAGGTGATCGTTCACCAGATCGATCTTGAGCTTGGCATCGGTCGCATATTCGGTTGCCGGATAACGACGGATCACTTCGGTCAGCGCATCGAGCGCCTGCTTGGTGTCCTTTTGGTCGCGGCGCACGTCGCTGATCTGTTCGTAATAGCACAGCGAGACGAGGTAATAGGCATAAGGCGCGTCCTTGTTGCCGGGGTGAACCGACAGGAAACGCTGCGCCGCCTGGACCGATTTCGCATAGTCACGCGCGACGTAATAGCTGAACGCGCTCATCAATTCGGCACGGCGGGCCCAGGGCGAATAAGGATGCTGCCGCTCGACTTCATCGAACAGCGCGGCTGCCTGCTTGGCATCGCCCAGATCGAGCCGCTCTTTCGCGGCCATGTAGAGCGTGTCGACATCGCGCGCGACATAGGCGACGTCCTTCTTGGGCTTGGAGCTACCACCGCAACCGGCAAGGCCGATCGACAACGTGACAAGGGCAAGGATCGGAAGGCGCAGCGGATGGCGGCCAAGGGCTTCGAGCGTCATAGGGGGCCCGTATAGCCACCGAGACCCGCGCCGCCAAGCACCGTTCGCGCTTGACAGCCAAACCGCGCACGATTTCCGGACATGGCCGGGCGGATGGTGCCCGCCGGTCGGTCAGGCGTGGGCGTGTTCGTCAAGCTGATCGAAAGGGGGCTCGACCGCGATGGCGTCGGCCAGCGTGATCCGGTCGAGAATCGCGGCGGTTTCGTCGCGCAATTGGAGCATGAGCCCGCGCAGCCGGCATTCCGCCTCCGGCAGGCAATTGGCGCAGGTTTCATGGGCATTGCGGCTGGCGCAAGGCACCAGTGCAAGGCTGCCGCGCGACAGGCGGATGATATCGCCATAGCGGATGTCGACCGGCGGCAGCGCCAGTTCATAGCCGCCATCGCGCCCCCGCTGCGAAACGACCACGCCTTCACGCGCCATTTCCGACAGAATAACGGTCAGGAACTTGCGGGGGATGTTCTGCGCCTCGGCAATGGCATCAAGCCGCACCGGACCCTGTCCGAAATGGTCGGCAAGATGTTGCAGGGCGCGGATGGTGTAGCGCGTTTTCTGCGAAAGCATGCCCTACTGTGGCCGGTTGCGCGCGGTTGTCAACGCGCACACGCCCCTATTATGCGACAATCGCGCGCCTTTGCGTATAAAATCCGAAAGCCGCGATGATCGCATAGCATAGCGCCGGCAGGACCAGCGCGCATTCGAGGCTGCCCGACACATCCGCCAGCCTGCCGGTCAAGGGCGGAATCACCGCGCCGCCGACGATTGCCGCGCAGATCACGCCCGACCCGTCGGCGGCACGCGCGCCAAGACCTTCGCTGGCAAGCGCAAAGATCGTCGGAAACATGATCGAATTCATCAAACCGATCGCCAGCAGGCTCCCGGTGGCAAGATACCCACCCGTCTGCGTGGTCAAAAGGATCAGGATCAACGCCCCGGCGGCATTGCACGCCAGCACTTTGGCAGGATCGATCAGCCGCAGGACATAAGACCCGATCAGCCGCCCGACCAGCGCCCCGCCCCAGTAGAGCGCGATCAGCAGGCCGGTGTTGCGCACCTCGGGCCCGAGGACATGCGCCTGGCGCACATAGTTGACGATCATCGAGCCGATCGCGACTTCGGCGCCGACATAGAGAAAGATGCACAAGGCGCCAAAGCCGAAGCGCGGGCGGGCCAAAAGGTCAAAGCTCTTGAGCACCGAGCCCTGCTCGTGATGTTCGCCCTGCAGCCGGTTGCGATTGGCAAAGACCACCCCCGCAACCAGCGCCAGCGCCAGCGCCAGCCCGAGGTAGGAATGGACCACCGCTTGCGTTGCCGCGACGCGATAGGCATCGAGCGCCGCCCCCGACAGCCCGCTTGCCGTCTTGCCCGCCAGCGAGCCCAGCATGACGATCGACCCGACAATCGGAAAGACCGTCGTTCCCACCGAATTGAACGCCTGCGCAAACGTCAGCCGACTATGCGCGGTGCGCGCCGGGCCAAGCAGCGCAATCAGCGGATTGGTCACCACCTGGACAATCGTCACCCCGCCGGCCAGCACGAACAGCGCCATGAGAAACAGGCCGAAAGTCGCGCTGTTTGATGCCGGGACAAACAGGATGCATCCGACCATCATCATCACCAGCCCGATCGTCGCGCCGCGCATATAGCCGACCCGCTTGACGAGCGCCGCGCCGGGAATGCCGACGATCGCATAAGCCGCAAAGAACGCCGTCTGGACCAGCATCGCCTGCATGTAATCGAGCGTGAACAAGTCCTTGAGTTTCGGAATGATCACGTCGTTGAGCGACGTGATCCCGCCAAAGATGAAGAACAGCGCCATGACGAACCAGCGCAGCCCCGGCGCATCGATGTGCGTGCCGTCGGCGGGTACGGTGCTGCTCGCGGCAGAGGGAGCCAGGGCCATCGGAATCCTCATGTCGTCGGTCGGAATTCGCTTCCGTCCGGCTTGTTATGACGACCGAGGGAATCGCCCTCGACCGACGTCATCGATGGCAATCTATGACATCGATGTCAATCGGCGGTAGGCGAGAGGTTCGCGGCGTGCCCGTTCCTCATCCGGTGGCGCGGACCCGGCCCGCGCCACCGGCATGATCGATCAGTGCGCCGCCTGTTGCAGATAGGCGACGAGATCGGCGCGATCCTTGGCATCGGGCAGACCGGCAAACGGCATGCGCGTGCCCGGAATATACTTGGTCGGCGAGGCAATGAACTGGTCGAGATTGGCGGGCGTCCAGGCAATCCCCTTGGCCTTCATGGCCGGCGAATAGGAAAACCCGGCAACCGAACCGGATTGCCGACCGACAATGCCCTTGAGCGTCGGCCCCAGCACGGTCCTGCCGGAATTGAGATCATGGCACGCAGCGCAACGCGCGAACACGGTCTTGCCGTGTGCGGCATCGCCCCCGGCAGCATTGGCTGTGGTCGCAACAGCAGCAAGCGCGACAAGCGCGCAGGCACCGGAAACAGCGGCAAAAATCTTCATGGTCAGCACTCCCCTTGGATGAAACCGGGATAAGCGCGCCCGGCTTTCGCAGCCCTGAATGGCGGGTTTCTGCCCGGTTCAGACAGGAGTTCAGACAGGCTGGGTCAGCAAGCCGAGCGCGGGTATGCCGACCGAGCGCCGCCCGCCGTAATCGGTGCGCACCACGATCAGCCCCTGGCGTTCGAGATGATCGAGCAAGCGCCGGATGCGCCCCGAAGAGCGCGTGCCATAGACCGTGGCGAGCCGGTCATCGTCGGGGCACGGCGCGCCTTCGCTCGCCGCCACGGCCAGCACCATGAACGGGGCCAGCAGATCGTCGGGCACATCGCGTCCCAAGGCCACGACCTGCCGCCATTGCGGCGCTGCATCGTCAGGAATGCCTGCAATCGCCATGGCAAAGCGGCGGCGGAATGCGGGCAAGTCGATCGAACCCGGAGCAATCCGCGCCATCCGGCACCGCACGGTGAAATCCTGATAGAGCTGCGCCGCAGCCTGAAACGTGCAATCGGGCTCCTCGGCCATCTCGGTGAGAATTGCGGCAATCGTGGCAGCGTCTTCCTCGGCGGCAAACAGGCTGGGTTCGACCGGCGGTTCGTGCGTTTCGGCCAGTGGCTGACTTTCGGCGATCTGTTCGATCAGATCCCCGGCCTCGGGCGCTGCGGGTTCTTCGATCACCGCGCGCAAGGCCGGTTCGGCGGCTTCGTCGTGCAGGAGGTTGTCCATCGCCCCGCCCGCCATGTCGGGCAAAGGCATCAATCCCTGAATGACATTGCGCGCGCGCGTTTCGACATCGGCGATGCGTACCGAGATCGGGCGGCGCGCGATGGCCGGGCCCAGCCCGAGGAAATGGCCGCGTTCGAGATCGCGGATCGTTTCCGCCTGGCGCCGCTCCATGCCGAGCAAATCGGCAGCGCGCGCCATGTCGATGTCGAGAAAGGTGCGCCCCATCAAAAAGTTCGAGGCTTCGGCAGCGACGTTCTTGGCCAGCTTGGCAAGCCGCTGCGTCGCGATCACCCCGGCCAGCCCGCGCTTGCGCCCCCGGCACATCAGATTGGTCATCGCGCCCAGCGACAGGCGGCGCACTTCGTCCGAGACGTCACCGGCGGCGGCGGGGGCAAACATCTGCGCTTCGTCGACCACGACCAGCGCGGGATACCATTCATCGCGCGGGGCATCGAACAAGGTGTTGAGAAACACCGCCGCGCAGCGCATCTGCGCTTCGAGATCGAGCCCGTCGAGCGCGAGCACGACCGAGGCGCGATGCGTGCGGATCCGCGCGGCGAGCCGGACGATCTCCGCCTGATCATAAGCCGCGCCATCGACCACGACATGGCCAAAGCGATCGGACAGGGTGACGAAATCGCCTTCGGGATCGATCACCACTTGCTGGACGAGTTGCGCGCTCTGTTCGAGCAGGCGGCGCAGCAGGTGCGATTTGCCGGACCCGGAATTGCCCTGCACCAGCAGGCGGGTCGCCAAAAGCTCCTCGATGTCGATCCGTATCGGGGCGCCGGCCCGGTCGGCCCCGATGACTATGGCTGCGCTCACGGATCAGCGCTTTAAAGCCCCGGGACAGGGCGGCAAGCCCCCTGCCCCGGGCTATCCACGACTAAAGCGAAGCGGCACCGGCCCGCGGCCCCACCCGACCGCCCAACACCAGTATCCTGTGGGCGGTCGGGTGGGGGGCGCGGGCCGGTGCCGCCTCTCATCCCATCAATGCCGGATGAGGTAGTCAAAGGCGGAGAGCGCCGCTTTGCTCCCCTCGCCCATGGCGATGATGATCTGCTTGTAGGGCACGGTGGTCGCATCGCCTGCGGCAAAGACGCCGGGGACATTGGTTGCACAGCGCGCGTCGATCTCGATTTCGCCCCGATTGCTCAAGGCCACCGAGCCTTTGAGCCATTCCGTGTTGGGCACGAGACCGATCTGCACGAAAATGCCTTCAAGCGTGACGGTATGATCCACGTCCGTCGCCCGGTCGCGATAGACGAGGCCGGTCACTTTGCCGCCATCGCCGAGCACTTCGCGAGTCAGGGCCGATACGATGATGGTGACATTGGGCAGGCTGCGCAATTTGTCCTGCAACACCGCATCGGCGCGCAACTGGCTGTCGAATTCGATCAGCGTGACATGCGCGACGACTCCGGCGAGATCGATCGCCGCCTCGACGCCGGAATTGCCGCCGCCGATCACGGCAACGCGCTTGCCTTTGAACAGCGGGCCGTCGCAGTGCGGGCAATAGGCCACGCCCTTGTTGCGATATTCGTCTTCGCCGGGGACGCCCATCTGCCGCCAGCGCGCACCGGTCGACACGATCACCGTCCGGGCGCGCAGGCTGGCCCCGCTTTCCAGTTCGATCGTGGTGAGACCGTCGCTGTCGCCGGATGTGAGCGCAACCGCCTTTTGCAGGTTCATCACGTCGACGTCATAGCTTTTGACGTGCTCTTCGAGATGCGCGGCGAGCGCGGGGCCCTCGGTGTGCGGCACCGAGATGAAATTCTCGATCCCCATGGTGTCGAGCACTTGCCCGCCAAAGCGTTCGGCAACGACCCCGGTGCGAATGCCCTTGCGCGCGGCATAGATTGCCGCCGCCGCGCCCGCCGGGCCCCCGCCGACAACCAGCACGTCGAAGGGTTCCTTGGCGGCGATCTTTTCCGCCGCGCGGGCAACCGCCCCGGTGTCGAGCTTTGCGACGATCTCGGCCAGATCCATGCGGCCCTGGCCAAACGGTTCGCCATTGAGGAACACCGTCGGCACGGCCATGATCTTGCGCCGTTCGACTTCGTCCTGATACAGCCCGCCGTCGATCGCGACATGGCTCGCCTCGGGATTGAGCGCGGCAATGATGTTGAGCGCCTGCACCACGTCGGGGCAGTTGAGGCACGACAGCGAGAAAAACGTCTCGAAATGCAGCGGACCGCGAAGCGCGCGGACCTGATCGAGCAATTCGGCGTCTTCCTTGGGCGGATGCCCCCCGACATGGAGCAGCGCGAGAATCAGCGACGTGAATTCATGACCCAGCGGCAGACCGGCGAACACCACTTCGGCCCGTGGCTTTCCGCTATCGTCGGCATCGGCGCGGATGGCGAAGCTCGGGCGGCGTGCGTCGGTGCCGTCATAACGCGCGCTGATCTTGTCCGACAGCACGGCGATTTCTTCGACCAGCGCGCGCAAGTCGGCGGACTTGGCGTCATCACCCAGGCTCGCGACCAGCTCGATCGGCCGACGCAAGTTCGCGAGATAAGCCTTGAGCTGGGCGGTGGTGGCGGCATCGAGAATGGGCATGACTGGTCACTCGTGGGTGGCCGATACGCATCTGGCACCGGCATGCGGAGGGGGTTGGGATCGCGAGCGGCGGACGCGGCAAGTCGGGCGTCGGGCGCAAAGTCCCGCGCGAATCATCGCCGGCATGTGCGTGAAAAGAGGGGCATGTGCGTAAAAAGGGGGGGGCGGGCGGCGGCCTGGTAAAAATGGCAAGCCGCCCGACCGGGTCCGGAGCGTTCGAACAAGAGGGATCGAACGCTCCGGCAGTATTACAATCAGATCTTGCCGACCAGATCGATCGACGGTGCCAGCGTTGCGGAACCTTCTTCCCACTTCGCCGGGCAGACCTGACCGGGGTGTTCGCGCCAGAACTTTGCCGCCTTGATCTTGCGCAGCAGTTCGGCCGCATTGCGGCCCACGCCTTCGGGGGTGATTTCGACCAGTTGGATCGTGCCGTCGGGATCGACGACGAACGTACCGCGGTCAGCCAGGCCGACGCCTTCGCGCAGGATGTTGAAATTGTTCGACAGCGTGTGATTCTGGTCACCGACCATGAAATAGTTGATCTTGCCGATCGCCGGCGAGCTGTCGTGCCATGCCTTGTGGCTGAAATGGGTGTCGGTCGACACGCTGAACACTTCGACGCCGAGCGACTGCAACTCGGCATAGTTGTCGGCAAGGTCTTCCAGTTCGGTCGGGCACACGAACGTGAAGTCTGCCGGGTAGAAGAAGAACACTGCCCACTTGCCGGCAATGTCGGCTTCGGTCAGGTCGACGAACTTGCCCTGATGAAAAGCGGTGTTCGCGAAGGGTTTGATGTGGCTGCCAACGATCGACATGGTTGCTGAACTTCCCTGCATTTTGGCCCTGACGGGCCGTGGTTGGAAACTGTCGAGAGCAGAAGTAGGCGCACCGCGCGCGCTTTTCCAATGATCAATTCCGCCCATATTGATTTACATTTTCGATCAATAAATTTGCGATAGACGCTTGACGGAGAGTTGACGGAAAAACCGTCAACGCGGCGACGCTTGCGAAATATGCAATCATGGCGCAGGAATTTGCACTTGAAAGGCCGGGCCGTCTCCCCCAGTTGACGAAAAACAGAACGAAGGCGTTCCATTAAATTCCCGCCTCCAAGCCCCATACCCAGCGAATGCCCCCAATCGCACCAGGATCTCCGATGAGCGCCCAGACCGACCATTCTCCGACTTCGACACCCACGCGCGAAAACCCCGGCAGGCGACGCCTGCTCGGCCGCGCGGGGATCATCGCGCTGGTCGCGGCGGGCGCCTGCGGGATCTATGCCTATATCGGCTATCTCGACCACGGCCAGTTTGTGCAGTCCACCGATGACGCCTACGTCAAAGCCGACGGCATAACGGTCAGTTCAAAGCTGTCGGGCTATGTGCGCACGGTCAAGGTCGCCGACAATCAGCCGGTCAAGCCCGGCGATCTGCTCGTCGAAGTCGATCCGACCGACTATCGCATCCGCCTTGCCCAGGCGAGCGCGCAGGAAGATGTCGCCCGCGCGGGCCAGGCAACCACCCGCGCCAGCATTACCGAGGCCGAAGCCGGCGTGACGCAGGCGCAAGCCGCGCTGACCACGGCACAGCGTGATCTGACCTTTTATACCGGCGAAGTCGCGCGCTACCGCCCGCTCGTCGCGGCAGGCTCCGAGCCAAGGCAGACGCTCGACCAGCTGTCCTCCAATCGCGACAAGGCTGCCGCCACCGTCGCTGCGCAAGAGGCTGCGCTTGCCGCTGCCAAGGGCAAGCTCGAAGCCGCCCGCGCGCAGCTTGGCCAGTCCGGCGCACAGATCGAGGCTGCCGCCGCGCAAGCCGATGCCGCGCGCACCGATCTTGCCACCACCCGCCTGACCGCGCCGGTCACGGGCAAAGTCGCCTCGACGTCGGTGCGCGTCGGCCAATTCGTCCAGCCCGGGCAGCGGCTGATGACGATCGTCCCGGTCCAGGCGATCTATATCGAGGCCAATTTCAAGGAAACGCAGATCGGCCTGATGCGCCCGGGCCAGCCTGCAACGATCGAAGTCGATGCGCTGCCCGGTGTGGAATTCCACGGCAGCGTCGACAGCATCACGCCGGGCACCGGGGCGACATTCTCGCTGATCCCGCCGCAGAACGCGACCGGCAACTTCACCAAGATCGTGCAGCGCGTGCCCGTGCGCATCCGCATCGACGCCGGGCCTGAAGCGCGACGCGTGCTGGTGCCCGGCCTGTCGCTGCGTGTCGATGTCGATACCAGCGCGGCACGCGGCGCGATTCACCAGATCAGCGCCGAGGAAAAGCGGTCGCACTCATGAGCGCGACCGCACCTGGAACGGTGGACCAGACGAAGAACGCCGACCTGACGGCCTGGCTGGCGGTGATCGCCGGCGCGATCGGCGCTTTGATGGCCACGCTCGACATTTCGATCGTGAATTCCGCGCTGCCGACGATTCAGGGCGAAATCGGCGCCTCGGCGACCGAAGGCACCTGGATCGCGACATCGTATCTCGTCGCCGAAATCGTCATCATCCCGTTGACCGCCTGGCTTGAACGGGTGTTCGGGCTGCGGCGCTTCCTGCTGTTCATGGCCGGGCTGTTCACGTTGTTTTCGGTGGCCTGCGGGCTTGCCAGCACATTGCCCGAAATGATCATGGGGCGCGTCGGCCAGGGCTTCACCGGGGGGGCGATGATCCCGACCGGGATGACCATCATCGCCACGCGCCTGCCGCGCCATCAGCAACCGATGGGCACCGCGCTGTTCGGATCGACGTTGATCCTCGGGCCGGTGCTGGGGCCGCTCGTCGGCGGCTGGCTGACCGAACACTACAGCTGGCACTACGCCTTTTTCGTGAACATCCCGATCTGCGTCATGCTGATCACGTTTCTGATCGTCGGGCTGAAGCATCAGCCGATGAAGCTCGACGAATTGAAACAGGCCGACTGGCTGGGCATTTTCGGCATGGCCGCCGGGCTTGGCGGGCTGACCATCGTGCTGGAAGAAGGCAATCGTGAACAATGGTTCGATTCGACGCTGATCTGGCGGCTGACAGCGGTCACCGTGGTCGGCTTCGTGATGATCGGACTGGGGCAGATCTTTGCCAGGCGCCCGGTGGTGAAGCTGGCCCTGTTGCGAAACCGGGCGTTTGCCTCGGTCTTCGTGCTCGGCCTGCTGGTCGGCGCGGTGCTCTATGGCACGTCTTATGTCATTCCGCAGTTCCTCTCGGCGATCGCCGGATATAACGCGCAGCAGTCGGGCGAGATCGTGTTTCTGTCGGGGATTCCGGCGGCGATGATGATGCCGCTGTTTCCGATCCTTGTCGCGCGGCTCGATTTGCGGCTGGCGGTGGCGTCCGGGCTCATGCTGATGGCGGGGTCGTGCTGGATCGATTCGGCGCTGAGCGCGCAATCGGACGGATCGGAATTCGTGGTGTCGCAATTGATGCGCGGGCTGGGTCAGGCGCTGTCGATGCTGTTCCTCAATCAGGCAGCGATCGCCAGTGTCAAGCCCAGCGAGGCGGGCGATGCCTCCGGGCTGTTCAATGCCGCGCGAAACCTCGGCGGGTCGATCGCGCTCGCGCTGTTGGCAACGCTGCAGGACCGGCGGCTCGAATTTCATCACTGGACGCTGTTCGAATCCGTGCCGGCCAACGACACCGGCGTTCAGGCCTGGGTGCAAAGCCAGACCAACGGACTTGGCTATGACGCCACGCTCGGCGCGATCCAGGCGGTCAACCAGGCGGTGATGCGCGAAGCGCTGGTGATGAGTTTCACCGACGAATTCGTCGCGTTGGCCATTGCCATCGCCATCGTCGTTCCGCTCGTCCTGCTCCTGCGCCCGCTTCCCAAGGGCCACCACAAGATGGCAATGCACTGATGTCAGCCTATTTCCCCCCTCTCCGTCCCATCATCGGCCTGTGCCTTGCGGGTCTCCTGGCGGGATGCGCCAGTGTCGGGCCGAACTGGCAGGGCGCGCCGGTCGCCGCGCCCGATGCGGCGGCACGCCCTGCATTCCTGCGCGCACCGGCCAATACCGATGCGGCCGCACCTTCGGCGCGCTGGTGGGAAGCGCTGGGTGATCCGGTGCTCGATGACCTGATCACGCGGGCTTTGACAGGCTCGCCCGATCTGGCCGCCGCACGCGCGCGCATTGCGCAATCGCGCGCCACGCTGTCGGCGGCGAAAGGCGCGCTGCTGCCCGCTGTCAACGTGGGGGGTGTCGCCGGCGAAGCCTCGTTGCCCGGCGCACTGCTCAGCCGCAACGGACGCCTGTCGGAACAGATCTACGGCGACGATTTCGATGCTTCGTGGGAAGTCGACCTGTTCGGCGCCAATCGTCGTCGGGTCGAAGCCGCGCGCGATCGCGCCGATGCGTCGCTCGCTTCGGCCGCCGATGTCGCGGTTGCCTTGTCCGCCGAAGTCGCGCGCGCCTATGTCGCGCTGCGTGCCGAACAGGCGAGTGCCGCGCTGCTCGAGCGGCAAGTGGATTGCGATCGCCGCCTGGTCGGCCACGCGCAGGACCGCTTTGCCCACGGCACCACGCCCGAACAAAGCGTCGACAGCGCCCGTTCGACCCTCGCGCAAAGCGAAAGCGATCTGGCCGCATCGCGCGCGCAGATCACGGTTCTGGCCGATCAGCTTGCCGTGCTGATCGGGCGCGAGCCCGGCGCGCTCGATGCCCTGGCGGCAAAGCCTGCGCCCGTGCCGCTGGTTCCCGCGCATGTCGCGGTGGGCGATCCGGCCCACCTGTTGCGTCACCGCCCCGATATTCGCCTCGCCGAGCGTCAGCTTGCGGCGGCCAATGCCGATCTTGGCGCGCGGATTGCCGATCGCTTTCCGACGATCAGCTTTACCGGTGTGCTGGGCCTGGGCGGGACGCGCGTCGGCGAGGCCTTTGCGCCGAGCACGCTGATCGGGCTGATCCTGCCGCAGATCAAATGGAACCTGTTCGACGGGGGCCGCGCCGCCGCACAGGTCCGCGCCGCCCATGGCGCGCGCGACGAAGCCGAGGCCCAATATCGTTCGCACGTACTCACAGCGCTCGAAGATGCCGAAGCATCGCTGACCCGGTTTGGCAACCGGCGGATCACGCTCGCCAAAGCGGTCGAACAGCGCGATGCCGCAGCCCATCTCGCCGCCTTGCAGGAAACCCGCGCACAAGGCGGCACGCTGTCGCGCGCCGACGCGCTCTCGGCCGAGCGCCAGACCCTGCGCGCAGAGCTCGGCGCCGTGTCCGCAAAGGCGCAACTGACCACCGATTTCATCGCGGTGGAAAAGGCGTTGGGGCTGGGTTGGGAAAGCGAGGCGCCGCAGGAATGAGCCGGCTGCGTTCCGTTTATAGTGGCTTGACCATGCCAAAATTTCAGGCAGACTTTCGACCTATAAAGCCAACAAGGCAGATAGGTGGGAAGGATGAGCTGGGTATCGACAATGGGTCGGCGCTTTTTGCTGGCCTATTCAGAAGGGTTGGTCATGACCTGCCCGATGCATCGCGCGGACGATGGCGCCGAAACAGGCGCCATGACACCCGCCGCGATCGATCAGTTGCAGGATAATCTCCATGCAGCGCGCAGACGTGACGTCGCCGGTTCATTCCAGGCGCAAGCGTTCAACTCAGTCAGGCATTGAGGCGTCAGATCCATCAGGCTGTGAACACGCCGCGCCCATGATGTCGAACGACGTTTTGGACGGCGCAACAGATGAAATCGCGACAAACGACCCGGATTTTCCGGGCAGTTGCGGCGCGCCGCCCGTGCGGCGCGGTCGGCCATCGATCGCCGAAGCCGAAGCGCTTTCGGGGCGCATTCTCGATGCAAGTTGGGACGTGCTGCTGGCGGGGGGGCTGGAAAGCTTTACCTTTGATCGCGTGGCTCGCCATGCCCACATCGGCAAAGCGACGATCTATTCGCGCTTTCCGGGGAAAGTCGAATTGCTGCGCGCCTTGTTGGCAAGGCGCATCGCCTTGCGCAGCGATCACCTGAAGCAGCGCGGCTCTGATCTGCCGCTCGAACAGGCATTTTGCCTGCGCGCCGCAGACACGATCAAAATGCTGTTTTCTCCCGATCACGTGTTGCTCGAGCGTTTGATCGATTGGCTCGAACAGGAAACCGGCGAAGGGCACCGGATGCGCGTCGCAGCCTTCCGCGACGCCATTGAATCCGTCGGGCAGTCCCTGGCCGAGGGTGGAGTGCTCGGCGGCAGTACAGATCAGGGCGGTACAGATCAGGTCCGATTGCCCGTTGTCGATCCTGATCGTGCCGGGCGCCTGTGGATCGAAGCGCTGATGGGGCACGCCAAACTCGCCTATACCGAAGGCGCCTCGTCACCTGCCGAAATCGAACGCTGGGCATTCGATTATACCCGGTTCTTCTTTGCCGGGCTGCGCGCGATGGTGGGGAACGACTGAAATCAGGTGGGGCGGCATGCAATGCCCACCGCCCCGATCGGCCCAGAACGCGACGGCTCAGAACGCGACGCGCGCAGTCACCCCATACGTGCGTGGATCGCCCAACTGACCGACGATCAGGCCGCTATTGCCCGGCGCCACGGCAAGCTGCTGATAATAGCCGACGTCGAATGCGTTGCGGACCCAGCCATAGATGTCAAAGCCGCTGTCCGCGCGAAACCCCGCACGCAGATTGGTCAGCGCATAGCCATTGACCCAGGTATAGGCTGACGGCGACGGGTTTGACGAAAAGGCCGTGCGATAGCTGCCGTCGACCCCGGCATAGAGCTCTCCGCCATGGCCCCACAAAGTGACCGGCACATTGCCTTCGGCGCCATAAGAGAGTGTCAGCTTTGACACGCCGGGCAAGCGCTGGCCGGATACGTCGCACGATGCCGGGCTCAGTCCGCCGGGCGTGCCGGCGGGCGAAGGCGTCTGCGAGCCGGTAACGGTGGTCCCGCCCGCCAGTTCCGGCGGGCAAGGGGCATTGGCAAAGCGGACGTATTTCGCATCGTTATAGGCGCCGTTGAAATAGGCGTTGACGCGCTGGCTCGGGCGCAGCGTCAGATCCCATTCGACCCCTTGCACCCGGGCCAGCGGCGCGCTGTCGACATAGCCGCGCAGCGCACTTTGCTGCCCGTTGTTCACGATCGCCTGATAATTGTGAATTTCGGTGCGGAAGGCATCAAGATTGAACGTGACGCGACGTCCGAACCACTGCGTCTTCACCCCCGCTTCGAAGTGATCGACGCTCTCGGGCTTGACCGTGGCATATTGCAGCAAGGGCGCCCCGGTTGAATCCGCGGGCAAGCCATTGAGATTGATCCCGCCCGATTTGAACGTGTGGGCATAAGAGGCATAGGTGTGGATGTCACGCGCCAGCGCATAGCTTGCGGTCACATCATACGACACGTTCCAGGCGCTGTATGTCGCGGCAAAGCTTTCCGGCGCCAGTTGCGACAGTTGCGAAAGCTGTGCCGCCGTGTTGTTTGTCGCAAACTGAACGAGGTTGCCCGAGGCATCGGTGACGATGCCGTTATACGTGCCGCTCTTCCAGTCGTAGTTCAACCGCACGCCCGGCTGGATCGACAGCGCATCGGTCGCTTTCCAGGTCAGCTGACCATAGAGCGCGGCGCTGGCGTTCTTGAGCCCGATGGTATTGGTCGAAGTCAGCCCGTTGAGGCAATTGGTGTTATAGCAGTCGCTTGCGCTGGCGGTCGGCTTCAATAGCCACTTGCTCGCCGCGGCGCCCTGCACTTGCAGCCCTTGCGTATGCACGGTCTGGTCAAAACCGAACAGGCCGACCGTGTAATCGATCTTGTGCCCTTCGTGGCTCAGGCGGATTTCCTGCGTGATCTGATGCTGTTGCGAGGGATTTTGCGAAACGCTGGTGACCGGCAGACCGGTATAGTCGCGGTCGCTCGACGGATCCCAGTGCCAGAACCGCCACGCGGTGATCGAGGTCAGTTTGCCGATGCCGGTGTCCAGCTCCGCCTTGAGCGAGGCGCCGCCAACTTCGTTGAGCGCACGCAGCGGCGTATCGAGGTCGGCCACGCGCGCAAACGGATCGGTGCTCGGCGGGGTATAGCCAGCCGTCGCGGCCAGCGCGGCAAATTGCCGGTTCAGCGCACGCTGGGTCGTGCCTGTGCGGGCATAGACAAAACCGCAGCATTCGGGATTCTGCCGGTTCCAATCCCCCGTCAGCGCGATCCGCAGCGTATCGGTCGCTTTCCACAGGACTTGGGCGCGGCCCCCGATATTGTTCTGGCCGTTGATCCAGTCGCCGTTATGCGCATTGTAGACATTGCCGTCGCGGTTCGTCGACGACACGGCAAGGCGCACAGCCACAGTATCGCTCAGCGGGCCGGAAACCGCGCCCTTGAACTGGTGAAAGCCTTCATTGCCGACCGAAACCTCGGCGCGCGCGGTAAAGTCAAAGCTCGGCTGGCGCGTCGTGATGTTGATGGCGCCCGCCGTCGTGTTCTTGCCGTAGAGCGTACCCTGCGGCCCGCGCAGCACTTCGACCCGATCGACATCGAGGAAATCGAATGTCGCCGCTGCCGGTCGCGCATAATAGACATCGTCGACATAGACGCCGACGCCCGGTTCGATGCCGTCGTTGGTAAGACCGAGAGTCGCCCCGAGCCCGCGGATGTTGAGCGAGGTGTTGCGCGGATTTTGCGAATAGAACTGCAACGTCGGAGTCAACTGCTGCACGCGGTCGATGTTGAACGCGCCGGTCCGGTCGATATGTTCACCACCCAGCACCGACAGGGAGATCGGCACGGCTTGCGACGTTTCCGCCCGGTGCCGCGCGGTGACGAGGATAATGTCGCCCTCATCTGCCGCCGATTGCGCGGCGGGCGCATCGTTGGCGGGCGCGGCCAGCGCCGGAGTCGCGGCTATCAGCGCCAAGGGGGCAGCGGCAATCAGCAAGGGGCGCAAAGTCATCTGTGATTTTCCCTGAATACATCGTTTTGCTATGATCGGGCGGTCATGGCCGTTCTGGTGCTTATCATGATCCGGCCTCCCTCATGGTTGCCGGGTCACGCACGTCGCCCCGCCACGATCAACTGCGCCTTCCTTATACTCTACTTTAAAAGTAGAAATAGAAGGAGTTCTTTTCCCCACAAAAGCCGGTCTATCATCCCCAACGGCGGCGCTTTGTGCCAGGAGATGTGACAATTGACGCTGGCCGCTTGCCAGCATGGTGGCCCGGCGTGCAAAGACGCAATATACTGTAACACATGGAGTCACGAAGGCGCGATCATGGCCGCATCCCCGCCAGCCCCCCCTCACCCGACCGCGCCCGCAAAAGCCCGTGATCATTCCTTGTCCGGCTTGCCCGGCGACGCGGCATTGCCGGCAGACCGGTTCTTCAATCGCGAATTGAGCTGGCTCCAGTTCAACCGCCGCGTTCTCGCCGAAGCGCAAAATCCAAACTACCCCTTGCTCGAACGGCTGCGCTTTCTGTCGATATCGGGCAGCAATCTCGACGAATTCATCATGGTGCGCGTCGCCGGGCTTGCTGCGCAAGTCCGGCGTCAGATCGACGAAGTGTCGATCGACGGACTATCGGCCACGCAGCAGTTACAGGACATCCATGTCGCGCTCGGCGAACTGGTCGAGGCGCAGGCCCGGATCTTTACCGAACTGACCGTCGCGCTGGAAAACGAGGGTGTTCGCCTGATCACCGGTCGCCGGCTCGAAAAGGGCGAAGCCGAATTCCTGAGCGACTATTTCGAACGCCATGTCCTGCCCGCGCTGACCCCGCAGGCGATCGACCCGGCCCACCCCTTTCCCTTCATCGCCAATCAGGGCAGCGGCATCCTGTTTTCGCTGGTCCGCATCGCCGACGGGGCGCCGGTCAACGAGATGGTGCTGATCCCGCCGGCCATGCCGCGCTATGTCCGCCTGCCCGGCCAACCGGCGACCTGGATCGGCATAGAGGAATTGATCCGGCGCAAGGCGTCGCGGCTGTTCCCCGGTTTTCGCATTCACGGCAACGGAATCTTCCGCGTCCTGCGCGACAGCGACATCGAAATCGAGGAAGATGCCGAGGATCTCGTGCGCTATTTCCGCACAGCCATTCAGCGCCGTCGGCGCGGGCGCGTCATCCTGCTGACTCTGGAAAGCCAATTCGACGCGGGCGCAGAGGCGATGTTGCGCGACAAGTTGCGGCTTGACCATGCACAAGTGATCAAGACGAAGGGGCCGCTGTCGATGACCGGGCTTTCGGCGGTCGTCGAAGAGGAACGCCCCGACCTGAAATTCGAACCGTACAGCCCGCGCTATCCCGAACGGATTCTCGAACACGACGGCGATTGCTTTGCCGCGATCCGCGAAAAGGATCTCGTCGTCCAGCACCCGTTCGAAAGCTTCGATGTGGTGATCGATTTCCTGCATCAGGCGGCATCCGACCCCGATGTCGTCGCGATCAAGCAGACGCTCTATCGCGCGGGCAAGCAGTCGGCGGTGATCGCCGCGCTGATCGCGGCGGCCGAGGCGGGCAAGTCGGTAACGGCCGTGGTCGAGCTCAAGGCCCGCTTTGACGAAGAACAGAACCTGCACTGGGCAAGCCAGCTCGAACGCGCCGGAGTGCAGGTGATCTATGGCTTCGTCGACTGGAAGACCCACGCCAAAGTGTCGATGGTGGTGCGCCGCGAAGGCGATGGCTATCGCACATATTGCCACTTTGGCACGGGCAACTATCATCCCGTCACGGCGCGGATCTATACCGATCTGTCGTTCTTTACCGCCGATCCGCGTTTTGGCCGCGATGCCGGGCTGCTGTTCAATTTCATCACCGGCTATATCGAGCCGCGCGGCACCGAAATGCTGGCGATTTCGCCCGGCGGGGTTCGCGCGCGGCTTTATGAATGCATCGACCGCGAGATCGCCTTTGCCCGCGCCGGAAAGCCGGCGACGATCTGGTGCAAGCTCAACGCGCTGACCGATCCGGACCTGATCGACCGGCTGTACCTTGCCAGCCAGGCCGGCGTTTCGATCAGTCTGGTCGTGCGCGGGATCTGTTGCCTGAAACCGGGCATCAAGGGCCTGTCCGAAACGATCACGGTCAAATCGGTCATCGGCCGGTTTCTCGAACACAGCCGCATCTGGGCCTTTGGCAACGGCGGCGCACTGCCTAACAAGCGGGCGCGCGTCTACATTTCATCGGCCGACGGGATGAGCCGCAACCTCGATCGCCGCGTCGAAGTACTGGTGCCGATCCGCAACAGCACCGTGCATGATCAGGTGCTCGATCAGGTCATGCTCGCCAATCTGCTTGACACCGAACAAAGCTGGCAGCTTGACGCAAAGGGCAATTCGCATCGCGTCGATCCCGGACCGCAACCCTTCAACGTGCATCGGTATTTCATGACCAACCCTTCGCTTTCCGGACGCGGCGCAGCGCTGACCAAAGGGCGCAAAGTGCCCAAGCTCGCGCTTCGGCGCGGCGGCGCGGCAACGGCCTGAAACGATGATGGCCGAGACGATTTCGTGATTTTGAGGCCGAACGCCAGAGAAGAAGACTACGGGGCATGACCACATCCGATCGACGCTCTCCCCGCATCCCGATGCGGGCGATTATCGACATCGGCTCGAACACCGTGCGCCTCGTCGTTTATGGCGGGCCGGTGCGCGCGCCCGAAGTGCTGCATAACGAAAAGGTCACCGCCCGGCTCGGCAAGAGCGTCGCGGAATCCGGGCTGCTGGGCCGACGTGCCAGCGCGACGGCGCTGGCCGCGCTGGCCCGCTATCGCGTGTTGCTGTCGCTGCGCGGGGTCGATCGCGTCGATGTCGTGGCAACGGCGGCCGTGCGCGATGCCGCCAATGGCCCGGCCTTTCTCGAAAAGGTCGAAGGACTGGGCTTTGCCCCCCGCCTGTTGAGCGGCGAACAGGAAGCGGTGACCAGCGCGCATGGCGTGCTCGGCGCCTTTCCTGGCGCGCGCGGCATTGTCGGCGATCTTGGTGGGGGCAGCCTGGAACTGGTCGACATCGATGGCGACAGTTGCCGCCACGGCGTCTCGATGCCGCTTGGCACGCTGCGGCTCGCCGCCTTGCGCGCCGGGGGCGATCGCGGCTTTGGCCAGTCGGTCGGGCGGGCGTTGAAAAAGGCCGATTGGGCCGCCGAGCCGGGATCGACGCTCTATCTTGTCGGCGGATCGCTGCGCGCCTTTGCCCGCTATGCGATGAGCCGACTGGATTGGGCGATCGACGATCCGCACGGGTTTGAACTCAATCCCGTCGATGCCTTGCGCATTGCCAAGACGCTCGTGCGGCGCAAGCCCGAAACGCTGCGCCCGCTGCCCGGCATTTCCACCAGTCGCATGAACAGCCTGCCCGATACGGCGGCGCTGCTGGCCGTGCTGATCCGGCGCCTGGCGCCGGGCAAGCTGGTGTTTTCGGCCTGGGGTCTGCGCGAAGGGATCCTTTACGAAGACATGCCCGTCGGCATTCGCGGGCAGGATCCGCTGGTCGCGGGGATGTCGGCCTTTGTCCAGGAACAGGGCATTCCGGCGCAGATCGGCGCGATGGTCGCCGGCTGGACCGTGGCGGCAAGCCCGCCTGCGGGAATCGAACGGCGCGAACGGCTGCGGCTGGCGACCACCATGCTGTGCCTTGCCGCTGCGACTGTCGAGCCCAATTTGCGCGGCGACATTGCGCGCGACTGGGCCTTGCGCAAACGCTGGATCGGCGCCGGGACGACCGAACGCGTCATGCTGGCGGTTGCCATGCTCGCCCATTCCGGGCGTCTTGACGTGCCGCCGCAATTGCTCGCGCTTGTCCCGCCCGCCTCGCTGCGCGAAGCCCAGGCATGGGGGCTTGCCACCAGACTGTGCCGCCGGTTCAGCACGTGCGCGCCGCATGGCCTGACCGAAAGCAGCCTGACCGTCGAAGGCGAACGGCTGGTGCTGAGCGTACAGCCCGCGCTCGCCGCGCTGGTCAACGAAGGTGTCGAACGCGATCTCAAGGTGCTTGCCGCACACCTTGGACTCAAAAGCCAGGTGCGTTAACCAAGCAGGCCGGGATCAACCGCCCGGATTTTCCGCCTCGCGCGCGGCTTCGACCTCGGCTGCGGCAAGCACGCGCAAGACATTGCCCGACCAGATCCTGGCAATATCTTCGCGGGAATACCCGGCCTTGAGTAGCGCCTCGGTGATCCTGGGCAGGCCAGCGACGTCTTCCATGCCCGACACACCGCCGCCGCCGTCCCAATCGGCGCCGATGCCGACATGGTCCACACCGGCGATTTTGATTGCGTGCAGCAGGTTGGCCATGACATCGGCAAACGTCGGGCCATCGATCACCGGATAGCGCGCCTCGATCGCGCGCCGTTCGGCCAGCCAGGCGGCGCGGGCAGCCGGATCGAGCGCGCCGTTGTCGGGATATTTTTCTTCCAGCGCCTTCATGGCCGCCGTCCGCTGCGGATCGGACGTTTCCGCTTTGACATAGACGGTGTTGATCTGGATGACCCCGCCCTGCGCCGAAAGCGCGCGCAGATGCGCGTCGTCGATATTGCGCGGATGATCGAACACCGCGCGACATCCTGAATGCGTAAGGATCACCGGCGATCTGGACAGCGCCAGCGCATCATCGAGCGCCTTGTCCGAACTGTGCGACAGATCGGGCACCACGCCGAGCCGGTTCATCCGCGCCAACAGCCCCTTGCCCGCCGGGCTCAGCCCGCCCCACTGCTCCTTGTCGGTCGCGCTGTCGGCAAACTGGTTGTTGCGGAAATGGGCAAAGCCCGAAATGCGCACGCCAAGCCGATAGAAGGTGTCGAGCAAAGTCATGTCATCGCCCAGCGGCCAGGCGTTTTCGATCGACAGGAACACCACGATCCGCCCGCTTGCGGCGATTTTCGGCGCATCGGCGGCCTTGTCGGCCAGCGCAAAGATTGCCGGATGCGCGGCGACCATTTCGCGAATCGCCACGCCGCGCATGATCGCCGCATCGCGCGCACCGCGTGTCGCTGCCGGAGTCAGGGGCCCTTGCGGCGTATAGATCGCCCAGAACCCGCCATCGAGATGGCCCTGCTTCATGCGCGGCACGTCGACCTGGCTGAAATCGCGCCGGGTATCGTGCCGGTCCATGATCGACCAGCCGGGTATGGCCAGAAATTCGGGCGTATCGAGATGGGTATCGAGCGTCAGCAGCGACCGATGCACACGCATCGCCTCTGCCGAAACCAGCGGCGCAGCATTGGCAGCAGGATGCTTTGCCGGTCGCGCAGCAAGCGGCCCGGTGATCAGGCCCAGCGCCAGACCGGTCAGCAAGAGGGCACGCCGGGCCAATGTGCCCGATGCGAAGGGTCGGGACGGTGCGCTCATGACAATGGCTCCTGGCCGGGGTGCTTTCCCGGTAAACCACCATCCTTTTGTGGTCACGCCCCGTTGTCAAACGCTTATCACTACGCGGCAGGGTACGCCCGGCGGGATATTTTAACATCCATTACGTGATCTTAAGTATTTTTGCTCATACGGTTGCAGGAGTATCGTGCGACGCCCTTTTTTAGAGGCAAAGTCATGCATGCAACCGAAAACCCATTGTCACCCGCCCTCCAGCAGCGCCGTTCCGAACGGCTCGGCATCAGTGCAAAAGTGCAATATCGCCGCTCCACCGTGCGCATGGCGGGGGTGACGCTCGATTTGTCATGCCATGGGGTACGCCTGGCGGCGATAGAGCGGATGCGCATCGGCGAAGTCTTGTGGATCACGCTGCCCACGCTTCCTCCGCGCCGCGCGGTGGTAAAGTGGGTCGATCGTTTCGATGTCGGGTGCGAATTCGACGAAGCGCTGCATCCCGCGGTGTTCGACCGGATCGTGTCCGGCTGATCGGGATACGCTTCCCCTGAGCCGCAGGCCGGTTTAGGGAAGCGCGCATGTTGCGCCTGACCGAACTCAAACTTCCCCTCGACCATTCGCCCGACGATCTCGAAGCCGCGATCTGCGACAGGCTGCGCATTGCGCGCGAAGACCTCGTCCGTTTCGCCCTTGCCAAACGCGGCAACGACGCGCGGCGAAAAAGCGCGATTCAGCTGGTCTATGCGGTCGACGTGACTTTGCGCGACGAGGCCGAAGTGCTGGCGCGCCATGCCGGGGACAAGGATCTGCGCCCCTCGCCCGACACCGCCTATCGCTTTCCCGTCAAGGCGCCGCCCGGCTGGGACGGTCAGCGCCCAGTGGTGATCGGAGCCGGCCCGTGCGGGTTGCTGGCCGCGCTGATCCTCGCGCAGATGGGTTTGAGGCCGATCATCATCGAACGCGGCAAGGCGGTGCGCGAACGGACCAAGGATACCTGGGGCCTGTGGCGCCGGTCGGTGCTGAACCCGGAATCGAACGTGCAGTTCGGCGAAGGCGGCGCGGGCACCTTTTCCGACGGCAAGCTCTACAGCCGGATCAAGGATCCGCGTCATCTCGGGCGCAAGGTTCTGGTCGAATTCGTCAAGGCGGGCGCGCCCGAAGAGATCCTGATCGAGGCGCATCCCCATATCGGCACCTTTCGCCTCGTCACCATGGTCATGAGCATGCGCGAAACGATCGAGGCGCTGGGCGGGGAATACCGCTTCGAAACGCGCGTCGAGGATTTCGAGATTGCCGAAGACCATGCAGGCACGCGTCGCCTGACGGGGCTTCGCCTGTCGGATGGCAGCACTCTGGCGGCGAGCCACGTCATCCTTGCCGTCGGCCATTCGGCGCGCGACACATTCCATGTCCTCCACGATCGCGGCGTGCACATCGAGGCGAAACCCTTTGCCATCGGCGTGCGCATCGAACATCCGCAAAGCTGGATCGACCGCGCGCGCTATGGCGCATTTGCCGGCAACAAGGTGCTCGGCGCGGCGGCCTATGCCGCGTCGCACGCGTGCAGGACCGGGCGAACGGTCTACAGCTTTTGCATGTGCCCCGGCGGGCGGGTGGTCGCCGCGACGAGCGAAGAGGGCCGTGTCGTCACCAACGGGATGAGCCAGTATTCGCGCGCGGAATTCAATGCCAATTCCGGGCTGGTGGTCGATATTGACCCGGCGCGCGATTATCCCGGAGGGCCGCTCGCCGGGATCGCGTTTCAGCGCAAGTGGGAAAGCCTGGCGTTTACCGCCGGTGGTGGCGATTATCGCGCGCCGGCCCAGAAAGTCGGCGACTTGCTTGCCGGGCGACCCTCGTCAGGCGATTTCGGCAGCGTGGTGCCCTCGTACAAGCCCGGCGTGCGGCTGACCGATCTGGGCCAGTGCCTGCCCGATTACGTGATCGCCTCGATCCGCGAGGCACTGCCGATATTCGGGCGTCAGATCCCGGGCTACGATCATCCCGACGTAATCATGACAGGCGTTGAGACGCGTACATCGTCGCCCGTGCGAATCCGGCGCGGGCCCGACCTGCAAAGCGTCAACACGCGCGGGCTGTACCCGGCGGGCGAAGGCGCGGGATATGCCGGCGGCATCCTTTCTGCGGCAGTCGACGGCATCCGGGTGGCCGAGGCGTTGGCGCTCGACCTGGTGCAAACCCAAGCCTGAACCCCGGACGCCCATGCAGCAGCCGCGATGTAGAAGGGCAGCTCCGCAGCCAGCCCATTGGGGCAGCAGCCAGGCGGCGGCATTGGGTAAAAATGCATCAAGACAGTATGTTACTTCACGGACATGACGCAATTTCCCCGTTGAGTTGTCCTTTTTGCAAGTGCAGAACCCCATTTCGCACTTGCACAAATGCCGACTGTACCCCATTTGGAGCATGCCTTTCAGGCATCCTCTCCCAAACTTTTCTGGCCGGCCGGGCAACTGGCCGGCCATTTTTTTGCACGCGCGAGCCTGCCTCGCGCGCTCAGCGTGCCGATCTGCGGATCGCCCCGGCCAGCAGATCCCCGCGCAGCGATTCGAGCGGAGGCAGGCGCAAGCCGGCCGGATCGACAAGGCCCGCGATCGCATCTTCGCCATAGCACTGCCCCAGCGCCAGCGTCGTGGGGCGTGTCGGGATCACCCCGCCCACCCTCGGCTCCGTTGCCGCAAAGATCCGCACGATCGGCAATGCAATGTCCGCGTCATCCTGATCGACCACCATGGCCAGCCGACCGCTGCGCAAATGGACGAACGAGCCGATCGGATAGACCCCGACCGTTTCGATCAAGCGCGCAGTCACGGCATCATCATAAATGCCGACTTGCGCGCGGATATGGGCAAGCGCGTTCGCCGGATCGAGCGCCGCTGCATCGACCCCGGTGACAAGCCGGACATAGTCGTCGCAGACCGCCGCCATGCGTGCCGGCATGCCGATTTCCGCGCCGGACAGGCCCTGCGGATAGCCGCTGCCGTCCAGCCGTTCGTGATGCTGCTGACACGCCAGCAACACGCCATCGGGAATGTCGCCGGCTGCGCGCAACCGGATCACCCCATCGACGACGTGCCCTTTTGCATGCATGACGCAAAGATCGCGATAATCGGCCGCTCCGGCTTCGGTGGCCATTTGCGCAAGGCCCATGTCCATCATCAGCCCGGCCATCCCTGCCTCGCGAATCATCGCGGGCGGCAGGTCCATTCGCCGCCCCAGCGCAACCATCAGGGCCGAGACCGCCAGCGCCTGACGATAGAGATGCACCTGATCGCTCTGGCATTGCAGCAAGCCGTTGAACGCATAGATATTGCGCTGGATCGAGGCATAGATGTCCTCGATCACCGGCTCGACGTCGCTTGCCGCGACATGTTTGCCCAATTGCGCTTCGATGAACATGCGGTTGACTGCCTTGCCCGTCGCGCGGGCCAACCGCTCGGCGCGCGCGATTTCGGGCGACAGCGTCCCAGCTCGCCGCCCTGGCGGTGCGGCGCCACCCCGAGCCCCGCCGGCAGATGCGCGCAGCGGCGCAAGGTTTGAGGGATCGACGACCTCGGGCCTGGCGACATCGCGCCCGCGCATCACATCGATGAGCACGGCACGGACACCGCTTGCGCGCAAGGAATCGAGGCGTACCGGATCATCGAGCACAAAGCGTGCCTTCCAGAAGGGATGGCGAAACCAGTTCCCTTCCAGCCGGTGGATGAACATGCCCAGCTCGACCTGATCGGCGCGGATTCGTTTCAACATAGATCGTCGGATGCCCAATTCAGACAGAGGCATGACACAGGCGATCTCAACAGCCTTGCACCGGCGCGCCCCGCAAAGTCCCCTACCCGCGCGTTCAGCTTTCCTGAAAGCCGCTCGCTTGCGCCAGTTCGACAAGCGCAGCCCCAAGCGCCTCGATCTCGGCCTCGGTTCGCGACCCGGCAAAGAGCGATGCGGACAGACACAGGCGGGGCGAGCGCGTTTCCGGCACGACAAGCCCGATCGAAACGATCCCGGGATGCGTAAACCCCTCGTCGATGCCAAAGCCGGTCTGCCGCGCGCGCGCGACTTGTTCGACCCAGGCGGCATAGGCCAGCGCGCGACGCCAGCGCAGCCGGGCAAAGCGGCGCTCCATATCCACCTGTCCGAGACTCTCGGCTGCAACAAGGGCTCGACCGACCGATCCGCCGCCTACCGGCTGGCGCTGACCGATCGCCATGTGAATGCGTGTCGCCGCCTCGCTTTCGCCCAGTGCCACGAGCGCGAGGCGATCGCCGACCTGTTGCCACAGCCCGCACGTGCAATCATGCGCCTTGGCAAAACGCGTGATCAGCGGCTGCACCCGCGCGATCAGCCGCGCCACGCGCGCCCCGGTCAACAGATCGGCCTCCTGCCATGCCGGTGCAAGCCGATAGAGCCGCGCATCGCCCTCGCGTTCGAGCGCACCTTCGCCAACGAGCGTGCGCAGCAGATTGAGCCCGCTCGACGGGCTGAGCCCGGTTTCGCGACACACTTGCGTCAGCGTCATCGGCCCTTCGGCGGCGAACAGGCGCAAAATGGCGAAGGCTTGTGAAACAGAGCGCACGGGACCGGACATCACCCCGCTCTACTTTCATATATATGAAATGCAATTCCAATTGTTGAAGCGCGCAAACATCCCGGTTACCGCCTGGGCAACAAGACAAGGGATGAGAATCGCATGGCGGGCATATTGGAAGGAAAAGTCGTCGCCATTACCGGCGCAGGCCGCGGGATCGGGCGCGAAATCGCGCTGCTGTGCGCGCGCGAGGGCGCTGCGGTGGTCGTCAATGACCCCGGTGTGGCGCAAGGTGGCGACGGCGGCGATACAGGGCCCGCCGATACGACCGTGGCCGACATCCGCGCCGCCGGAGGCCGCGCCTACGCCAATCTCGCCAGCGTTGCCGATCCGCGGGGCGCGGCAAGCATCATCGAGGATGCCGTCGCGCAATTTGGCCGGATCGACGCCGTCGTCAACAACGCGGGAATCCTGCGCGACACGATCTGGCACAAGATGAGCCATGCCGACTGGCAAGCGGTCATCGACGTCAATCTGACCGGGCCGTTCAACGTGTCGAAAGCGGCGACGCCCTATTTCCGCGAACAGGGCTCGGGCAGCTTTATCCACTTCACCTCGACCAGCGGCCTGATCGGCAACATCGGTCAGGCGAACTATTCCGCCGCAAAGCTCGGCCTCGTCGCGTTGTCGCAATCGATCGCGCTCGACATGGCGCGGTTTGGCGTGCGCTCGAACTGCATTGCGCCCTTTGCCTGGAGCCGGATGACCGCGTCGATCCCGGCCGAAACCCCCGACCAGAAAAAGCGCGTCGAACGCATGCAGCAGATGAGCGCGGACAAGATCGCGCCGCTGGTGGCCTTTCTCGCCTCGGATCGCGCAGGCAACGTCAACAACCAGATCTTTGCCGTCCGCCGCAACGAGATCGTACTGTTCGGCAAGCCGCGCCCGGTGCGCTCGATGGCGCGCAGCGAAGGCTGGACCGCGCAGGCCATTGCCGACGACCTGATCCCCGCCTTCGCCCCCAGCTTTGCCCGCGCCGACGAAGTCTCGGCGCATGTCTTCCCCTATGACCCGATCTGAAGGGACCGATCCGATGAACGCTGCCGATTCCGGCATGGACAGGCCCGGCATGGACAGGCCCGGCATGGACCCCGACATCTTTGCCCAGTTTCACGAACAGCTCGAGCGCTATGTCCGCGAACGACTGGTCCCGGCCGAAGCCGATGTGATCGCGCATGACGGCATTCCCGATGCGCTGAAGCAGGAAATGGTCGACATGGGCCTGTTCGGGCTGACCATGCCTGAACAATACGGCGGCGCGGGCATGAACGTGTCGCAATATATCGAGACGATTCACACGCTGTCCTACGCCATGCCCGTCTATCGTTCGATCATTTCGATCAATATCGGCATGGTCTGTTCGGCGCTCAAGAACGCGGGCACGCCGGAGCAGAAAGCGCATTGGCTGCCGCGCCTTGCCGCAGGGGACATCGCCGCGTTCGGCCTGACCGAGCCGGGATCGGGATCGGATTCGGCGGGGCTTCAGACCAGCGCCGTGCGCCATGGCAACGGCTATGTGCTCAATGGCACGAAGCGCTACATCACCAATGCGCCTTATGCCAAACTCGGCCTGATCATGGCGCGCACGTCAAAGGAAAACCTGCCCCGCAACGCGCATGTCTCGGCGTTTCTCGTGCCCCTCGACCTGCCTGGCGTCTCGCGCGGCAAGTCGGACAAGAAGATGGGCCAGCCCGGCACCCATATCGGCGACCTGATTTTCGAAGACGTGTTCGTGCCCGCCGACGCGCTGCTCGGGCTTGAGGAAGGCAAAGGCTTTGCCACTGCGATGCAAAGCCTCGACAACGGGCGCCTGTCCGTCGGCGCGGCGAGC
>Ga0302157_10000124_pt1 | contig 97836 bp, 83 predicted proteins | sample I_Bog_N3_3_FD_193502 | JGI IMG/M metagenome (GOLD analysis project Ga0302157, IMG submission 193502) | Peat permafrost microbial communities from Stordalen Mire near Abisko, Sweden - I_Bog_N3_3 | ecosystem: Environmental > Terrestrial > Soil > Wetlands > Peat | place: Sweden: Abisko, Stordalen... | reverse complement strand
GCCGGCACCGGCTTCGGAATGCGTACCACCACCGTCCCCGCGATCTTGTCATGCCAGGCCTGATGAGCATCGTCGATGGCGATCCAGATGAACCCGAGGCCGGCCACGGCCAGCGACAGGAAGCAGCCCAGCGCGCGCACGATGGCCGTCTCCCAGTCCATCTCCCGTCCGTCCAGCCGCACCACCTTGAGATCGAACACGATGCCGCCGATGGTCGAACCGCGCAGCTTCCACATCACCGCGGCATAGAGCGCGAGTATCGCCAGGTGGTAATTGAACACGTGATGCAGCATCCCCGCGACGAAGCCCACCAGGATCACATCGAGCAGCAACGCTCCCATCCGGATCCAAAAGCCGGCGCGTGGCAGGGAGGCGGTTGACGCGCGGGGGGCTTCCGGCCCAGGCCCGGCCTGGCCCGCGGTACTGCCGGGATCCGCCGCCCCGGGCGGTGAGCCGGCGCTGAACGTCGTACCCGGGCCGCCGCTGAAGTCCGTGCCGGCCGGGCCCGCGCCTGCCGCGCCGCCGGCCGCCGCTGCCGAGAGACCGGGCGCCGCGTCGGGGCCGCGGGCGCCGTTGCGGGCCTGGGCGCTCTGCTTCGCGGCCTGATGTTCGCGCGTGGCGAGCACCAGCGTGTAGACCACCGCGCCGAAGCCAAAAATGCCGATCAGGTGATAGACCAGGAAGCCGACCACCGGAATCAGGTACAGCGCCAGCAGCAAAACGCCGCCCGCCAGCACCGCCACGGCCGGGTGGGACAGCGGTCCGGCGAGCGGGCGGCCGATGACGCGCCCTCCGAGCCACGCCAGGGTCACGGCCTTGCCGAACAGGTACGCGCACAGGAAGGCCGCGCCGACGAAGGGCACCGCGGCGATGCCGATCACCGTGACGAACAGCAGGATGAGCAGCACGGGCGACAACAGCATGGCCACGATCGCGGCCAGCAGCGCATGCCCCGGATAGGTCTCCAGGGTATGTACGCAGCGGCTGATGCCGGTGCGAAACAAGAGCGCGATGCAGGCATACAGCGCGAGAAATATCAGCGCGAGGCCCCAGGCCCAGCCGAGTTCGCGATGCAGCGCCAGCGGGCGACCGTAGAGCAGGCCGTGGTCGATCCAGGCCCGCAGCCAGTCGACGCCGCCGAATTCCCCGCCCATGACGCTTTGCATGTCGCCGTGCACGATGGCGTCGGGATCGCGCTTCAGCGAGCCGAACACGGTGATGACGTCGCCGCCGATCTCCGCGTGGGGGCCGAGTTCCATGTTGCCGAGGACGGCCACGACGTCGCCGCCCACCTTGGCGTCGATGTAGGAATTTCCCAGCACCGACACGGCGCTGTCCTCCACGGGACCGGTGACCCGGGTATCGCCGAGGATCGAGACCACGTCGCCGGCGTCGCCGTCGTTGATCGCGGACCCGAAGATCGACACCACGGAATTGCCGCGTTGCCCGGCCGCCAACTTCGCTGCGTGGCCGATGCTGACGATGTCGTTTCCGTGATGGCGATGGTGCGGGTGCCGGTCTCCGCGGGCCCACTCGTCCTCCGCGGAATCGTCCTCGCCGGCGGCATCGGCCGGCAACGCCGCGCTGGCCGCCGGGGCCGCGCGGGAAGCCGGGTCGTCGATGACCACCGCGGGCGGAATGCCCGCGTGCGCGGCCGTCGCGAGCAACCACATCAGCGCCGAGGCCGGGAGCCCGGGGCGCGGCATTACGATCGTCATGGCAGAGAGCCTTGTTTTGCAGAAGGTGGATGGAGCGCCCGATAGGCCGTCGCGCCCAGTCCGAACAGCGCGGCGTACAGCAGGGCAGCGGCCGCCAGGAAGCCATAGGTCACGGCCGGCGGAATCAGGCGCCAGAGGAGCCACTCGATCTCCAGCATCGAGGCAAGGGCCGCCGCGGCGGGATGCATCCAGGAGGAGGCCAGCGCGAGCATCTCATGGGCGGCCCGAGTGCGCAGCAGGCCCCCGACGTCGCCCAGGAACGAGGCTCCGATGATCGTCGCGCAGAGCGCCACGAAGGCGGTGCGCGCGGCCGCGGGCCAGTGGCCGAATCCCCGACGCCACCACGGCAGGGCCGCGCGCCGCTGCAATTCCTCGAGCACCCGGGATTCCAGCGTGGCCGGAGCGCGCCGCGGCGGCAGCCCGTGCAGCATCCGATCCAGCCGTTCGCGGGACGCCTCCTCCGATTCGATGAGGGTTTTCATGAGGGCCGGACCTCGCGCGGGCGCACGCGACCGTCCGCCTCGAGGATCCCGAGCAGCGCGGCGCGCGCGCGCCGTATGTCGGTCTTGACCTTCGCCAGCGAGACCTGGAGTTTTTCCGCGATCTCCTGGTAGGACATGTCCTCGAAGTGATAGAGCACCAGGGGCAGCCGCTGATGGTCCGGCAGCCGGCGCAGCGCCTCGTCGATGAGCTGGCGGCGTTGTTCGGCATCGATGTCGGCCAGCAGCGTATCCGGCGTCTCCCACTCGATCGCGGGCGCCCCCGCCTCGAGTTCCGAGAACAGGCGCCGGCGCTTGCGGTAGCGGGTCAGGTAGTTGAGCGTCAGGTGGGTGGTGACGGTTTTCAACCAGCCGCCCGCGGATGCACTGGTGCGCAGCTCATGGAAATGCTCGTAGGCGCGCAGAAACACCTCCTGCGCGAGGTCTTCGGCCTGGGCGTCGTTGCCCGTGAGGCGCGAAGCGGTCGAAAAGACCATGTCTTGATAGGCGCGCATGAAGGTCAGGAATTCGGCCGCGGTGGGTCCGGTGAGTTGCGTTGGCACTGGATTGCGTTCGTTTAAACCCAGAACACCGCCGGCCGGGAAAAGTTGCAACGCGCGTCAGGACGCGCCGCCGGGATGATATCGCAGTTGCGGGCGGAAGGATCCGCGCCGCGGGGCGCCGGGTTTAAGCGCCGGCCGCCGACTTGAGCCGCGCGTCCACGGCATCCATATGGCAGGCGAACCGGTCGCGGCCCCCATGCTTCGCCCGATACACCGCCTCGTCGGCGGCCTTGACCAGGTCCTGGACGCTCGAAAAGGCCAGCTCCTTGCCGTGCGTTGCGATGCCGAGCGAGGCGGTCACCGTAATGCTTCCGTTGCCCACGGGATGCGTCGACTGGCGCAGGTTCTGATTGATCCGGCCGCACAGCGCGCGGCCGGCTTCCACCTCCAGCCCGGGCAGCACGATGACGAATTCCTCGCCTCCGTACCGGGCCACGTGGTCCCCGCTGCGCACGGTGCGCAACAGGACCTGGGCGGTGGCGCGCAGCACATCGTCGCCGGCCGCATGACCGTAGGTGTCGTTGATATGCTTGAAGTGATCCAAATCGATGAAGATCACGCTGAGGGGCGTGCGGTTCGCGACCGCGGTCGAGAACTCCTCGGCAAGCACCTTCTCGAGATGGCCGCGGTTGTAGACGCGCGTCAGCGCATCCTGCCGGGTTTGGTCCTGCAGGATCTCGGTGCGCTGCTCGAGTTCCGAGGCCTTGGCCTCCAAGTCGGTCACCTTCTCCAGCGATTCGAGGCTGCGCAGGGTCAGGAGTTCGCGCGCCTGGTCCACCAGCGATTGCATGTCGGCCGCATCCATCAACTGGGTGTCGAACAGCTTCTCGACATCCGGCAGCAGGTCGACGATGGTCGCGATGACCGTGCTCGTTTCCACCGCGTCGAGCCCGAGCAGCGCCTGCGCCTTGGCCTCCAGGGGCGCCATGCTCCTATCGCGCTCGTCGCACAAAAAGAAATCGGCGATGGCGCCGGCCATGCCGAGGCAGCGCGTGAAGCGCCCCGATTCGGTGGCGCCGTCCGTGGCTTCCGGCGCATGGCTCGCGGCAATCGACGAGCAGATGAGGTCCGGCAGCCGCCACTCCGTGAGCAGCCAGCCGCCGACGGCGGCGTGGTCCGCGCCCAGCCGTTCGGTTTCGTACTTGCAGGCTTCGTCGTGCGTCGAACCGATGGGCATGGCGGCATAGAAGCCGAGCTTGGCCCGGTCGAGCGCCAGCATGCCGAGATCCTGCATCAGGCCGGCCAGGAAGAGATCTTCGGTGCGATCGATGCGGAGGCGTTCGCCGAGCGTGCGGGCCGCCAGCGCGCCGATCAGGGCCCGCCGCCAGCAGCGGTTGTAATCCAGCCCCGTGGCTTCGCCTTTGCGGAAGAACGGAGCGATGGAGAACCCCAAGGCCAGGGTGGTGACCGCCCCGAGCCCCAGGGCGGTGAGCGCCTGGCGCAGGTTGTCGCTGCGGCGGCGGCGCGCATACAGCGCGGAATTGGCGATGCGCAGGACCTTGGCGGCGAGGCCGGGATCGCTCGATATGGTTTGCGCCACGGCCGAAATCTGCACGTCGGGGTCGTTGGCGAGGAGAATGATCTGCTGCGCCACCCCCGGTGGACTCGGGAAACTCACCAATAGCTTGAGCCGCGTTTCTAGTTGTTTGTCCATGGCGTCGATTGTCTGGCGACCGGGCGGCGATCCACGCTCTGACTCTCATCTCGCATCGCGCGTCCTCGCCCATTTACCGCGATGCAGTTCTATCGACCCAATCGAGGATTCCTTTAAGGATAGTGCGGGGGTTTCTCGCAGTCTGCGGCTCGCGTCAAACTTCGAGCGCTTGACATAATCAAGCGCGACCGAAGGTTCAGTCGTCGGAGGAGCGGCCGGACAGGATGCTCCCCAGCAGCCCCCCGACGAGGGCCCCGCCCACCTGCAGGGCGATGTCGGCCGCCGGGTTGTCCTGCGAATTGCCGTCCGAGTCGGCGTCTTCCTGGTCGATTCTCGAGACCACCCAGTCGAATTTTCCGCTGGTCACCGCCGCCTTGCAGTAGCGGCATTCGCCGATCTGGGTGAGCGCCACCGGCGCGCCGCAGCCCGGGCAGGTGCTTTCGAGGGTGCCGGGTTTATTGGTGGTCGCCACCCCCACCGACCGCTGAAAGGTCCAATCCTCGGAAAACGGCCGAACCGCGCGGTCACCGAACACGATCTTGTTGTCCTTGTCGACCTCGAAGTCCGCCGCCACTGCGGAGACCCGGACGGTCAAGTCATCGAACACGCGCCCATGCACGACCCGGATGATGTCGACGCCGCGAACGTCCACGTTCTCCATCACGTTGCGCCGGCCCTCCGCTGCCATGGCTTCGAGCTGCGCGCTCCACGAAAAATAAGCGCCGGGGCTCAAGAAGGCGCGGCCGGCATCCAGATTCTGCTTGCACCAGGCGTCCTGCAGCGAGAGGAACGCCTGCTTCACCCGGCCCGCGAAGGCGCCCACCGAAAACGCGGGGTCCGCCGCGCTCAAGCTCGCAATGCCGGTCGGCACGTCGGGTGAGGCGACCGCCAGCTGCGATTCGCCCGAGTACCCGGCGAATGGCGCGGGCCGTACGTCGGCCACCACCCAATCGACCGTCCCATTGGTGACGCTGGCGCGGCAATGGGCGCAGCTGCCATCGAGGTTGAGCCGCAGTTCCGCGCCGCAGGCAGGACATTTCGACGCCGTCACGTCGCCGTTCTCGGGCGTACGCGCCGCGGCCGCCCGGGTGAAGGTCCAGCGCTCGGCGTGCCGGGCGTCCGTGCCTTCGTCCGACACCACGCGATTTGCATCGTCGAGGTTTTTCAAACGGTAGACGAGATCGAAATGCACCTGAATCGTTTGGCCCCCGGCATCGCAGGTTGCGCTTTCCAGGTGCACCGCCCGGACGTTCAAGCTCTCGTACACGGTGTGCCGATGCTGCCCCTGCATTTGGCCGATATAGCCGGACACCGCGGCGAACACGGCGTCGTTCAGGTAGGGCCGCACCGCCGCCGCGTCGTTTCTTTGCATCCCGCGCTTGACCAGGAAGAAGGTCATCTCGGCGCGCTGCAGGAAGGTTTCCAGTTCGAAGCCCGGGTCCTGCGCGCGGATCGAGTCGATGGCCGGCGGCAGCGCCGGGCGCAGCCCGAGAGTCGCCGAGGTCATGGGGCCCGATCCGGTCCGCGCCAGCGCCGACGCGCCGAGCGCCGCGCCCACGGCCGAGAGCACTGCCTGCGAGGCCGGACCGCCGGCGCCCCCGAGGGCGTTGCCCGCCGACGGCCCGTTGGAGCGGAAGCGGCGCAGGAAATACCAGACGAGGAACGCAATGACGATCAGCGCGATGAACCCGCCCAGGGAATTGCCGCCGCCCCCGCCCCCGCCGCCGAACGAGATGTTCGAGCCTTGGCCGCCGCTCGCGACCGTGGTGGAGCCCGCATGTCCGCCGCCGCCGGCGCGGCCGAAGGCGGCGGCGGCGCCGAGCGCGCCCAGTGCGACCGCGGCGGCGCGCGCTGCGCGACGCGGTAGAAACCGCGCGCTCAACTGAGCGCGGCTCCGCAGCTGCCGCAGAACTTCGCTCCCGGCGCCGCGGCAGTGCCGCACTGTGTGCAATGAGCCGCCTTGGGCACGGTCATGGCGGCGCCACAGCTGGAACAGAATTTCGCCCCGGGAGCGTTCGGCTCGTGACAGCTGGCGCAGGTGGTGGCGCCCGCACCGCCGGGCGCCGGACCCGATCCCGGCGCCGGCGCCGGCGCCGGTCCGAGCGGTGCGCCGGGATTTGGCCCCGCCGGGTTCATCGCGCCCAAGCCGGCCACCATGCCGCCGAGACCCATGCCGACGCCGAGAGCGGCGACTCCGCCGCCGCCGCCGGCCGCGGCGCCTTCGCCAATGCCCTTCAACGCGGCGCCGACACCGTATTCGCGAAAGCCGCCGGCCAGCCGGGTGTAGGCAGCGTCCTTACGCAGCCCCTTGAGGGTCTGCTCGTCCTCCGGCTTCAGGCTGATCGTGACGTTGCCGAGCCGGGTGATCTTGACGCCGTAGGGCGCCAAGGGCGCCTCGACATCGGCGATCAGCGCCGCCTCGATGTCGCCGGTGCGCGCCGCGATGCCGAGGACCGGCCACTTCTCAGTGGTCAGCTTGCGCACGACGCTGGTCCTCAGCATCTTGAGAATTTGTTCGCGCGCCCAGTCCGTGATGAGGTCGTTGGAGGCCTGCCGTGTGCCGACGAGCTTCAAGATCATCGCGGCCGGATCGCTGACCACGAGCGCGTATTCGCCGTACACCCGCAGGCCGACGGCCAGGCCGGTCTCCGGGTCCTCGATGTTGTCCACCGGTCCGCCGAACGGCAGGCTCACGAACTCGCGGGTACCCACGAAGTACAGCTCCGCCCGGTACATGTTGCCGCCGCTGGCCCAATCCACGATGTCGCCCAGGAACGGGATCAGCGCGCCGTCGAGGGTGGATCGTCCCTGCGGCAGGGTGCCCGCCACCTTGCCTTCCTTGATGAAGAGGGCGGTCTCGTCCGGCTGCACCGTCACCTGAGTGAACTTGCGAATGGTCAGGTCGGGCCACTTGAAAAGGATGTCCTGCTTGGCCTCGTCGGGCCGCGCGATGAACTGACGGTTGAGATCGTTTCCGTGTCCGAATAAGCTCACGATGCGCACTCCTAAGGGTGAATTCGCGGTCCCGCAGAGCCGCAATATTGGCCCAAACGCGCCGCGCGTGCCAGCGCGACCGGGCCTGCGGCGAGCGTGGTCTCGAGGGACGCCGGGACTCCGCGCGGCGGCCCGGGCGGCTGTCAGAAGCGGCGGGAAATGTACCCGACGAGGCTTTCGATCTTGTAGAAACTGTCCGGCCGCACGCCCTGGATATCCGAGGGCAGTACGTGGTTGCGGGCGATGTTCTGTCCGTAGCGCAATTCCACCCCGAGGTCCCACTTGGGCAGGATGTTGCGCCATTGGCCGCCGAACCCGCCGTAGAGCGAGTAAGCCGGGGTCGCGAGGTTGTACCGGTCGACTCCCGCGAACAAGCCGAGCGCAAAGGTGTCCCCGAATAGATGCCGGTAATCGATGGGCCGGGCCCCGATCAGCGAATGCCCGTCGACCTCGTCGAGTTCCAGACGGACGCCCCAATCGGACGTGTCGTTGACGGCGCGCCGGGCGCCGACGGCGAAGTGGGGATCCACCATCAGGTTCGAGGTGGTGATCGGGTAGCCTTTTTCGAGATCCACGCGGACCCGGTTTAGGTTGACGCCCGCATCGACGAACAGCTGTCCCTTGGCCTCATCCCCGGCGGCGCCGCCCGAGTCGGAGGCGTTCGAGTCGGGGGTGCTGTTCGAGTCGTCGCCCACGCTGTCGTAATCGCGCGTGTGCGCCTCGCCGCCGTAGCGCACGAACGCCGACAGGCGCGAAAACGGCTTGCCGAACACGTCGCGGCCGGCGAGCACCTCGCCTCCGACCGTGAGGTCCTTCCAGGGGTGGGAATAATCCACGCTGGCCTCGATGAAATGCCGATAGGGGTACTCCCCGTAGACCTGGTTCACCAGGTAGCGCACGCGCTCCTCCAGATAGCCGCCGAACCCAGGCTCCCAGCCGATGCGCAGCATCTCGCTGCGGGCGCCCACGGGATCGCCGAACAAGCGCTGGTCCGCGCCCCATTGACCCGTGGCGAGCCCGTCGTTGGTCATGCCGGACAGGAACACCCCGTTGCTGGCATACCAATTGTTCTGCCACTCCGAGACTTCGAACGTCAGGTCGAAGGCATTCCATATCTTGGGGAAGTCGATGCCGTAGGTCATGCCGGCCTGGCCGAGCAGGTAGCTGCCCCCGTCCAGGGTGTTCTGGCCCGCATATTGCGCGTACACGGCGAACGGCGTGCTCCCGGGAAAAATGAAGCGCGTGTCGTAGGAGGCTTGTTGCTTGCCCAAGGTCTGATTCGTGCCGGACGGCTTGAAAAAATCGCTCGCCAAGAAGTGCAGCGAATCGGGCAGGCCGCCGCCGCCGTATTGCAGTTGACGGTTGACCCCGACCGACCAACCCGTGAACGGTTCAATCGAGAATTGGGCGCCGAAGAGCTTCGGATTCCCTGCGCGTACCGGAGCCTTGCCCTGGCCTTCGTAGGCGATCCGCTCCTGTTCCGACATCCGAGCCAGAAAGAGCTCGTACTGAAACCCGAGCCTGCTGAGCGGCTCGTAATTCGACAGCGTCACGGACGGCATGGTCGGCGACTCGGTGCCGATCAGAAAGGTGCTGTCGGTGGCCGGCGAGAACCAATGGTCGCGATAGCCGATGTCGAGCTGCGCCCAGTTGAGACCGGTGCTCAGCAGGGAGCCGGTGGGAAGCGTGCGGCCCGAATAGGCAATCACTCCGGCGCTCGCCAGCAGATAATCGCTGGGCTGGACGAACCCCTGGGCCGAGACTTCCCAGTCGCTCGCCGTCGTGAGGCCATGCTGATTCGGGAGCACGACGTCCGCGCCGCTCGACTTCGATCCCGTCGCACTGGCATGCGTCACCGCGTAGTCGCGAGAGTACCGCTCCAGGTATTTCGCCACCTTCACGCACAGCGCGTGGTCGCGCTTGCAGGCGGCGGGGAGCGCGAGCTGAACCAGGTTGATCGCGATGGGGCGCTTGAGGATCGGCTCCTGCGCGAGGATGAGCACCCGTTCGATCTGCCGCTCGACCTCGGGCTCGAGGTTCAGGGGCAGGTAGGCGGTCACGCCGTCGGCCGCCGCGCGATTCGCCGCCGCCGCGCAGGCGAGGGCTGCCAGGAGGCAGGCGGTCAAGGTTCCGGTGTTCGCTCTCCGGCGGGGGGAGGCCACGATATCGGCTGAATTCATGGATGGTTGGGTCGGCCGCGGGGATTACCCGGGCATGATATCAGGTGCGTGCCGGACAGGCACTTTGTAATGCAGAGTGGCGCGCGTTGCGCGGAACATTTAAGGTGGCGGCGTGCACCTTCAGTGCCGGAGGGATTCGCGCATGACCAGGGTCCCATCGATCCTCATCGAGAGCCCGCGGCTGCACCTGCGCGAGCTCACCGTCCAGGATGCCCCGTTCATCCTGCAGTTGCTCAATGAGCCCGGGTTCCTGCGCTTCATCGGCGACAAGGGCGTGCGAACGCTGCCCGACGCGCGCGATTACATCCTGAAGGGTCCCGTGGACAGCTACCTCCGCCACGGGTTCGGACTGTATCTTGCCGTCCTGCGCGAGTCCGGGACTCCGATCGGCATCTGCGGGTTGTTGAAGCGCGACACGCTCGCCGACGTGGACGTGGGCTTCGCCTTTCTCGAATCGCACTGGTCGAAGGGCTATGCCTCGGAGTCGGCCGCCGCGGTGCTGGCCTACGGCCGGCAGAGGTTCGGGATCCGCAGAATCGTCGCGATCACGGACCCGGACAACCTGGGGTCGATCGCCGTGGTCGAAAAGATCGGCCTGGCCTTCGAAAAGAGGATCCGGCTGACCCCGGAAGGCCCGGAGCTGAACCTCTTCGGCTCCGGACGCGACTGAGCGCTCCTTCGATCAGTCGTCCATCAGGAAGCTGCGCAGCTGTTCGCTGCGGCTCGGGTGGCGCAGCTTGCGCAGCGCCTTGGCCTCGATCTGGCGGATCCGCTCCCGGGTCACGTCGAACTGCTTGCCGACTTCCTCGAGCGTATGGTCCGTGTTCATGTCGATGCCGAACCGCATGCGCAGCACCTTCGCCTCGCGCGGCGTGAGCTGCGCCAGCACGGAATGGGTGGTTTCGCGCAGGGATTCGGTGGTCGCCGAATCGATCGGCGAGGACACGGAGGTGTCCTCGATGAAGTCGCCCAAGTGCGAGTCCTCGTCGTCCCCGATCGGGGTCTCCATCGAGATGGGTTCCTTGGCGATCTTCAGGACCTTGCGGACCTTGTCCTCGGGCATCTCCATCCGCACCGCCAATTCCTCCGGCGTGGGCTCGCGGCCCATTTCCTGGAGCATCTGCCGCGATATGCGGTTCAGCTTGTTGATGGTTTCGATCATGTGCACGGGAATGCGGATGGTGCGCGCCTGGTCCGCGATCGAGCGCGTGATCGCCTGGCGGATCCACCAGGTTGCGTAGGTCGAGAACTTGTAGCCGCGGCGGTATTCGAACTTGTCGACGGCCTTCATCAGGCCGATGTTCCCCTCCTGGATCAGATCGAGGAATTGCAGCCCGCGGTTCGTGTACTTCTTGGCGATCGAGATCACGAGGCGCAGGTTGGCCTCGACCATCTCCTTCTTCGCGCGGCGCGCCTTGGCCTCGCCGATGGACACTTCGCGGTTGATCTCCTTGATCTCGCTGATCAGGACGTGGAACAGTCCCTCGAGATCCTTGAGCTTGTTCTGACGGCGCTCGATCTCGTCCTTGAACTTGTGGAGCGGCGCGGAATAGCGCTTCTTCGCCTTGATGTGCTTGTCGAGCCAGCGCGTGCTGGTCTCGTTCTTCGGGAACGTGGAGATGAAATCCTTGCGCGGCATCCCGGCCTGCTTGATGCAGAGGAACATGATCTCCTTCTCGAGCAGGCGGACCTCGGTCACGTGCTGGCGCAGGTTGTCGATCAGCTGATCGAACATCTTCGGGCTGAGCTTCAGTTCCATCAGCTCGCCGCAGATCTTCTTGCGGATCTTCTGCGTCTTCGGGTCCTTCGAGCCGAGCTTGTCGAGGGCGGCCACGAACTGATGATGAATCTTGGCGATGGAGCTGAAGCGCCTCGCGGCCTCCTCCGGATCGGGGCCGGTGTCGATCACCTCTTCGTCCTCGTCGCCGTCGGACTCCTCCTCGTCGTTCGACGCTTCCTCGCGGTCGAGCGCCATCATCTTCGGGTTCTGCGGCTGGGCGATCTCATCGGGCGCGTTCGGATCGACGAACCCGACGATCACGTCGACCAGGCGCATCTGGCCGGCCTTGACGGTCTCGTAGTGCCGCAGCAGCAGATCATAGGTGCCGGGGTAGCTGCCGAGAGCGATCTTCACCGCCTCCAGGCCTTCCTCGATGCGCTTGGCGATGCGAATTTCGCCCTCGCGCGTCAGCAGTTCGACGGTGCCCATTTCGCGCATGTACATGCGCACGGGATCGGTGGTGCGGCCGAACTCCGCGTCGAGATTCGCGAGCGCCGCCGTGGCTTCCTCGACGGCCTCTTCATCGGGCGCGGCGGTGACGTCGGTCAGCAGCAGCGACTCGGCATCCGGCGCCTTCTCGTACACCGGGATGCCCATGTCGTTGATCATGTTGACGATGTCTTCGATCTGCTCCGGATCGACGATCTCGCTGGGCAGGTGGTCGTTGACCTCCGCGTAGGTGAGATATCCCTGTTCCTTGCCACGAGCGATCAAAAGTTTGAGCTGCGATTGACGCTCGTCCGCGATTTGAGTCGCGGTGCCTGCTGGCGCTTTTTTGGTCAAGATGGACGCCTCGGTGGTAAGGAAGATTAACGCGTAGCCGGCAAGTATACGGTTGGCCACCATGGGAGGCCACTATTGCTTCCCGGATGTTATAGGGGTGCCCGGGGACGCCCTTTGGCCTTCAGAAGCAAGCTCAATTCCGTCTTTTCGTCGTAATTCAACCCCAATTCCTCTGCTTTTCGCAGCAATTCGTCCATCCTTCGGGCGGGCCCATACTCCTCAAGGAGCTTTTCGACCGCCATCTGCAACTCTTTAGCCGCCCCCGCCTCCTCGGTGACCATGGATTCGGACAGGGCCAATTCGCCCAGGCGGGCGTATTCGGGCCGGGAACGCCACCGTTCCAGCAGCATGGCGGTGGTCGGATGTTCCATGGCCGCGACCTGATCCAGCAGCTCCTTCAAAACCTTCACTCCGGGCTGCTCCAGGCGGCTCAGGGCCTCGATATCCTTCACGAAGCGGGCCGCGCCAGGGTGCTGCAGCACCCGCGTGATGGCCTGGCTCAGCAGATTGCCGCGGCCGGCCGAGGCCCGCGTTCGCGAGCGCCCGGGTTCCAGGGGCGCGCCGGATCGTCCCGGCGCCTTGCCTGCGCCGCCCGCCGCGAACGCCCGCTTCAACGTGGCCGCCGGCATGCCGACGCGGGCCGCGAGCTGCTCGGCGAGCATTTCCCGATAAATGCCCTCGGGCATGCGGGCGAACAGGGGCATCGCCAGCGCCTTGAGCTTGGCGCGCCCGTCGACGTGATCCAGATCGACCTCGGCGCTCAGGTGCTGCACCAGGTACTCGGACAGCGGCAGCGCGTCCTTCAGCCGATGCTCGAAGCCCGCCGCGCCCTCCGCGCCCACCAGCGTGTCGGGATCGTGCCCCTCGGGAAGAAACATGAACTTGAGCGCACGCCCGTCGAGAGCCTGCGGCAGCGAGTTCTCGAGCGCGCGCCACGCCGCCTGGCGGCCGGCGCGGTCGCCGTCGAAGCAAAACACCACTTCGCTGGTCAACCGGAAGATCTTGCCCAGATGTTCCTGCGTGGTCGCCGTCCCCAGGGTGGCGACGGCGTGGGTGATCCCGGCCTGGTGCAACCGCACCACGTCCATATAGCCCTCGACGATCACCAGGCGCTGGAGGTCCGAGCGCGCCTGGCGTGCTTCGAACAAGCCGTACAGTTCACGCCCCTTGTGGAACAGCGGCGTCTCCGGCGAATTCAGGTACTTGGGCTCCCCCTGATCGATCACTCGCCCGCCGAACCCGATGACGCGCCCGCGCGAATCGCGGATGGGGAACATGAGCCGGTCCCGGAACCGGTCGTAGTACCCGGGCGCGCGCTCGCCCGCCCGCGCCTCGCGCTCCACCACGAGGCCCACCTGCAGGAGCCGCCGCCGCTCCTCCTCGTCGGCCCCGAAGCGCTTGAGGAGCGCATCCCACGAATCGGGCGCGTACCCCAGCGCGAACTGCGCCCGGGTCTTCGCCTCGACGCCGCGGGCTTCGACGTAGGCCCGCGCCCGCGCGTTGTCGGCGAGATTCTGCTCGAAGAATCTCGAGACGCGCGCCATGAGGTCGTGCAGGTCGACGCTGCCCGGATCGCGCGCCTCCCGGGCCGAACGCGGCATCTCGAGACCCGCGCGCTGCGCGAGATCCGCCACGGCATCGAGAAATTCCATCTTCTCGTACTGCATGAGAAAGCCGATCACCGTGCCGTGGGCGCCGCAGCCGAAGCAGTGGTAGAACTGCTTGTCCGGGCTCACCCAGAAGGAGGGGGATTTCTCGTTGTGGAAGGGGCAGCAGGCCTTGTATTCGCGCCCCGCCTTCTTCAGGGGCACGCGGGCGCTGATGACCTCGACGATGTCGGAGCGAGCGACGAGCTCGTCGAGAAAGGAGTCTGGGATGCGGCCGGCCATCGCCCGGAAGCGGTCAACCGCCGAGCTTGGCTTTGATCTTTGCGCCCACCGCGGCCATGTCGGCGCGGCCCTGAGCCGCCGTTTTGATGATGTTCATGACCTTGCCCATGTCCTTGATGCTGGTGGCGCCGGTGGACGCGATGGCATCGCCGATCAGGGCATCCAATTCCGCCTCGCCCAGCTGCGAGGGCATGTAGCTCTGCAGCAGGGTGATCTCGGCGGATTCCTTGGCGACCAGGTCGGGACGGTTGCCTGCCTGAAATTGCACCAGCGATTCCTTGCGCTGCTTGATCATTTTCTCGAGCACGGAGAGGACCTGGGCGTCATTGAGCGTAATGCGCTCGTCCACCTCGCGCTGCTTGATCGCCGCCGTGATCATGCGGATGACGCCGAGACGCTCCTTCTCGCCGGAGCGCATCGCCGCCTTCATGTCGTCGGTGATTCGATCCTTGAGGCTCATTGGCACGGACACGGGGGGTCCGAGGAATCAGATCAATAGGGACGGGACGAAGCCGCCGGCGGGGCGCTGGCCGGAGGACCGCCGCCCGAACCGCGCATGTTCTCGCGCGAGAGGCGCTTCAGATGACGTTTCACCGCCGCAGCCTTCTTTCGCTTACGCTCCTGGGTCGGTTTCTCGTAGAATTCACGTCGCCGCAGCTCGGTGAGGACGCCCGCTTTTTCACAGGCACGCTTGAAACGACGCAGGGCGGCATCGAAATACTCGTTCTCGCGAACACGAACGCTGGGCATTCAAACCTCAAATTACAGGCCAAGAGCCGCCGGCATTCGGCGACAGGGGGGCGCATTCTAAAGTGCGGCCCCGCAAAAGGCAAAGATCGTGCACAGGGCGGTCAGCCAGGGCCGCATTAGGGCAATTTTACAAGGAATTATGCGGGTCATCGGAATCGAGAGCTCCTGCGACGAGACGGCCGTTGCCGTCTTCGACCGGGAACGGGGATTGCTGTCGCACCGGCTCTACAGCCAGGTGGCCATGCATCAAGCCTATGGCGGCGTGGTGCCGGAGCTCGCCTCCCGGGACCACGTCCGGCGGCTCCTGCCGCTGGTCCGGGAGGCGCTGGCCGAGGCCGCCTCGGATCGGACGTCGATCGACGCGGTGGCATATACCCGCGGACCGGGGCTGATCGGTGCCCTGCTGGTGGGGGCCGGCTTCGCCCGGAGCCTCGCCTATGCCTGGGGCAAACCCGCCCTGGGTATCCACCATTTGGAGGGGCACCTGCTGGCGCCGCTGCTCGAACCCCATGCCCCGGCCTTTCCCTACCTCGCGCTGCTGGTCTCCGGCGGGCACACCCAGCTGGTCGACGTGGCCGGGCTCGGCCGCTACCGCGTGCTGAGCGAAACCCTGGACGATGCCGCGGGCGAGGCGTTCGACAAGACCGCCAAGATGCTGGGACTGCCCTACCCGGGCGGCGCGGCGCTCGCGCGGCTCGCCGAGACGGGGCGCAGCGGGCGCTTCGAATTTCCCCGTCCGATGCTCGACCGGCCCGGCCTCGAATTCAGTTTCAGTGGCTTGAAGACGGCGGCCCTAGTAGCCTTGCGGGGCCGCGCGCTGGACGATCAAGTGAGGGCCGACGTCGCGCGTGCTTTTCAAGACGCGGTGGTCGATACGCTCGCCGAGAAATGCCGCCGGGCGCTGCGGGCCACCGGCCATCGGCGCCTCGTGGTGGCCGGCGGCGTCGGCGCCAACCGCAAGCTGCGCGAGCGCCTGGGCGAGGTCGCGGTGGGCTGCGGCGCGGAACTGTTTTTTCCGCGCCCCGAATTCTGCACCGACAACGGCGCGATGATTGCGCTGGCCGGATGCCTGCGGCTCCAGGGCACCTCGAGCGCAGACGGCGAGGATGCGGGCCCTGCGTCTTGGGCGCGGGCGCATTGGGCGCTCGATGAGGCTGACCTTAAGGGGGCTTGAAGGTTAACAAATGGACAAGATTTTCATTCGTGCGATCAAGACCGAGGCCATCATCGGGATCTACGATTGGGAGCGGCAGGTCAAGCAGACCGTGCTCATCGACCTCGAGCTCGCGGTGGACGTGCGCAAGGCGGCGCTCTCGGATGCGATTGCGGACACGGTGAATTACAAGCGGGTGGCGAAGCGCGTGCTGGCCTTCGTCGAGGCCTCGCAGTTTCACCTCGTGGAATCGCTGGCCGAGCACGTGACCATGTTGATTCTCGAGGAATTCGCGGTCCCTTGGGTGAGCATCGTGCTCTCCAAGCCGGGCGCGGTGCGCGGCTCGCGCGACGTGGGGATCGCCCTGCAGCGCGATCGATCGCACCTCGATGAATGGCGCAAGCTGCGCGGCACGCCTTGAAGGCGCCCAAGCCGGCCGGCAACGCGCCTAGGCCGGCCGGCGACATCGTGCGCGATGCGGCGCTCACCTGGCGCCAGGTGGCGGCCGTCGCGGAGGGGGCGCCCCTGTCCCTGTCCGCCGCCGCCGCCGACCGGGTGCGCGCCGCGCGGGATCTGGTGGACGCCATCGTCGAGCGGGGAATCCGCGCCTACGGGGTGAACACCGGGGTCGGCGCGCTGTGCGACGTGATCGTCGAGCCCTCGCAGCTGCGCCAGCTTTCCCGCAACATCATCATGAGCCACGCGGCCGGCGTCGGGCCGCCGCTCGGGCGCTGCGAAACCCGCGCGATCGTGGCGGCGGCCGTGAACAACTTCGCTCAAGGCCTCTCGGGCGTCCGCCTGGACGTGGTCGAGCGGCTGCTCGAGCTCCTGAAGCACGACGTCATCCCCGAAGTGCCCGCGGCAGGCTCCGTGGGCTATCTGTCCCACATGGCGCACGTCTCGCTGGTGCTGCTCGGCGAGGGCCATGCGCTGCAGGGATCCAAGCGCCTGAGCGGCCTCGAGGCGCTGCAATCCATGAAGACGCGGCCTCTCGTCCTCGAGGCCAAGGAGGGCCTCAGCCTGGTCAACGGCACGCCCTGCGTCGCCGGGTTGGCGGCGCTGGCGCTGCTCCGCACGGAGCGTCTCCTGAATTGGGCCGACGTCATCGCCGCCATGACGTTCGAAAACCTGCACGGGCAGATCGCCGCATTCCAGCCGGAGGGGCTGGCCGCGCGCGCTTCCGTCGCCACCGAGCAGGTCGGCGAACGGCTGCGCTTCCTGTTGGCCGACAGCGCCATCCTGGAGGCCTCCGCCGGCCGGCGCACGCAGGATCCGTTGAGCCTGCGCGCCATCCCGCACGTGCACGGGGCCGCGCGCGAGATATTCGAGCGCGTCGCGCAGGTGGTGGATACGGAGCTTGCGGCGGCCACCGACAATCCGCTGGTCACGGGAACCCCCGAGGAGCCGCGCGCGCTGTCGCAGGCCAACGCCGTCGGCGCCGCGATCGGCCTGGCCGCCGATGCGCTGTGCATCGCGGTGGCGGAGGTCGCCGCCATGTCGGAACGGCGCATCGATCGGCTGGTCAATCCGCTGGTCAGCGGCCTGCCGGCGTTCCTGGCGTCCGACGGCGGCGCCGGGTCCGGGTTCATGATCGCGCAGTACACCGCGTCGTCGCTGGTCGCGGACAACCGCCGCCTGGCCGCGCCGGCCAGCCTGGACGGCGGCGTGACCTCCGGCCTGCAGGAGGATCACCTGTGCCATGCGACTCCCGCGGCGATCAAATGGCTCAAGGTTCTCGACAACGCCGAGTTCATCTTGAGCATCGAACTGCTGGCGGCGGTGCAGGGCTACGATCTGCAGGACGGCGGACCAAGCCGCGCGCCGAACACGGACGTCGTCCACCGCTGGCTGCGCCGCCAAATCCCGCACTATCGCGACGACCGGCCCTTGTCCCGGGACATCGAGCGGGCGCGGGAAATGATCCGCGGACCCGTCACCGTCGACGTCTGAATCAAATGCTGCGTCCGCCGTCAACGGCGATGATCTGTCCCGTGATATAGGGGGCTTGCGTGGCGAGGAATACCGCCGTGCGGGCGATGTCCTGGGGCGTGCCGTGGCGCTTGAGTGCGGTTTTGCCGACGATCTTGCGCTTCAAGGCCTCATCCAGGCCCTGCTCGGGCCAGAGCACGGGTCCCGGCGCGATGCCGTTCACGCGGATCTCCGGTCCCAACTCGCGCGCCAGCGACCTCGTCAGCATGGCGAGCCCGGCCTTGGCTATGCTGTACAGCGGATAGCCCTTGAGCGGACGGAGCGCATGGATGTCGACGATGTTGATGATCAGCCCGGACTGCGCCCGCAGGCTCGGCGCGGCCGCCTGCGACAGGAACAGCGGCGCCTTCAGATTGCTGCCCATCAGGTCGTCCCAATGAGCCTCCGTGATGTGGCCCACCGGGGTCGGATAAAAGGTGGACGCGCTGTTGACCAGAACGTCGAGCCGCCCGAATTCGCGCAGCGCCGCCCCGACCAGAACCTCGGAGGTCCGGGGTTCGAGCAGATCCGCGCCCTGCGCGGCGGCGGACCCGGCGCGGCGGGCGTTGAGCTCGTCGACCAGAGCCCGGGCGTCGGCTGCGGAGCTGCGATAGTGAACGAGCACATTCGCCCCGGAACCGTGCAGCGAGCGCACGATTTCCGCGCCCACGCGCCGCGCGCCGCCGGACACCAGCACGGTGCGCCCGGCGAGGGGAAGGGGAGATTGCTCATCCGTCATGCGGGAGAACGATACCGGAATGTCCCGGAAGGGTGTACTCATGCAGCCGGCGGCTGACCTCGATCCCGCGCAAGCGCTGCATTCCGAGCGGGTCCGCGCGCTGATCGCCGGGCAAATCGCCGACGCCGGGGGCTGGATCAGCTTCGAGCGCTACATGGATCTTGCGCTGTATGCGCCCGGACTGGGCTACTACAGCGCCGGGAGCCGCAAGCTGGGCGGCGGCGGGGATTTCATCACCGCGCCGGAGGTCTCACCCTTGTTCGGCGCCTGCGTGGCTCGGCAATGCGCCGAGATTCAGGGTGATTCGGGGGCGGGATCGATCCTGGAGTTGGGGGCCGGCAGCGGCCGCCTGGCCGTGGACGTCCTGACCCGGCTCGAGAGTCTCGACCGGCTGCCGCAGCAGTACGTCATTCTCGACGTGAGCGCGGATTTGCGTGACCGCCAACGGCAACTGCTCGCCGACCGCGTCCCGCATCTACTGCCGCGCCTCGAGTGGGTGGATGCGCCGCCGGCGTCCTTTGACGGCGTGATCATCGCCAACGAGGTGCTGGATGCGCTCCCGGTATCGCGCTTCCGATGCCGCGGGCCGGCATGCGAGGAACTCGGCGTCTCGGTGCTGAACGGCGCCTTCGCCTGGTCGGCGCGGCCGGCCGGCCCGGCGCTCGAACGGACCTGCGCGCGGCTTGCCGCTGCGGCCGGGGGCTGGGAGGGAGACTACGTCTCCGAATACTGCCCGCGTCTGCCATCCTGGACGCGCGCGGTCGTGCAGGGCTTGAGGCGGGGCGCCGTCCTTTGGTTCGACTACGGGCTGCCGCGGCCGCAGTACTACCTGCCGGAGAGGCGCGACGGCACCTTGATCTGCCATTTTCGCCATCGTGCTCACGGGAACCCCTTGGTTCATCCCGGGCTGCAGGACATCACCGCGTGGGTGGATTTCACGGCGCTGGCCGAAAGCGGAGTGGCGGCGGGATTCGAGCTGGCCGGCTTCACGAGTCAAACCTATTTCCTCGCCGGACTCGGCATCGACGCGGAAATGCGCGCCCTGGCGGCCGATCACGAAGGACAGTTCGCACGGCTGGCGAATCAAGCACGGCAGCTCATGATGCCCGGCGAAATGGGCGAGCGCTTCAAGGCGATGGCCTGGACGCGCGGCGTGAATCGCACGCTCTCCGGGTTCGCGCTCCAGGATCTGCGGCACTCGTTGTAGCCGGCCGCGCGGCGGGTCCGCTTACCTCGGGCGTCCGGGATCCGCGGGCGCCGGGCGCGGACTCAATGCCGCGATGGCGCGCAGGCGCCGTTGATGCAGCCGTGCGCCGATCTGCGCTCCGTCGTGCAATGCCAGATCCTCGGCCGTCGGCTTCACCGATGCGGCGGCCTCGCGAGCCGCGCTGACGTGGCCGCGCTGCGGGTAGGGGTTGTGTTCCATGCCGGTCCGGCCGCGGGCATCGGCCTCGCATGCGAGCAACACCTGGGCGAAACGCTCCGGGCGCCGGAAAGCGTCCGCGCGCTCCATGAAGTCCAGCAGCGTCTTGGGCTTGAGCTCGAAGGCCCGGTGCACGATGCCGTGATAGCGGGCGACCAGCAGCGCGAGTTCGCGATGCCCGCCGGGCGGCCGCAGCCGCGAGCACATCGCCTCGATGAGCGCGACGCTGCGTTCCTCGTGGCCGCGATGGCCCGGCCATTCGCTGCGCGGCGTCGACCCTTTGCCGAGATCGTGCACCAGGGCGGCGAACCGGACCGCCGTGTCGCCGGACAGTGCAGCGGCCTGGTCCAGCACCATGAGCGTATGAATCCCCGTGTCGATCTCGGGATGCCACTCGGCCGGTTGAGGCACGCCGAACAACGCATCGATCTCGGGGTAGACGGCCTGCAGCGCGCCGCAGTCGCGCAGCACGCGGAAGAAGACGCTGGCCGCCGGCTCGCGCAGCGCCTTCTCGGATTCCTGCCACACGCGTTCCGGGACCAGCGCGTCGACCTCGCCGCGCGACACCAGGGTGCGCATCAACTCCAGGGTCTCCGGCGCCACGCTGAATCCGAGCGGCGCGAAGCGCGCGGCAAAGCGCGCCACGCGCAGCACGCGCACCGGGTCCTCGACGAACGCTTCGGACACGTGGCGCAGGGTGCGCGAGTCGAGATCCCGCCGGCCGCCGAATGGATCGACCAGCGAGCCGTCGGCGGCCCTCGCCATCGCATTGATGGTCAAGTCGCGGCGCGCGAGATCCTCCTCCAGCGTCACGTCGGGGCCGAAGGCGACGTCAAAGCCGCGGTATCCGGGGGCCACCTTGCGTTCGAGCCGCGCGAGCGCGTATTCCTCCTGCGTGTCGGGATGAAGAAAAACCGGAAAGTCGCGCCCGACCTCGCGGTAGTTCAAGTCCAGCAGCTCCTGGCGCGTGCCGCCGACGACGACCCAGTCGCGCTCCTTCACCGGAAGCCCCAGCAGGGCGTCCCGAACCGCTCCGCCAACCAGATACACTTGCATGGGTGAATAGTAGCAGCAACACCCGGACGATCCTTCTGACCTTGGGGTTGGGGCTCGCCGCGTCGTCCATGAGCGGCTGTTACCTGCTGGACAGCGCCGCGGGACAGCTGTCGCTCATGTCGAGGCGGCAGCCGATCGAGCGCGTGCTGCGCGCGCCGGGCACCCCGCCGTTGCTGCGCAGCGAGCTCGAGGAGGTCGAATCCATCCGCGACTTCGCGAGCCGCGAGCTGGGGCTCCCCGACAACGGCAGCTACCGCAGCTACGCGGACGTGGGACGGCCCTACGTGGTCTGGAATGTCGTGGCGGCGCCCGAGTTTTCCGTCGAGGCGAGAGAGTGGTGCTTTCTGATCGTGGGCTGCGTCGCGTACCGCGGATACTTCAGCGAACGCAAGGCGCGATCCTTCGCCGACACCTTGCGGGAGCGGGGCTTCGACGTGAGCGTCGGCGGCGTCGCGGCCTATTCCACCCTGGGCCACTTCAACGACCCGGTGCTCAACACGATGATGGGGTGGAGCGACGGCGAGCTCGCCGCCATCATCTTTCACGAGCTCACGCATCAGTTGTTGTACCTGTCGGGGGACACCTCGTTCAACGAGGCGCTGGCGACGACGGTCGAGGAGGAGGGCCTGCGGCGCTGGCTGCTTTCGCAGGGGCGCGCGGCGGATCTGGAAAAGCACCGGCTGCAGCGGCGGCGCCATCTCGAGGTCATCGACCTGCTGCGCCGGACGCGCGCCGAGCTGAAGACCCTGTACGAGTCGGGCATCGATGCGCCCGCGATGCGGGATCGAAAGCGCGCGGCGATTGCCGAACTGCGCGCAGCGTACGCGCGCATGACGGCGGCGTGGGGGGAATCCCCGTTCGCGGCCTGGTTCCAGGGGGACATCAACAATGCGCAGCTCGCGTCGATCGCGACGTACTACGACTGCGTCCCGGGATTCGAACGCGAACTCGAGGCCGCGGGCGGCGACCTGAAGCGCTTCTACCGGCGGGTGTCGGTACTTGCCAAGCTCGATGCCGCGGCCCGCGACGCCGCGGTGTGCGGCGCGCCGTGAACGCCGCGCCGGGCGCCGGCCCGCGGCAGGACCTGATCCGCCACGGCACGCCGGACTTCCGGCGCGCCAACCTCGGCCTGTTCGCGGCCGGCGTGGCCACGTTCGGGCTGCTGTACTGCGTGCAGCCGCTGATGCCCGAATTCAGCCGACAGTTCGGCGTCGGCGCCGCGCAGAGCGCGCTGTCGCTGTCCCTCCCCAGCGCCACGATCGCGATCGCCATGCTGTTCGCCGGCCCCGTGTCGGACGCCCTGGGGCGCAAAGCCCTCATGAGCGTGTCGCTGGCGTGTTCCACTCTGGTGGTGCTGTTGTCGGCGGCGGCTCCCAGCTGGGCGGACTTTCTGGTGCTGCGGGCGCTGCTGGGCCTCACGCTCAGCGGTTTGCCCGCCGTGGCCATGGCTTATCTCACCGAGGAGATGCATCCGGACTCGATGGGGCTCGGCATGGGCCTCTACATCGGCGGCAATGCGGCGGGCGGCCTGGGCGGGCGCCTGATCGCGGGGGTGCTCACGGGCTATTTCGGCTGGCGCGTCGGCGTCGCCGCCGTGGGCGTCATCGGCGGCATCGCGGCCGGCGTGTTCGTCCGCTGTCTGCCCGCTTCCCGGCATTTCATCGCGCGGCCGCTGCGCCTCGCCGCGTCGATGCAGGGCTTCGCCGCGCTGTTCCGCGATCCGGCGCTGCCGTGGCTGTTCGCCGCCGGGTTCGTCCTGCTGGGTTCGGTGGATCGGCCACCTCGCCGGCCGATTGGGGCGGCGCAAGGTCCTATGGACCATGTTCGTGACCATGCTCGCCGGCTTGGGATTCACGGCGCTGAAATCGGTCGGGCTGATCGTGGCCGGAATCGCCATCATCACCTTTGGTTTCTTCGGCGGCCATTCGATCGTCAGCAGCTGGGTCGGCCGCCGCGCCAGCGGCGCCAAGGGCCAGGCCTCCTCGACTTATCTGTTCATCTATTACATGGGGTCGAGCGCTGCCGGCGCCGCGGGCGGATTGTTCTATGCCGTTGACGGATGGAACGGCGTCGTGGCCTTCGTGGGAGCGCTGATGGCCGCCGGGTTGTTGATCGCGTGGCGGCTGTACCATATACCGCCGCTGCCGAAGGCGCCCTCGCGGCTGGAAACGCCGCTGCCTTGAGTATCGCCGCGCCGCAACCCCCGGGGACTAGACAGGCGCCCTGGCCCGGCCGACAGCCGCGCGATTGCGGCTGAGCTTCGCATTGTCCTCCAGCGCGCCCAGATATTGCCGCGCCGAGGCGAGCATGGACTGCGGCTTGATGCCGAGCCGGGCAAAGCCGTCCTCGGTGCAGACGCTGTCGACGGTCAGCGAGCGGTAGTTGTCGCTCGAGAACGGGCGGCCGGGCACGAAGTTCATCGCGAACGCCTGCCAGCGGCCGAGAACGTTCGGCAGTCCGATGATCCACCGCCGCCGTCCCGTGAGCTTGGCCACCAGCTGCACGATCTCGCGCAGCGTGAACACCTGCGGGCCGCCGAGCTGGTAGGTCTGCCGGGACGTAGGGCCGCCGCGCAGGCAGCGCAGCATGGCCTCGATGACGTCGTCCACGAGCACGGGTTGGAGGCGCGCATCGGCCCGCGCCAGCGGAAACACCACGGGCACCGCCGCCAGCAGGTTCGCAAAGCGGTTCAGGAACGAATCGCCCGGGCCGAACATCACCGAGGGCTGGAAGATGGTCCAATCGAAGGGGGCGGTATCGCGCACCAGCTTCTCCGCCTCGCCCTTGGTCCGCAAATAGTGGCTCGGCGCACCGGTTGCCGCGGCGAGGGCGGACACCTGCAGCAGGCGCGAGACGCCGGCGGAACGGCCGGCCTGGAGCACCACCCGCGTGAGTTCGGTGTGGGCGCGCCGGAAACCGCTGCCGTCGAAGCCGCGTTCATTCAGAATTCCGACGAGGTTGACCACCACGTCCTTGCCGCGGAACCGTTCGCTCAGCTGCGCCTCGTCGTAGACGTCGCAGTTCTCCAGGGTGAGGCCGGGCAGCACGAGCAGGTGCTTGTGCTGCTCCCGGTCGCGGGACAGCACGGTGACGCCGTGACCGTCCTTGATCAGACGCGCCACCAACCGGGTGCCGAGGAATCCGGTGCCGCCGAGTACGACGATGGAGAGTGGTTTCATCGGGTCAGCGAATCGGGATGAGGAAAATCTGCGATCCGCGGCGCACATTGAGCACCAGGACGGCGGCGCCCTTGGCGGCTTCGCGCAAGGCCTTGGTGCTCGTCACGGGCGTGCGGCCGATGCCGATGATCAGGTCGTTGGCCTTGATGCCGGCCTGGGAAGCGGGGCTGCCCTCCTGCACCGAGCGCACCAGCACGCCGCCGCCGTTGGGCGCGTCGGCGAGGTCCGCGCCTTCGAGGCCCTGGTTGATGTCCGCGGCGTTGGCGGTCTCCGATTCGGACCGCTCGGCGATCACCGCCGTCGCCGTCTGCGGCTTGCCGTCGCGCAGATAGCCGATCTCGACGCGGTCCCCGACCCGCAGCATGCCGATGGCATTGCGCAATTCGCCCGATCCCTTCATGGGCGTGCCGTTGAGCGACGTGATGATGTCGCCCGTCTTGATGCCCGCCTTTTCGGCCGACGAGCCCTGCGCCACGCCGGCGACCAGGGCGCCCGTGGTGTCCGTCAACCCGAACTCCTTGGCGATCTCGGGGGTCACGTTGTAGAGGCTGACGCCGAGGATGCCGCGCTTCACCTGGCCGTATTTGATGAGCTGCTCCATCACGCCCTTGACCATGTTCACCGGGATGGCGAAGCCGATTCCGATGTTGCCGCCGCTGCCCGACAGGATCGCGGAATTGATCCCGACCAGTTCGCCCCGCAAATTCACCAGGGCGCCGCCCGAGTTGCCCGGATTGATCGACGCATCCGTCTGGATGAAGTCCTCGTAGCCCTCGGGATTGATGCCGGTGCGGCCGAGCGCGCTCACGATGCCCGCGGTCACGGTGTGCTGCAGCCCGAAGGGGTTGCCGATGGCGACGACGTAATCGCCGACTTCGAGGCGCGCGGAGTCTCCGAGCGCGATGGCGACGAGATTCGGCTGCTTCGCCTGCAGCACGGCAATGTCCGCGCCCTCGTCGCTGCCGATGACCTTGGCGCTGAAGCTGCGATCATCGAGGAGGGTGACGGTGATTTCGCTGGCGTTCTCGACCACGTGGTAGTTGGTGACGATGTACCCGTTCTTCGCGTCCACGATCACGCCGGAGCCCGCGCTCTGGAATTGACGCTCCCGGGGCGCATCGAAGAACCGGCGGAAGAACGGATCGTCCATGAGGGGGTTGCGCTGGCCGGGCTTCTCCTTGACCGTCCCGCGCGTGGCGATATTGACCACCGCCGGCGAGACGCGCTTGACCATGGGCGCAAGCGAGGGCATCGGAGCATCCGCGATCGGGGCCGAGGGCAGCGCCGCCCGCACCATGGGCGAAGCGATGACGGCGGCGGCGAGCGATGCGGCGGCAAGTATGTGGCGAAGATTCATCTACGGTCCCTTTGGCTTGAATTGACGGCGCGGCCAACGTGAAGCCGCTCTGGTTTGCAACTTCGTCCGCACCCGCTCGGGTGCGATCTTACACTCATTGAATCGCCGGGCCGCACGGCCCGGCGCCGCAGCGGAAAATTGGGCCGCCGGGAAAATTTTCAACGGCGCCGCGCGAGTCTCGAACTCTCAGCCGCGCATCGAAAAGCAAAGTCAACGGAACATTGTGTGAATAAGATGTGCAAACACAAGATGTTGCGATGAGGATGAATTTTCTTGACGCCGACCTTCCGCAAGTGAAATGAGGCATTTTATCGAGAGAATATTATATCATATTGATATTAAATGATTTTTTAGGGCGAAAATTTGCGAAAAAAAGTCTTGACGATGGTGCGCGCCGGTCTTACGCTCTCACGCCATACACAATATGTTGTGTTACCAAAGCTAGCGACAGTCCCCGCAAAGTTCTGACCAGCCGGCAACGATTGTTTTCGTCGGAGCCGCCGACTTTCGTCTTCTGATCGCGCGATAATTCTAAGGGAGTTACCTCATACCCATGAACACGGTGGTCAAGATTCAGCCCAAGGACGTGAACAGTATTTCCTTCCAGGAAGCGTCGTTGGACATCTGGGACAAGAAATACCGCCTGACCGCGAAGGACGGGTCGCCCATCGACAAGTCGATGGACGATACCTACAAGCGCGTCGCGCGCGCGCTCGCGGACGTGGAGACGGAAGAGCAGCGGGACAAGTGGTACGAGTCGTTCCTCTGGGCGCTGCGCCATGGCGCCATTCCCGCCGGCCGGGTCACGTCGAACGCCGGCGCCCTGGAACACAAGCCCGCCACGTCGACCATCAATTGCACGGTGTCGGGGACCATCCACGATTCGATGGACGACATCCTCAACAAGGTGCACGAGGCCGGGCTCACGCTGAAGGCGGGGTGCGGCATCGGCTACGAATTCTCCACTTTGCGGCCGCGCGGAGCCTACGTGTCGGGAGCCGGCGCGTACACGTCGGGGCCCCTGTCGTTCATGGATATCTACGACAAGATGTGCTTCACGGTGTCCTCCGCCGGCGGCCGGCGCGGCGCGCAGATGGGGACCTTCGACATCGGACATCCCGACGTCCTGGAATTCATCCGCGCCAAGCGCGAAAACGGCCGCCTGCGCCAGTTCAATCTGTCGCTGCTCATCACCGACGAGTTCATGCGGGCGGTGCAGAGCGACGGCATGTGGAAGCTCGCCTTCCCGCTGGCCATCAAGGAGTACGAGGCGGATCAGCCCGACCTCAACGATCCGGCGAAATTCGTCTGGCGCGAATGGCCCTACAAGGACGGCTACGTCGCGAACGAGGAAGGCCTGGTCGCCTGCAAGATCTACAAGACCCTGCCGGCACGGCGCGTCTGGGACCTCATCATGTCCTCGACCTACGATTTCGCCGAGCCGGGCTTCATCCTAATCGACCGCGTCAACGAGATGAACAACAACTGGTGGACGGAGAACATCCGCGCCACCAACCCCTGCGGCGAGCAGCCGCTCCCGCCGTACGGCTCCTGCCTCCTGGGGTCGGTGAACCTGTGCAAATTCGTGGTCGACCCGTTCACCGAGGATGCCCGCTTCGACTGGGAGACCTACCGCAAGGTCGTCAAGATCTTCACGCGCATGCTCGACAACGTCGTGGAGGTCAACGGCCTGCCCCTGGCGCCGCAGCGCGAGGAGATCCTGCGCAAGCGCCGTCACGGGATGGGCTTCCTGGGGCTGGGCTCCACCATCACCATGCTGTGCATGAAGTACGGGTCGAAAAAGTCCGTGGCGTTCACGCAAAACGTCTCGCGCGAAATGGCGCTCGCGGGCTGGGACGCCGGCTTGGAACTCGCCCGGGAGAAGGGCCCCGCACCCATCATGAACGAAGAATTCACCATCACCCGCGAAATGCTGCGCAAGCGCCCCGAGATGGGCAAGGACGGCTGGCGTGTCGGCGCCAAGATCGCGGGCCGCGTCCTGCACGCGCGCTACAGCCGCTACATGCAGCGGATTGCGGAGGCCGCCCCCGAGCTGGTGGACGAACTCGCCGAGGTGGGGGCCCGCTTCACCCACCACACCTCCATCGCGCCCACGGGAACCATCTCCCTGTCGCTCGCGAACAATGCGTCGAACGGCATCGAGCCCTCGTTCGCGCATCACTACTTCCGCAACGTGATCCGCGAAGGCAAGAAGTCGAAGGAGAAGATCGACGTGTTTTCGTTCGAACTGCTGGCGTACCGCGAACTCGTGAATGCGCGCGCCATGGCGAATTCGCAGGCCGCGGGCGAGAAGCTGCCCGACTACTTCGTGTCCGCCGACGACATCGGCCCGAAGGAGCACGTCGACATTCAAGCGGCGGCGCAGCTGTGGGTGGACTCGTCGATCTCCAAGACGGCGAACGTTCCGACCGACTACAAGTACGAGGACTTCAAGGACATCTACATGTATGCCTTCGAACAGGGGTTGAAGGGATGCACGACCTTCCGCTTCAATCCCGAGGCGTTCCAGGGCGTTTTGGTCAAGGAAGAGGACCTCAAGAACACGACCTACGTGTTCACGCTCGAGGACGGAACGGAGATCGAGGCGCGGGGCGATCAGGAGATCGAGTACGACGGCGAGATGCACTCCGCCGCGAATCTCTTCGACGCCCTAAAAGAAGGCTACTACGGGAAGTTTTGACATGGCGCACATCAAGATCGACAAGAAGATTGCCAAGTACCGCGTGCTCAAGCCGGAACCCAAGGCCGCCGCGGGGTCGCCGGTCAGCGAAGCGCCGAAGGTCCAGGACAACGTCATCTGGATGCACGAAAAGCTCGAACGGCCCGAAGTGCTGATCGGCTCCACGTACAAGATCAAGACGCCGGTGTCCGACCACGCGATGTACGTCACCATCAACGACATCGTGCTGAACGAGGGGACGCCGCACGAGCAGCGCCGTCCGTTCGAGGTGTTCATCAACTCCAAGAACCTCGATCACTTCCAATGGATCGTCGCGCTCACGCGCGTCATCTCGGCCGTGTTCCGCAAGGGCGGCGACACGACCTTCCTGGTCGAGGAGCTGAAGGCCGTGTTCGATCCGAAGGGCGGCTACTGGCAGCCCGGCGGCAAGTTCATGCCGTCCACGATCGCGGAGCTCGGATACGTGATCGAGCGGCACCTGCAGTCCATCGGCCTGCTCAAGAAGCCCGAGCTGGATTCGCATCAGCGCAAGCTGGTCGAGGAGAAGCGCTCGGAATTCGAGGCGCGCACCAAGCAGACCGACGCGTTCTCCAAGTCGCATTTTCCCGAGGGCGCGCAGCTGTGTTCGAAGTGCAGCATGGCCGCCGTCGTGATGATGGACGGATGCTCGACCTGCCTGAACTGCGGCGACTCGAAGTGCCAGTGATCGATCTCGCCGAGAAGAGCCCCAGTCCGATCACGAACATCGGGCCGTATCGGCGCCGGCGCTCGTCAAAGTCAAAGTTGCCATCACCAAACGGCGGCCCGAGAAAGCGCACCATTCCGACCGCCATCATCATCATTCCAATGAAGCACAGCCAAGCAAGGCCCCCCATGAAGGTGCTGTACGCCGAGGCTGGATTTTGACAGCGAGACCGGCAGGTCGTTGCGCATGACGCCTTAGACTACCGTTGGCTGCGAACGGCTGCTTCGCTGCAGGGTTTTTCTGCGACCGAAAGCCGCTTTTGGCCTAACTGAACGCTTCGGCGCGCGATCGTGGGTGCGCCAACGAACAGACGGTGCGGACTCACTGCGGCTAATTGTCAAGCCTGCGTCGCGCAAGAGCCATGATGTAGATCTTTGCCGTTGCCCTTCCCATCCGGCAGCGAGCTGTGGAGTTCCGAAGATAGGGTATCCATGCTGATCGATGTCTCCATGAACCGGGTTCGCTTCGGACAGTGCTGCGCGCGGGCGATACCAGGGATCCATGCATGCGGACCGTCGTCGCTCTCATGCCCGCACCGTTAGAGGAGTCCTCTCCGGCGGCAGTACGTGATCGCGCGCTGCGCGTATCGGAGGCCCGCTATCGCCGTCTGTTTGAAACCGCGCAAGATGGAATCCTGCTGCTCAACGCTGAAACCGCGCAGATCGAGGACGTCAACCCCTTCCTGATCAAGATGCTCGGCTACGACCATGCCGAGTTCCTCGGGAAGAAACTCTGGGAGGTGGGCCCGTTCGTGGACATCGCTCAGAGCAAGCACATGTTTGCGGAACTGCAGGCCACCGGATATGTCCGCTACGACAATCTTCCGCTGAAGACAAAGGCCGGGACCTCGATCGATGTTGAATTCGTCAGCAACTCCTACGATTGCGAAGACGTCAAAGTCATTCAGTGCAACATCCGCGATATTTCGGACCGCACAGTGGCGGAGGCGCAAGCCAGACAACGCACTCGGCTCTATGCGGCGCTGAGCCAGTGCAACCACGCGATCGTGCATTGCACGACCCAGGAGGAGCTGTTTCCAGAAATCTGCCGCATTGCGGTGGAGCTCGGCGGCGCGAAGATGGCGTGGGTCGGCCTCGCCGACGCCGCGACTGGTTCAGTGAGGCCGGTCGCCAGTTGGGGTGACGCCAGTGGTTACCTCAAAGATATCAAGATCTCGGCACGCGAGGACTCGCCATTCGGATGCGGTCCTGTCGGCAGGGCGATTCGCGAGAACCGGCCCGTCTGGCTCCAGGATCTCATGCACGAACCGGTCATGGCCCCCTGGCGCGGGCGCATGGCGACGTGCGGTTGGTCCGCGTCGGCGGCACTCCCGTTAGTGGAGGCTGGAGATGTCATTGGAATTTTCAACGTGTATTCCGATGAGGCCGCCTATTTCGATGAATCAGCGCGCGACCTTCTGTGTGAATTGGCGATGGATATCAGTTTCGCGCTCAACGGATTCGCGAGCGAAGCGCTGCGCCAGCGGGTGGAGGAAGCGCTCCGCACGAGCGAAAACCAGTTCCACACCCTGGCCGAGGCCATACCGCAACTCGTGTGGATAACGCGGCCGGATGGCGGGAACGTCTATTTCAACCGAAGGTGCATGGAGTACACGGGGCTGACCCTCGAGGAAACCGTCGACGGCGGATGGAACAAGTCGTTCCATCCCGACGACCGGCAACGGGCATTGGAGGCCTGGAAAAATGCGACGGCCGCACGGGGCGTCTATTCGCTGGAATGCCGCTTGCGCCGCGCGGATGGAGCTTATCGCTGGTGGCTGGTCCGAGGCATGCCGCTACAAGATCGTGCGGGGAACATCATCAAATGGTTCGGCACCTGCACGGACATTCACGACCTGAAGACGGCGGAGATCAATATTCGGCGCCTGAATCGTGTGCACGCCCTATTGAGCGGCATCAATACCCTGATCGTCCGCGCGACCGACCGAGATGAACTGATCAACGAGGTGTGCCGGCTCGCGGTCGAGAAAGGCGGGTTCTACGCGAGCGTCATGTGTCTTGACGACAGAAGCGGGACGAAGATCAGGCTGGTCGCGTCGGCCGGCAAGGATGAGGGACTCCTCGAACTCATCAGAACCACCATATCGTCGGTCGATAAGGCGCAGCAAACCCTGACCGCGCAGGCCTTCCGCGAGAAAGCAGCCGTCGTCGTCAACGATTATGAACACGACCCGAGGGCCTTGCACGCCTTGCAATGCGCGCAGTTCGGCGTTCTCTCAGTGGTCGCACTGCCGGTGATTGTTGCGGACGCGGCGATGGGCGTACTGACTCTTTACGCCAAGGAGGTCAATTTCTTCAATAAAGAAGAGCTGACCCTGCTGGCCGAACTGGTCCACAACATTGGCTTCGCGATCAATTACATCGGCAATGAGCAGCGCCTCAAATACCTCGCCTATTACGATGAATTGACGGGGCTGGCGAACCGCAGCCTGCTTCTCGAACGTGTCGGACAATACCTGCGCGGCGAGGCCGGCGGCCGACACAAGATCGCCATATTGCTCATCGATCTGGACCGGTTCAAGCACATCAACGACAGCCTCGGCCGACCGGCCGGCGACGCGCTCCTGAAGCAGGTTGGCGAGTGGTTGGCGCAAAACAGAGGGGACGCCAACCTGGTTGCGCGATTGGGCGCCGACCATTTTGGCGTGGTGCTGCCGAATGTGGCGCCCGGTCGCGGCTTGGAGCGGCTGGTGGAAGATATGCTGAAGGCCCTCATTGAGCACCCGTTTTGCGTGCAAGACGCCGTGCTCCGGGTATCCGCCACGGTCGGGATCGCGCTATTTCCGAATGATGGCGCCGACGCAGAAGCGCTGTTCACGAATGCCGAGGCTGCGCTCAAGAAGGCCAAAGATCGGGGCAGCCGATATTTGTTCTACACCGCCGCCATGACCAATACGGTGCAGGGCGAGCTCAGTCTCGAAACCCAGTTGCGCGAGGCCTTCGAAAAAGAGCAGTTCGTGCTCTATTATCAGCCAAAAATAAGTCTGGCGAACAACAAATTCACGGACGCCGAAGCGCTGATCCGCTGGAATGATCCGCGAACGGGGCTGGTGCTCCCGGGCCGGTTCATCCGGAGCCTGGAAGAAACCGGATTAATCTATGAAGTTGGACGCTGGGTGCTCGGCAGAGCCCTGAAGGATTATGTGCGGTGGCGCGCGGCCGGTCTCCCGATCGGGCGTATTGCGGTGAACGTGTCGCCGGTGCAACTGCGCGATCCCGACTTCATCGCCGAGCTCAGCCGGATTGTCAGCATAGACGCACACGCCGCGGCCGGATTGGAGCTGGAGATCACGGAAGGCACGATCATGGAAGACATCACCACCAGTATCGCCAGCCTGCGGGCGATCCGGGCCATGGGAATCACCATCGCCATCGATGATTTCGGCACCGGCTTCTCTTCGCTCAGCTACTTGGCGAAACTGCCGATCGACACCCTCAAGATCGACCGCTCGTTCGTGGTCGAAATGACCACCGGTCATGAGGGGCTGACGCTGGTGTCCACCATCATCAGCCTTGCGCACGGTCTGAACCTCAAAGTGGTCGCCGAGGGTGTCGAAAGCGACGAGCAATTTCGCCTGCTGCGGTTGCTCGCGTGCGATGAAATGCAGGGGTATTTATTCAGCAAGCCGATCCCGGCCGACGTTTTCGCATCAACCTACCTGGATCGGCGCTGGCAATCGACTCCTGGACCCATCTCAGCAGGCGGTTAAAAAGCACCGAGCCAGTGCACGACTCGAGCCGGCGCCGAGTTGCGCGCAATAACCTAGGCCGGCGAGACGAGACCGGGCGCCGCCAGCATGACTCGATCGCGTCCTTCCTGCTTGGCCAGGTACAGAGCCGCGTCGGCGCGCGCGAGCGCCGCGATCCACGTCTCACCCGGCGCCTGCTGCGCAACGCCGAGAGACACCGTGATCCGCACGCTGCATCCGTTGATGGTGACTCCCAGCGACGCCACGCATAGGCGGAGCCGTTCCGCCAGGTTCATGGCGGCCGGCGCGGCGCAGTCCGGCAGCAGCAGCACGAACTCCTCACCCCCGGTCCGTGCGAGGATGTCGCCCTTGCGGGCCGTATTCCGCAGCGTCTGCGCCACTGAACGCAGCAAGGTATCGCCGGCGTCGTGACCATGCGTGTCGTTGACCTTCTTGAAGAAATCGAGGTCGAGCATGACCCATGACTGCGTCAGCGGAGCACCGGCCGGCCGCGTGAGCAGGGCCTCGACATGCTGCTCGAGGCCGCGCCGGTTATAGAGTCCGGTCAACGGGTCTGTGACGGTCTCGTCGAGCAGCAACTGGGTGCGCCGATGCTCGTCGGTCACATCTCGTATGACCGCGACGAAGCTGCCCGCAAGACCGTCGGCTTCGATCACCGGCGTGATGACGCAATCGCCCCACAAGAGCTGACCGTCCACTTTGCGCCACGGCGCCTGCAAGCGGCACCAGCCCTGCTGCTTTACCACCGCGTTGATGGTGCGGAAGTCAGGAGGGGGCGGCTGCGAGATGTCGCGATCCAGCCAGTTGAACAACGGCTGGCCGACGCCGACGCCCTGAGCCACGCCGAACAGGCTGCCGATCGAAGGGTTCCACTCGGTGATCATGCCGCCGAGGTCGAGAAGGGCGACGCAGTAGCCATGAATGTGTTCGAGCACCACCCCCATCCGGCGGCGTTGACGCGCCAGCTCACGCTCCTGTTCGACGGTGGTGGTGACGTCCTCGATGGTCAGCATGGTGCACTGCAGGTCCGGCCGCACCAACTGCAACACCAGGTGCAAGGGGCCTGCGGGCGGGTGCAGCGGGTTACAGCGCTGCGGCGGCATGATGGCACCGATCTTTCCGGCCGAGGCCTGCCATTTTGCCGCGAGCCCGGGCAGCAGGCCATCGAGAATGGCCGGGCCGTCGGCATGCCCCGGGTCGATACCCAGGTCATGCAACATCTTGACCGCCTTTGGGTTGAGCATCTCCACCGCGCCGGTTGCGCCGAGTTTGACCACGGCCACCGGCATCAAGTAGAGAAATTGCAGCAGCTCCTCCACGACGCGCTGCGGGGCCAGCGATGCCCCCGGGTCCACCCGTTCTCCCACTACCAGCGTACCAAGAGGTACATGCGGTCGCTCTCGACCGACTTCAGCATGCGAAGCGTCACCACCACCGGCCGCATGCGCAGCAAAAAGGTGTACCCCAGTGTTTCGTCGAGGGCGTCGAGGGCGTAGCGCTGCGCCACCAAGCGGTTATCGCTGCAGGGCGCCACGTCGCGAAAGAAGTGCCGGCCGACGACGCGTTCCGGCGGCAAACCCGAGGAGCGCGACTCCGTGGCGTTGTAACGCAGCACCGTACACTGGCGGTCCATCTCGACAACGCCGAACGGCAACGCGTCGAGTTCATCGTCGGCCATGGCTGTCAAGGCGGCGGCGATGCCGGGCGCATCGAACTCCGGAATTCGCATGGTCTTCAGCTCCAGGTCGCGCCCCGTCTTTGATGGCCCGGCAAATTTCATCCTATTGGGTCGGGCTTTCTGTCTGTTACCGAACATAGCGGCAGGGCGCGCCGTCCCAATGCGGTCAGTGACCACGGTCCGCTTTGAGGAACCAAAGAGCTATCTAGGCAGCCGGCGGCGCGCTGTGCAGCCGTAGATACTCACTCAGCGTGTGCGATAGCGAGACGAAGTCCGATGGAATCATCAGGACCGTCGTACTGTTGTTCTCTGCGCCGACCTCGGAAATCATCTGCATTCGCCGCAACTCCAAGGCGGCAGGATTGGCCATGATCTGCGCCGCCGCCGCGGAGAGCTTTACCGACGCCTCCAACTCGGCCTCGGCCTTGATGATGCGCGCTCGTTTCTCGCGGATGGCTTCCGCTTGCATGGCCATCACTTGTTGCATGGCGGCCGGCAGTTCAACGTCCTTCATTTCAAACCGCTGCACTTCGAGCCCCCACGCCGCAGTCGCACCGGCAATACTGTCACAAAGCAGCGTATTGATCTTATTCCGCTCCTGAAGGATTTCGTCCAGATCGTGCTGTCCAATAATGTTGCGCAGGCCGGTTAGGGCCAATTGATAGACGGCCGCAGGGGCATCGGCAACTTCTATGACGGATCTTGCTGCATCGACCACCCGATACCACAGTACCGCGTTGACCTTGATCGTGACGCTATCGCGCGTTATGGTCTCCTGCTGTTCGGCCGAGACGGTGCGCGTGCGGATGTCGGCGGTAACCGAGCGTTCGATTTGCAGAGGAATTATCCAATACAAACCTGGACCGCGCAGACCCACATACCGTCCCAAACGGAAAATGACGCCGCGCTGGTACTCCTGCGCCACGCGCAGACCGGACAGTCCGAGGACGATCACAATCGCAAGCGCAATAAGCATCGACAAACCTCTCGCCATCGCCGGGCGAAATCATGGGCCGCGAAGAACTCCCTGGCGACAATAATACTGCAAGCTTTGAGCGTCCGCTGCGAGTGGCCGCGCGAATCCCGCCAGTCCCAGGCGGTCCCGATTGCGGCTATCATGCGGCGTCGAGCGCAGGTCGTCCCATCGGTTCCGTTGCAACAGGCCGTTCCATGCACATCCCATCGCTTCGCACGTTCGCTCTCGCGGTCACGATTCAGGTTCTGGCGGCGCTGCCCGCCGGGTCCCAGACCCCGGGTGGACCGGCTCCGGCGCAGCCTGCGCCGCCACCGGCCGGGCCCCGCCTGCCCATCGGCGCCTCGCCCGGCCCCACCTTCGATCTGGCCTGGATCGGCAAGCTGGTCCGCGTCTCGGAGCCGGATTTCGCCCCCGACGGCAAGTCGCTGGCGGTGGTCGTCGTGCACCTGGACTATGAGAACGATCTCAACGTGGCTGAACTTGCGGCCGTCGACGTCGCCAGCGGCAAGGTCCGCCGCCTCACCCACGATCGGAAATCCGTTTCCTTCCCGCGCTGGTCCCCCGCGGGCGACCGCATCGCCTTCCTCGCGCAGGATGGCGAGAAGCACAACCAGATTTTCATCCTCGACATGGCCGGCGGCGAGGCGCTGCAGATCACCCATCATCCGACCTCGATTCAGCAATTAGCCTGGAGGCCCGACGGTTCGGCGCTGGCTTTTGCCGCCAAGGACGAGGTACCCAAGAAGACCGGCGCCGACAAATTCGACGATGCCTTCGAAGTCGGCGACAACGACTTTCTGGTCAAGGAAAAGCCCGCGCCCACGCACTTGTGGATGGTTTCGGCCACGGCCACCGCGGACCCCCAGGATGCGCCCCGCCGATTGACGTCGGGGACGTGGAGCCTGCCCGTCGCATTTCCGCCCGGACCGCCCGCGTCGCCCATCGGATTCACTCCGGACGGAGCCCGGCTCGTCTACGTTCGGCTGGAGAATGCCTACTCGGGAGATCGGATCAACAGCTCTCTGCAGATGCTGGACCTCGCCTCCGGCAAGTCCGAGCCCATCACCGGCCACACGCGGTTCGCCGCCTTCCCGGTGGTCTCCCCGGACGGCAAGCACGTGGCCTACCTGTATCCCCGCGACGGCGACGAAGGATCGTGGGATTCGCACGGAGTTCTACGCCTATCCGGTCGGCGGGCACAGTCCGGCCGATCCGGTGCGCATGCGCGATGTCTACCGGCGCTGGATCGAATGGCTGAACCAGTTTCTGCCGCGGGGTTGACGCAGCACACGCCGGCCGGCGTCACGCGCGGAAATCCGCGGCTGAGTTCAGCCTAGCCGGCGATGCCGGCCGCGGCCGGCACCGCCCCCCGGACCGGCAGGCGCACGCGGAAGCTCGAGCCCGCGCCTTCGCGGCTCTCGACCTCGATGGCGCCGCCGTGCTGCTCCAGGACCATCGCGACCAAGTGCAGGCCGACGCCGCTGCCGGCGATGCCGGAGACATTGGTGCCGCGGAAATAGCGCTCGAACAGCCGGGCGCGGTCGCGTTCCGGGATGCCGATTCCACGGTCGCTCACCGTCACGAGCAGCCGCTCGCCGCCGTGCTCAGTGACGGCGCTCACGTGCACCGGACTGCCGGCGGCGGAGTACTTGATGGCGTTCGACAGCAGGTTGCTGAACAGCGCGAACAGCAGCTTCAAGTCGCCGTGCATGACCTTCGGCAGGTCGCGGAAATCCTCGGTAAGGTGCGCCGCGTGCGTGGTTTCGCGATGCAGCTGGCACACCTCGTGGAGCAGCGCGGCCGGGTCGAAATCGCTGGGGTGAAAGGCGCCCATGCCGTCGATCAGCTGCGAGGCGCCCAACAGGCCGTCCATGATCCCGGTGAGGCGGGTGACGGCGCTGCGGATCCGCGTTGCGCGGTGCAGCAGGTCCTCCGGATTGTGCCGGTCCTTGAGCTTGATGAGCCGCTGCGCCTGCGCGTCGATGACGGTCAGCGGTGTGCGGAACTCGTGCGAGGTCAGGGTGACGAAATTGCGCTGCTGATCGGTCACCCGGCGCTCATTCTCCAGCGATTCCTCGAGCGCGGCCGTCTGCTCGATCAGCCGGCGCTGGCTCTTGACCAGGGCAACCGCGTTGTCGCGGAACACCGCCACGGAACGGGCCATCTCGCCGATCTCGTCGTTGCGCCGCAGTCCGTGGATGCGCACTGCGGTGTCGTGCCCGACGAGCGCCTGCATGTCCTCGGCCAGGGTCAGGAGCGGGTGCGACACGGACCGCGTGATGTACAGAATCGTGACGAGCACCAGGCAGGCGGCGATGATCATCGCCGCGACGATGAGACGCCGGTCCCTCACATAGGTGCCGGCCGCGCGGGTGCTCGCTTCCCGCGCCTTCGCCACCGTCTGGTCGGTCAGGCGGCCGAGGGTGTCGCTCGCCATCGCGAACGCGCGCTGCGAGGTCGTCATGTACATCGCGACCGCCCGGGACTTGTCCCCGGTGCGCGAGAGCGCCAGCACCTGGGCGGCGTACTGGAGATAATCCGACCACTCGTGCGCGAACTCCTGGTACAGGCGCGCCTCCGACTCCTCGTGAGACAGCGCTTCGTAGGAGCGCTGTGCGCTCGCGACTTTGCCGGCCAGATCCGCGATCTCGCGCTCGCTGGCCCGTATCTGCGCCGCGCTGCTCGACAGCAGGTGGGTGCCCTCGCCGGTGCGGTAATCGGACATGAAGTTGTTCAGATCGCCGATCAGGCGGATGTCCTGCAGCCACCGGCTGCGGATCTCGTCCGAAACGCGGTTGACGTCGTTGAGACGCTCCATGCTGAACGCGCCGAGCCCGATGACCAGCAAGAGAAAAAGCACCGACGCGCCGGAGAGCAGCGTGCGAATGGAACGGCGCCGGCGCGGCTGCCTGCCCAAGCCTTCGCCGTCCTCGGCCGCGTACATGACTTGGACAGGTCCTACGGCTGAATGATGCCGCCCGAGGCGGCCTTGACTGCGGCCTGGATGCGCGTGCTGACGTTGAGCTTGCGGCATGCCGTCTCGATGTGGAAGTCGACGTTGCGCTTCGTGGACCCGATGATCTGCGCAATTTCGGTGGATGTCTTGCCGCGCGCCGCCCAGGTCAGGCACTCGATTTCGCGATCGGTGAGCGCGACCTCGCGCGACCACAACTCGGTGCGCGCCACCTTGGCCAGGCGCGAGATGATGACCGTCTCCAGAATGTCGAAGTCGATCGGCTTGACGACATAGTCGTCCGCGCCGAGGCGCCGGCCCTTGAGCTGATTGTCGCGATCCCCGAGGGCGGTGAGAAAAATGAACGGCATGGACGAGAATTGAGGCGTGAGCGCCATCAGCCGATCGAGCACCTCGAAGCCGCCCATCACCGGCATGCTCACATCGCAGAGCACGATGTCCGGATGCGCTCTCAGGATGGCCGCAAAGCCCTCCTGCCCGTCGTGCGACAGCATCATCTCGTAGCCGCGTTCCGCGAATTCCTCGGCGATCAGCGCCGCCGTTTCGCGGTCGTCTTCGATGCACAGGATCTTCTTGCGCGGCGGCATGTGCGAAATTCTAGCGGTTATCGGGCCGCAAAGCCCGTGCGGGCCGGGAGCGCGGCGGGACGGCTTTGCCGCCGAGCCCGGCGTGCCGCGGGCGGATCATCCTTCGCTCAGGGCCGAGGCCGGGCTGTCGGCGCCGCCATCGCGCGAAAGCACCAGGGTTTGCAGCGCCGGCACCACGAGCAGCAGCATGATGGGCCCGAGCAGCATGCCGCCGACCACGACCGTCGCCAGCGGGCGCTGCACCTGGCTGCCGACACCGTGCGATATGGCGGCGGGAAACAGCCCGATGCCGGCGGACAGGGCCGTCATGAGCATGGGACGCATGCGCTGCTCGGCGGCCTTGAACATGGAGCTGACGCTGTCGTCGCCGCCCATGCGCAGCTGGTTGTAATAGGTGATGAGCAGGATGCCGTTCATGACCGAGACGCCGAACAGGGAGATGAACCCGATGGCCGCGGAGATGCTGAAGGGCAATCCGGCGAAGAACAGCGCGAGCACGCCCCCGCCGATGGCGAACGGGATGCCCGACAGGGCCAGCAGCGCGTCCTTCAGGGAGTTGAACAGGGCATAGAGCAGCATCAGGATCAGCACCAGGCTGATGGGCACGACCAGCGCCAGACGCTGCTGCGCCAGCTTCAGGTCCTCGAATTCTCCGGCCCACACCATGCGATAACCGGGCGGCAGCTGCACGTTCTTGGCGATGCGCTGCTGCGATTCCTGCACCGTGCTGCCGAGATCCCGCCCGCGCACGCTGAACTTGATCGGGATGAAGCGCTTGGTGCCCTCGTGATAGATGTACGAGGCGCCCGTGTCCACGGACATGTCGGCCAATTCGTTGAGCGGAATGTAGGCGGTGGCGCCCGACGGCGTTTGGTAGCCCACCTTGATGGCGCCGATCGCCTGGAGCGAATTGCGGGACCAGGGCGCGAAGCGAACGGTCAGGTTGAACTGGCGGTCGCCCTCCAGCACCATCGTGGTGACGGCGCCCCCCATCGCGGCCTGGATCGCGGTATTCACGTCGCCGGTATTGAGCCCGAAGCGGGCGGTCTTCTCGCGATCGATCCTGATGTTGAGGTTCGGCTGGCCCAGCACCCGGAACACGCCCAGATCGGCGATCCCCTTCACGCCGGCCATCTGACCGGACACCTGGGTCGCCAGGTCCTCGAGCTTCTGCAGGTTGGGCCCGATGATCTTCACGGAATTGGCGCCCTTCACCCCGGAGATCGACTCCTCCACGTTGTCCTGGATGTACTGCGAGAAGTTGAAGCCGACGCCCGGCAGCGCATCCGAGAATTCCCTCTGGAGCTGCTCGGTGAGCTTGTCTTTGGTCAGGCCTCTCGGCCACTCGTCGAAGTTCTTCAGCGGCACGAACAGCTCGACGTTCGACAGGGGCGAGGCGTCGCTGCCGTTGTCCGGGCGGCCGTGCTGCGAGACCACGGTCAGGACCTCCGGGTGGCGCAGCAGGATCTCGCGCATCTTGCGCGTGGCCTCGGTGCCGGCGTCCAGGGACATCGTCATCGGCATCGAGGCGCGGATCCAGAAATTCCCCTCCTCGAGCGCCGGCAGGAACTCCGAGCCCAGGAAGTTCATGAGCACGCCGATGAGCACGAGGAACAGGCAGCCCAACATCACCACGAGCTTGCGGCTCCCCAACGCCCAGCTGAGCAGCGGCGAATACACCTTGCGCAGCGCCCGCACGATGACGGTTTCGACCTCCTGGATGTGGTCCGGCATGAAGATGGAGGCGAGCACCGGGGTGATGGTGAAGGTGGCGATGAGGGCGCCCGCGAGCGCATAGCCGTAGGTGCGCGCCATGGGCCCGAAGATCTGCCCCTCCACGCCCTGCATGGTGAACAGCGGCGTGAACGCCGCCACGGTGATCATGACCGAGAACAGGACCGCGCGATCCACCTGCAGCGCGCTCACATAGATGAGACGCAGGCGCGTGCTCCAGTGGACGGGCCGTCCCGACTGCATCTCCTGGGTCGGGTCGGTGCCGAACTGCTGCTGCGCCAAGGCCTCGAGCAGCGCGCGCCCGTGGGCGTTGTCGCCCTGGAAATTGCGGAAGATGTTCTCCATCAAGATGACGGCGGAATCCACGATGATCCCGAAGTCGACGGCGCCGATGGACAGCAGATTCGCGTCCTCGCCGCGCAGCACGAGGATGATGATGCTGAACAGCAGGGCGAACGGGATGTTGACGCCGACGATGATGGCGCTGCGCAGGTCGCCCAGGAAGATCCACTGGATGAGGAACACCAGGAGGCAGCCGAAGATCAGATTGTGGAACACCGTGTGCGTGGTGACCTCGACCAGCGTCGTGCGGTCATAGAAGGGCACGATCTTGACCCCCGGCGGCAGCGTGCCGTCGACGTTCATCTCGGCGACTTCGCGCTTGATGCGGGGGACGATGTCGTTGGTGTGCTGCGTGCGCCCCATGACCACGATGGCGGCCGCGACGTCGTCGTCGTGGTCGCGCCCGGCGATGCCGAGCCGGGGCACGAACCCGACGGACACCTTGGCGACGTCCTTGATGAGCACCGGGACGCCGTGGTACTGCGCGAGGACGATGTTTTCGATGTCCCTGACCCGGTACCCTTGAGTCACGTCGTCCGTTCCGCCGTCGTCGATCAGGCCGAGGCCGCGGATGTTGATGGACTGCTCGCCGATGGCCACTTCCCGGCCGCCGACGTTGACGTTGCCGTTGGCCATTGCCGTCGTCATCTGGGCGAGGGTGATGCCGTAGGCCTGCATCTTGTTGGGGTCCGCCTGGACCTGGAATTCCTTGGTGGTGCCGCCCCAGCTGTTGACGGCCACCACGCCGGGAATGGTCGAGAGCCGCCGCAGCACCACCCAGTCCTGCACCGTGCGCAGGTTGGTCAGGCCGAAATGCGGCGGCCCGACCAGCTGATAGCGGTAGACCTCGCCCACCAGACTCGACTGCTGGATCTGCGGGACCTGACTGGCGGGCAGGTTCACGTTCTGCTGCAGGCTGAGCGCGGCCTGCGTGTACGCGAAGTAGAAATCCAGCCCGTACTTGAACGTGACGCGCACGAACGAGAGCCCGTAGAAGGACGTGGACCGTATGTTGGCGATGCCCGGCGTCGAATAAAGGCCGATCTCCATGGGCGTCGTGTAGTAACGCTCCATCTCCTCGGCGGACAGGCCCGGGGCCTGCGCCGTGATTTCCAGGATCACGGGGGCGGGATTCGGGTAAGCCTCCACGTTCAGCTGGCTGACCGCGATCATGCCGCCGCCCACGAACAGCAGCAAAGCGAGCAGGATGATGGGCCGGTGCGTCAGGCCGAAGGCGACGATTTTCTTGATCATGGCCGGGCTTCACGCATGGAGCGGGCGCCGCCGTGGGACCTGAGCCGCGGACTCAGTCATCGCCGCCCATTCCGGAGAGCATGTTGCTGAGGAGGATGGCGCCGTCGACGACCGCCAGGTCTCCGGGGTTCAGGCCCGACAGAATCTGATCGAACCCGTCCTGCTGCAGCCCGACCGTCACCGTGCGGCGCGTGAACTTGCGCCGGTCCGTGGTGACCCACGCCGACATCGTGCCGTCGCCCTCGCGCACGACGCCGTTGAGCGGAATGGCGAGGCTCGCCACCGGCGCCCCGGTCTGGATCACGAAGGTGGCCATCATGCCCGGCGTGAGCCGGTGCCCGGGATCCTGCACCTCGGCGCGCACGATCGCGGTATGCGTGTTGGGATCGATGGCCTGCCCGATGGTCTTGACGCGGCTCTTGAATTCCTCGTTGCCGAGCGCCATGACCCTCACCGCCAGCGATTGGCCGCTGCGTATCGGCGCGAGGTCGGCTTCGGGGACATTGGCGACCATCCAAAGCTTGGAGAAATCAGCGACGGAGAAGGGCGCCGGCGGGTTGCCCGGCTGCACGAACAGGCCCGGTTGCGCGAAGCGCGCCGTGACGCGCCCGGAAACCGGACTGGCCATCACCAGTGTGGAATCGATCCTGCGCTTGGCGATGATGGCGTCGATTTCCGGCTCGGTCTTGCCGAAGATGCGCACCGCCTCCCGGGCCGCCTTCACGGCGCCCTCGGCGCCCATCTGGTCGGACACCGCCTGTTCGTAGTCCTTTTGCGCGAGTCCCTCATGGGCATACAGGTCCTGGGCGCGCTGCAGCGCGGCCGCCGTCAGGCTCGCGAGTCCCGCATCGGTGATGAGGGTGGATTCAGCCTGCTGCAAATCGGGGCTATCGATGGTGTACAGCGGCTTCCCGCGCACCACGTCGTCGCCGAGGTCCGCGAAGGCCTGCAGGATGCGCCCGGCGTAGGGCGAGAATACCTGCACCGCCGCGTTCTCATCGAAATCGATGGCGCCGACGGCGGTGCTGCGCTGCTCGAACACCTGCGTGCCCACCGTGTCGAGCTTCACGGCTCCGAGCTGCGAGTCCTTGAGCCGCACGGTGCCGGGCTCCTGGGCCGCGGTTGCCGGCGAATTCGCGGAGCCGGGGCCCTTGGTGCAGCCGCTGACGCACAACGCCGCGGCGGCGAGCAACCCCAAGCCCAAGGCGCGGACAATCGCTGGCGGCCGGATCCCGCGGGTGCTTCGCATACCACTACCTCGTCCTCGAGACAACGCCTCATGATCCCTGGGTCGCGGAACCGCCGTCTACTGTGATGCGTTACAGTATCGGGCGGGCGCTCATCGTTTCTATACTGGGGACCGGTCCGATCCCGGAGACGCATGATGAATCCTGCAGGCCGAGCACGCGCGCGCGGCGCCGATGCCGCGGCATGCCGTGCCGTGGCGCGGCCGCCGGGGCGTCCGGCGCGCATGGCGATGCTCGCGGCGGCCCTCTTGGCGGCCGCCTGCGTCGGACCCAATTTTCACCGGCCCGCTCCCCCGCAAGATGCGGGCTACAGCGCCGCGCCCCTGCCGCTGGAAACGGCCGAAGCGCCGGCGCCGGGCGGCGAGGCGCAACATTTCAATGCGGCCGCGGACGTCAGCTGGCAGTGGTGGACGTTGTTTCAGTCGCCGCGGCTGAATTCGCTGGTCGAACAGGCCTTCAAGAAGAACCCGAGCATCCGCAATGCGCAGGCGGCGCTGCGCCAGGCCCAGGAGATGACGGCGGCGCAGCGCGGATTCTTCTTTCCCACCGTCGGGCTGGATTACAACTTCGAGCGGCAGAAAGTCGCGGGGAACCTCGCCAACAGCGTCGCGCCGGGCGTGCAGGGCAACGGGACGGTGATTCAGGCCGTCCAGAACCCGAAGGGCCCCGTCTACAACGAGCCCTTGTTCTACAACTTTCATACGGCCGAGGCCACCGTTGCCTACAACCCGGACGTGTTCGGCAGCAATCGGCGGCAAGTCGAATCGCTCGCCGCCCAAGCCGAGATCCAGCGCTACAACCTGGAAGCGGCTTACATGGCCCTGGCCTCGAATCTGGTGTCGGCGGCGATCCAGGAAGCCTCGGTTCGCGATCAGCTCGCGGCGGTCCGTGACATCGTCGCGGAGAACCGCCATGCGCTCGACATCCTGCGGCGGCAATTCAAGGACGGCTATGTCATGCGCGGCGACGTCGCCGCCCAGGAAGCCCAGCTGGCGCAGGCGCAGGCTCTGGCGCCGCCCCTGGAGAAGGAGCTCGAGCAGACGCGCGACCTCATCCGGGCGCTGGCCGGAGAGCTGCCGGACCAGGACGTGGGAGACTCGTTCGAGTTCAAGGACATGAAGCTGCCGCGCGAGCTGCCCTTGACGGTTCCCTCCAAGCTGGTCGACCAGCGACCCGACGTGCGCGCCGCCGAGGCGCAGCTGCACAGCGCGAACGCCGACGTGGGCACCGCCATCGCGGCCCGGCTGCCCGTCTTTTCCATCACCGGCGCGGCCGGCGGAACCGCGACGGAATTCACCCAGATGTTCGCCCAGGGCGGCCCCTTCTGGAACATCATCCTCGGAGTGGCGCAGCCGGTATTCGACGGCGGCACGTTGCGCCATCGTCAGCATGCGGCGGAGCAGGCGCTCATTCAGGCGGCGACCCAGTACCAGAGCACGGTGCTTGCCGCCTATCAGAACGTCGCCGATACCCTGCATGCCATTTACAGCGACGCCGACGAGCTCGCGGCGGCCCTGCACAACGAGGAGGCCGCCAAGGTCCAATTGGACATCACCCGCCTGCAGATGACGAGCGGCCAGGTGGGCGAGATCTACCTGTTGCAGGCCGAGGAGGCCTATCAGCAGGCCGTGCTCAACCGCATCCAGGCGCAGGCCGTGCGTTTCGGCGACAGCGCCGCGCTGTTCATGGCCCTCGGGGGAGGGTGGTGGAACCGGCCCGCGGGGCGTGGTCCAGATCCGGGTGCTTGAACGGGTCCACATGCGTCATGAGGTCGAGAACGCGGTGGTGCTGCAGCACGCGCCCCTTGGCGGCCACGGCGATGTCGTGGCCCGCCTCGACGGTCAATTCGGCGTCGACTTCGATGTGCGCGTCGACCACGATCAGGTCCCCCATCTTGCGCGTCCGCAGGTCGTGCACGTTCCTGACGCCGGGCGTTCCCAGGAGCGTGCCTCGAATGGCGTCCACCTCGACCGCATCCGCCGACCGGTCCATCAGTTCCTGCAGGGAGCGCCAGGCGATCTGCCGGCCGGTTTTCGCGACCAGCAGTCCCACGATCAGCGCCGCGATCGGATCGAGGATGGGGTATCCCCGCAGATTGCCGACGATGCCGACCAATACGACGAGCGAGGAGGCCGCGTCGGATCGGGCATGCCAGGCGTTCGCGACCAGCAGGCTCGATTTGATGCGCTTGGCGATCTTCAACATGTACCGAAAGAGAAGTTCCTTGGCGATCAGCGCGGCGGCCGCCACCCACAGCGCGGCGATTTGGACGTGCGCGACGGTGCCCGGCGATTCGAGCTTGCGGACCGCCGACAACAGCATGGCGATGCCCACCGCGACCAGCAGGGCGCCCAGCGCGAGAGACGCGGCCGTTTCGAAACGCTGGTGCCCGTACGGATGATCCTCGTCGGCCGCCTTCTTGCCGTGGTGGCCCGCGATGAGCACGATGAAGTCGGACACCAGGTCCGAGAGGGAATGGATGCCATCCGCCACCAGGCCCTGCGATCGGGCGATGACTCCCACCGACACCTGGGTCGATGCCAGCAGCACGTTGACGGCGATGCTCAGCCACGTGGCGCTCGCCAGCGCGCCCGAGGTCGCGAGTCGCGCAGCCTGATCCAGGTCGTCGTCGTCGAGGGTGGATGCAGGCGAATTCACGCTGCATTATATCGTCAATATCGACCGTGACAGCGGCTCGCGCCCAGCGGCGTGGGAACCTCCGGCGCGCCGCGTCCCGCGCGGCGGCGGCGGGCGAAATTCAAGAAGGGCGTCGCATTTCTCAAGTAAAGTCCGGCGCGCGCGCGCGCAGCCCCTATAATATGGTCAATGCACTTCAAGTCGTTGATTTTTGACGCAAGAATTTGATTCACCTTAAGTTCTGGCGCCGCTACGCCCTCACTCTTGCCGCGCTCTGGCTGGCGTTCGCGCCGTGCGCGCCGGCGCGGGCCGCCGCCGGCGAGACCGATCCCTTTGCCCATCCGCCCGCGCTCGAACGGGACATTCGCTTCTGGATTCGCGTCTACACGGAAGTCACCACCGACCAGGGTCTGTTGCACGATGACTGGAACTTGGGGCTGGTCTACGAGGTGCTGCGATTCGACCCGGCATCGCCGCCGTCGCAGCGCGAACGGCAGGTGGGGGCGGCCAAGGCGCGCTATGCGGCGCTACTGCGGCGGTTCGCCGACGGCTCGACCGACGATTTGACGCCGCACGAGCAGCGCATCTTGCATGCCTTCGGCGATGAGGCGCGGCCGTCCGATTTTCGCGAGGCCATCGACCGCATTCGCTTCCAGCTGGGGCAGGCCGACCGCTTTCGAGAAGGCCTGATGCGCGCGGCCGTTTGGGAGAAGCAAATCGCGCGCACCCTGGCGCAACACGGAGTACCGGCGGAAATCGCGGCGCTGCCGCACGTGGAGTCGTCCTTCAACCTCGCGGCCTACTCGAAGGTCGGCGCGGCCGGTCTGTGGCAATTCATGCCGACCACGGCCAGGCGCTACATGCGCGTGGACAGCCTGGTCGACGAACGTCTGGACCCGTATACGGCGACCGAGGCGGCGGCCAACCTGATGCTCTACAACTACCGGCTCGTGGGGACCTGGCCGCTCGCCGTGACCGCGTACAACCACGGCCCCGGCGGCCTGCGCCGCGCGCAGGAGGAACTCGCCACCAGCGACATCGCGGTGATCGTGAAGCGCTACCAGGGCTCGACCTTCGGCTTCGCCTCGCGCAATTTCTACTGCTCGTTCCTCGCCGCGCTCGAAGTCGACCGGAACGCGGAGCGATACTTCGGGCCGATCACCCACTTGCCCGACACCGAGAGCACGCCGGTGGAGCTGCCCGACTACATTGCCGTCGATGCGCTGGCCAAGGCGTTCAACGTCGACATGGGAGCCTTGCGCGTCTTGAACCCGGCGCTGCGGCCCCCGATCTGGAACCTGAGCCGGCTCGTCCCGCGCGGCTACTTGCTGCGTTTGCCGGGCACGGAGGGCCCAAGCGAGGTCGCGGCCGGCTGGTCGCGGCTGCCCCCGTCGCAACGCTATCTCGCCCAGCGCAACGACGGCATGCACCGGCTGCGCCGCGGAGAGGCTCTGGCCGGTGTGGCGGCGGCCAGCGGCGTCGGCCTGGCGCGGTTGCTGGCGGTCAACGGCTGGACGGGAACGACTCCGACGCCGCGCGGCACCTTGATCCGGATTCCCATGCCGGCCACGCGGGCGGACGCCGGGGGCGCGGCCGAAACGGCCTCCGCCTCGGCCGCAGCTGCGCAGCCCAGGCCGCCGGACGCGCTTCCCGCCGCCGCTCCCGCGGCGCAAGCGCCCCCGCGGGCGCCCGATGAACCCGTGTCGGAGCGTGAAACGGCGAATCGCGACGCCTTGCTGCCGGCCGCAAGCCCGAGCGGCAATTCCGACGCCACCGACTACGGCGTGCACGCCGGCGACACCGTCATCGTCCAGGCCGCCGAGACGCTGGGGCACTTCGCGGATTGGACCCGCGTCGAATCGCAGACGCTGCGCTCGATGAACCGGCTGAAGAAGAACGCCGCGGTGACGCAGGGCCGGAAGCTGAAACTGGATTTGTCGCGGGTGTCCGAGGCGCAATTCGTCGAGGCCCGGCGCGACTATCACCGGCACCTGCAGGAGACCTACTTCACCGGCCACCGGATCGCCGGCACCTCGACCTATGCGGTCAAGCGCGGAGACTCCCTATGGACGATCGTTCAGCAGCACGATGAACTGCCGGAATGGCTCGTGGCCCAGTACAACCCCGACGTCAACTTCAACGACATGCGGCCGGGAACCACGCTCACGCTGCCGCAAGTCGTTGCGGTCAATCGTCAGTAATTCCGCGCGCATGGGCGAATTTTGCCAACGTCGCGCGAGTTTCCCGGGTCGGCGTGAACTCGACCGTCGCACCGTCGGTCCCGCGGAACTCGAGCCTGATCTTGTCGCTGTGCGACATGCGCTTCAGCATGCCGGCATCGGAGGCGTAATAGCCGGTCTGGCCCCACGAGGCAACGGGCCGGTAGGGGCCGCTGCCGGCGGCGGGCGATTCCAGCCCGGACAGCGCCAGCGGTCCGTCGTCCAGCGTCATGGTCACCGCGCCCGTCGCGTGGATGTCGCCGACCGGACGGTCGCTGCCGGGCGCGACGTGTATCCACAGCCCGTAGGTGATGTCGCCGCTGCGGTCCCATTCGAGCGGGCCCAGATAGGCGAAGCTCGGGCGTCTGGCGGCGCCCGGACCCGCGTTGCCGCCGTTTTCCACGAATTCCAGGGGAGCCTGCAGGGCGCTCACGGTCACGCCGGTATGTTCGTCGAGAACTTCCGCCGACTTGATCGAGGATTCGCCGGCGCAACCGGCCAGGAGACCGGCCGCCAGCACGGATTGAACCAACCGCAGACGCATGTATCAGATTATACAAGGTTCGTGAGCCACGGCCGCTTATGACAGGCCGGGGCCACGCTATAATTTTTTCGATGTTCAAGCGCCATAAACCTCAAATCAGCCGGATGCTCTGGGCGATGCTGGCGGCGGCCGCGTTGCTCCGGGCAGCGGCGGCGTCCGCGACCGAAATCGCGGCCGCGGACCACGTGGTCGTGCGCAAGGCCGAACACAGGCTCTACCTGTACAGCGGCAAGCAGCTGCTCGGCGAATACAAGGTTTCCCTGGGACTGAATCCGGTGGGGAGCAAGGAGCGGGAACACGACTTCAGGACCCCCGAAGGCCGCTATTACCTGGCACGGCGCAATGCGCGCAGCGATTTCTTCCTCTCCATCCAGGTGTCGTACCCGAACGAGGAGGACATGCTGCGCGCGCGCAAGAACCGCTGGGCTCCCGGCGGCTCCATCATGATCCACGGCCTGCCCAACCTGCCGCGGCATCCGTCGGTCTACTATGCGTCCAGCGACTGGACCGACGGCTGCATCGCACTCTCGAATTCCGACATGGTCGAGGTCTGGATGCGCACCCAAGAGAACATACCGATCGACATCTATCCGTAGTGAGCGCTCAAGTGGAAACGACGATTCTCTCCTCCGACCTGGTCGACGCCCGCGTGGCGCCGAAGGGCAGCCTCGAAAACCTGTCGCAGCAGGAAATAGCCAAGCTGCTGGATTCCGGCCAGGGCGGCCTGTATCCGCTGTTCCGCAAATGCGCGCTCGCCGTGCTGAATTCGGGCAGCCCCATCGACGACTCCCGGCTGATATTCGAGAAGTACAAGGACTTCGATCTGCGCATCGTCAGGCAGGCCTGGGGCATCAAGCTCGAGATCAAGAACGCGCCGGCGGCGGCGTTCGTCGACGGCGAGATGATCCGCGGACTGAAGGACCACCTGTTCGCGGTCCTTCGCGACGTGGTGTTCATATCCAACGAGATCATGGAGAACGGACGCTTCGACCTGGCCTCGTCCCCGAGCATCACCAATGCGGTGTTCCACATCCTGCGCAATGCCAGGGTCCTGGAACTGCAGGTGCGCCCGAATCTCGTCGTGTGCTGGGGCGGGCACTCGATCCAGCGGTCGGAATACGACTACACGAAGAAGGTCGGCTATGAACTCGGGCTGCGCGGCCTCGACGTGTGCACCGGCTGCGGCCCGGGCGCGATGAAGGGCCCGATGAAGGGCGCCACCATCGGGCATTCCAAGCAGCGCATCGTCAACGGCCGGTACATGGGCATCACCGAACCCGGCATCATCGCCGCGGAGCCGCCGAATCCCATCGTGAGCCAGCTGGTGATCATGCCGGACATCGAGAAGCGCCTCGAAGCATTCGTCCGGCTCGGCCACGGCGTCGTCGTGTTCCCCGGCGGCGTCGGGACGGCCGAGGAGATCCTGTACCTGATCGGGATCCTGCTCGACCCGGCCAACCGGGACATGCCGTTTCCGCTGATTTTCACGGGTCCGGCGCGAACGGCCGACTACTTCGAGCAGATCCACAACTTCATCGGCGCGACGCTTGGGCCGAGCGCGCAATCGAAGTACCAGATCATCATCGACGACCCCGCCGCCGTGGCGCGCGCGATGGTCCAGGGCCTGCACCGGGTGCGCGATTACCGGCGCCGCGAGAGCGACTCCTACGGCTTCAACTGGCTGCTGCGGATTCCGATCGAATTCCAGCGGCCCTTCGAGGTCACGCACGAGGCGATGCGCAACCTGCGGCTATCCCAGGACCAACCCGTGCACGAGCGCGCCGCCAACCTGCGCCGCGTGTTTTCGGGTATCGTGGCCGGCAACATCAAGGAATACGGGGTCAACGCCATCGAGAAGCACGGACCGTTCGAACTCCTCGGCGAGCGATCGATCCTCGAGCCGCTCGACCGGCTGCTGCGCTCCTTCGTCGCGCAGCACCGGATGAAGCTCGCCGGGCCGCAATACACGCCCTGCTACCGACTGGTCGCATGAGCCGGCCGAGGCGCATCCGGTACGGCTTCGCGCTTCCCGACGGCTCCGCCAGAACCCTGGAATTCGATTTCGATCCGGTCGATTTTCGCATGCTGCGCGCTCCCGTGGAGAATCCGCCGTTTTGGACGGCCTTGGGGTTCTGCCGCTGCGCGAATTGCCCCCTCGACGAAGCGAGCAGCCCGCAGTGCCCGGCGGCGCTGCAAATGGCGCCGGCCATCGAGCCGCTGAAGGAGCTGGCGTCCTACGATCAGGTGGGCGTGACGGTGATGGAGGACGAGCGCACCGTGTTCGCCGAGACGACGGCGCAGCAGGCGATGAGCTCGGTGCTGGGACTCATCATGGCCACCGCCGGGTGTCCCTGGACGGATCGTCTGCGGCCGATGGCGCGATTCCATCTGCCGTTCGCGACCGAGGCGGAAACCGTCTACCGCAGCATCTGCATGTTCCTGCTCGCGCGCGAAATCAGCGGCGCGAACCAGCCGCAGGGCTTCGCCGCGCTCGAGGAGCTCTACCGGAATCTGCACGTCGTGAATCGCGATATGTCACGTCGCCTGGGCGCGGTGGCGAGCACGGATCCCGCCCGCAACGCCATGGCGCTCCTCGACGCCGTGACGACGCTGGTGCCCGCGGCGCTCGACTGTTCGCTCGATGAGCTGCGGCCGTTGTTCGACGCGTGGGAAACCCGAGAAAATTCCACCATTTAACTTACCGCGACGACCTCTGAGATGCGCATCGCAATGCTCGCGGATGCCTCACGACGGCGCCAATATGCTTGTGACACAGTTCCTGCCAAGGCAGGAGCGCGACACTTACTGTCGTGCACATCAGAGAGGCACATGAAGATGAGCGACAGCAAGAACCAGAATCGATACACCGGATTGGATCGGCGCGCGCCGCGGTCGGAGCCGGGACAGCCGCGATCGGGAGCTGCCGTTCCGCGCGATGCCTTCAAGACGGGCGGCCGTCATGCGGCGATCACGACCAACCTCTACAACTGGCACAGCTACAAGAACTGGGCCGACAAGGTTCGCGGCAGCTGGGACGAGAAGAAATAGCGCCCGGCTGACGGCCCTGCGCCGGGCGGCGGCGCTCCCCGAGGCGCGCCTCGCCGGCCTGTTACGCAGTCTCCTGCAAGGTATCGAGATTCCGCGGCGGTCCGGCCGCCTCCTTGGCACGCAGCCACGCGAGCAGCGGCATCCAATCATCGAGGTCCTGATCCACCAGGTACTTCTTCATCTCGTGTATGCCGACGCCCTGCTCGGCGGCGCGCACGTAATTCTGGGAGTCGCGCAACGTCGCGATCACCGGGATCCTCAACGTGTTCAGGAAGCGCATCAGCGATTGGAAGATCAGCGTATTGCGCCTGACCCTGTTGGCGACCACGCACAGGCGATTCTCGTCGCGCCGCACCTTGGCGATCAGCAGCAGGTCGGCGATGCATTTCGAGAAGGCGTGAATGTCGATGTCCGACGGGAGGACCGGTATGATGATGGCGTCCGCGCCCCGCGTCATCTCCGGCATGTCCTGCGCCGACACCGCCGCGGGCGTGTCCACCACCACGTGCGTCACATCGGGGGGAATGCGCATCTGCCAGGCCCGGGTCATGCGGCTGTTCCGGTCGAAGGCCGCGAGCCCGTGGATGGGGGGCTGCTCCGCCGTGCGCTTCTTGAGCCACCGCGCGCTCGAACCCTGGGGGTCGTTGTCCAACAATAGCGGACGGTCTCCCTGGCTCGCGTAATAACCGGCGAGATTGGTCGCTATCGTCGTTTTGCCCGAACCTCCCTTCGGGTTCAGGACGAGAATACGCTGCATGTGGGCGGAAGCCTACTCAGGCATCGCCGGCATGGCAAGTGCGCGATTCCACGCATTGATTGGCAGGGGTGTGATTCCACTCACGGCGTCGCCGCGGCGGCCGGCCTAGACTTTCTGCGCATGGAATGGATGCTTCAAGTGGCCGACGAAATCGACGATGCCGTCTGGGCGGTGCGCCACGGCTGCGTCGGTCTCATCGCCCGCTTCGACGTGCCCCTCGGGGCTTTGCTGGCCGCCGCGTTGCCCCGCCGGCGCCGCTCGAAGGTCCCGGTTCAGCCGTAGACCCCGGCCTTTGGGAACGCCTGCGGGCCCCAGGCGCCGCGCCTTCGCGAATTCATCTATGATGCGCCGATGACGGCACCGCGTCCCCTGGCCTCCTGCGTTCTCGGCATCGCGCTCGGCGTGCTCGCGGCCTGCGGCAGCCCGCCCTCCGCGCCCAAATCCACCGGGTCCGCCGCGGCGGTCGCGACATTGCAGATCAACGAGATCAAGCCGGGGTCCGGCGCCGCCATCGCCGCCGGCCAGAAGGCCGTGGTCAACTACACCGGCTGGCTCTACGACACCTCGGCGCCGGACAACAAGGGGAAGGAATTCGACAGCAGCCGCAACGCCGGCGCGCCGTTTCGCTTCCTCGTCGGCACGGGTCAGGTCATCAAGGGATGGGATCACGGAGTGCTCGGCATGAAAGTCGGCGGCGTGCGCCGCCTGATCATTCCGCCGGACTTGGGCTACGGCGACACGGGTGCCGGCGACGTCATTCCGCCGGGAGCCACCCTGATTTTCGACGTCGAGCTCACCGGCATCGAATGACCGGCGGAGCGGCCGAGAGGATTGCCATTCAAGGCCCCTCCGGGCCGCTCGAGGCGGTGGTCGAGGATCCGGGCCTGGCCGGCCATCGCTGCGGGCTGCTGTGCCATCCGCACCCCTTGCACGGCGGCACCATGGACAACAAGGTGGTGACGACGATGGGCCGCGCGCTGCGCGAGGCCGGCATCCCGACCCTGCGCTTCAATTTCCGGGGGGTCGGGCGCAGCGCCGGCACCTTCGACGAAGGCCGCGGTGAAACCGAGGATGCCGAAGCGGCGGCATCCTGGTGCGCCGCCCGCTGGCCGGGCCGGCTACCGGTGATCGCGGGTTTCTCGTTCGGGGCCTACGTCGCGCTGCGGCTGGCGCAGCGGCGGCCGGCGTCGCGTCTGATCACGATAGCGCCGCCCGTGGCGAGTTTCGATTTTTCCGGGCTCGAGCCGCCGGCTTGTCCATGGCTCATCGTGCAGGGGGACGCGGACGAAGTGGTCGATCCGCACGCGGTGGTCGCCTGGGCGGAGCGCCTGCACCCCCGTCCGGAGGTGCGCGTCATGGCCGGGGCCGGGCATTTCTTTCACGGGCGCCTGCTCGATTTGCGCAACGCCATAACGGATGCAATCCGGGGCGACTGAACGGGTATTCCCGTCCCTTTCAATCGCTCCGGACTCGAGGTCTCGGTCGGTTAGTTGACCATTTCCTTCAGCGTCTTCAACGCCGCAATGCGGACCTTCTTGCTGGCCGGCTTCGCCTTGAACATCATCTTCTCGCCGTTGAAGGGGTTGATGCCTTCGCGAGCCTTGGTGGCCGGCTTCTTCACGACCTTCATCTTCAGCAGTCCGGGCATCGTGAACACGCCGTGGCCGCGCAAGCTCTTCTTGATCGCGCCTGAGAGCGAGTCAAACACGGCTCCGACCTGCTTCTTAGAGAGCTCTGTTTCCTTCGAAATCGTAGCGAGAATTTCAGACTTGGTCGGTGCTGCATTCTTTTTCGCCATATAAATCTCCTGATTGTGATTGCTAACGCGGGCTGCGAACGCCCACATATTCAACTCGGCGCCGAAAATAACATAGAAAAAAGCCGATGTTTAGCGCATTTTTAAAAAAATACCGTCCCGCGCGGCGTGCGCGAGGCTGTATTTTCCGGTGTTCGCGTGTTGCGGCGGCCGGCTTCGGCGCCGCGGCAGCAGTCCTTCGCAGTGAATTCAAGCATGTAGGACGGCATATTCATCGCAGAAGTATCAACAGCGCGCCGATCCCGATCGACACCCAGAGCACCGAAAGATCGATCGCGCCGATCGGCGGGATGATCCGCCGCACGGGCTTCAGGATGGGCTCGCACAGTTGTCCGAGCAGCCGCACGCCCGGGCCATAGCCGCCCGGCGAGGTGAAGCTGGTGAGCCAATACAGCAGCAGCGCGAACAGGTAGACGCGCAGGACGAGGTCGACGAGACCGATCGCCATGATTCGCAGGAACAGCAGCGGCGCGCCGATGCCGAGGCCCAGCAGGGCGAATTGCGCCGCCGTGCGGGCGGCGGCCGACGCCAGGACCGCGACGACGGTCGCCGTGTCGACCTTGGCGACGGGCGGCAGCACGCGCCGCAACGGCAGGATCATCCAATTGGTCAGGCGCACGATCGCATCCGCCATCGGATCCCGAAAATCCGCGCGCACCAGCTGCAGGAGCAGGCGCAGCAGGAAGGCGAGCATCAGCAGCCACAGCAGCGTATCGACGATGAATCTGATCGCTTCCATAAACCTTTCAACTCATCCGGTGGAGGGGTTTCACGGGGCGCCGAACTCCGCCGCCAGCTCGGCAGAACGGCGGTCGGCGGCCGCGACGGCGTGTCCGACGATAGCACGAAGGCCCGCGGCATCCAGCACCGCGAGCGCGGCGGCGGTGGTGCCGCCTTTGGAGGTGACCTGTTCCCGCAGAACGGCCAGCGGCTCGTTCGACAGGCGCGCCATCTGCGACGCGCCGAACGCCGTTTCCAGGGTCAGCTTGTGGGCGACGTCGGTCGGCAGCCCGCGCGCGTGGGCCGCGGCCTCGAGCGCCTCCATGAAGAGGAAGAAGTAGGCGGGACCGCTGCCGGACAGCGCCGTGACGGTGTCCATTTGCGATTCGTGCTCGACCCAGACGGTGGCGCTGACGGCCGCCATGACGGTCTCGGCCAGCGCCCGATTGGCGGCGCCGACGCTGTCCGGCGCATACAGTCCCGTGGCGCCGAAGCCATTGAGCGCGGGCCGGTTCGGCATGGTGCGCACCACCGGAACCCGCGTTCCGAACCAGCGCGTGAGCGCCGCGTGAGGGATTCCCGCAGCCACCGATATGACCAGCGGCGCCGGCGTCCCGAGGTGCGGCGCCAGGCCGAGCGCGACGCTGCGCATCTGCTGCGGCTTGACGGCCAGAACGATCACCTCGGCGCCGCCGGCCGCCGCCGCGTTGTCGGCGGCCGGCGTGACGCCGAAGTCGCGCACCAGCCGGTCGAGCTGCTCGCGGTTGGGGTCGGCGACGACGATGCGCTCCTTCGACTGGCCGCGCTTGGTCAGGCCTCCGATGAGCGCGGCAGCCATGTTGCCGCCGCCGATGAACGCCAATCTGCGGATGTTGTTCATGTCGAACCCTTTTATGGTGTGTGTTCCGGACCGCGGCTGCCGAACAGGGCGGTGCCGATGCGCACGTGCGTCGCCCCTTCGAGGATCGCCGACTCGAAATCGCCGCTCATGCCCATCGACAGCGCGTCGAGGGCGTGGCCCCGCGCGTTCAGCTCCTCGAGCAGCCGGCGCAGCCGCGCGAACAGCGCGCGCTCGGCCGCCTGATTCTCCTGCGGCGGCGGCACGCACATCAGGCCGCGCAAGCGGATCCGCGGCAGCCCGTCGACCCCGGCGGCCAGTTCCGCGAGCCCCTCCGGCGCGATCCCGCCCTTGGCGGGTTCGGGGATCAGCGCGACTTGAATGCACAGGTTGAGCGGAGGCGCGTGGAAGGGCCGCTGCTCCGACAGGCGGCGGGCGATGCTGAGGCGGTCGACGCTATGGACCCATTCGAAGTGTTCGGCCACGGAGCGAGTCTTGTTCGACTGCAGGCCCCCGATGAAGTGCCAATGCAGCGGCAGGTCGGCGAGCACGCCCTGCTTCGCAAGCGCCTCCTGCAGATAATTTTCCCCGAAATCCGTGACGCCCGCCGTTGCGGCGTCGCGCACCGATTCGGCAGGCTTGGTCTTCGACACGGCTACCAAGGTCACCGAGGCGGGGTCACGCCCGGCGCTCAAGGCCGCCTGACGTATCCGAGATCGGACGTGGTTCACATGAAACGCTAAATTTTGCGGACCAATTAACATATTGGGTGGCGACACCCTCTTATATACTGCCCGTAGCTGACTTTAGTTGCATTTAGGAGCCGTAAATGGCGGTTGATATCGCGCAGCTTCTCGCCTTTGCGGTGAAGAACAATGCGTCGGACCTGCACCTTTCCGCGGGCGTGCCGCCGATGATCCGTGTCGATGGTGACATGAAGCGGATCAACATGCCCGCACTGCTGCACAAGGAAGTGCACAGCATGGTGTACGACATCATGAACGACAAGCAGCGCAAGGCCTTCGAGGAGTTCTTCGAGACCGACTTTTCGTTCGAGATCCCGAAGCTGGCCCGGTTCAGGGTCAACGCATTCAACCAGAACCGCGGCGCCGGAGCCGTGTTCCGCAACATTCCCTCGACGATTCTGTCGTTGGACGAGTTGAATGCCCCGAAGACGTTCAAAGATCTGTGCATGTTGCCCCGCGGCCTGATTCTGGTCACCGGACCCACCGGCTCCGGCAAGTCCACCACGCTCGCCGGCATGGTCAATCATTGTAACGACAATCGGCCCGATCACATCATAACCATCGAGGATCCGATCGAGTTCGTCCACGAGAGCAAGCGCTGCCTCGTCAATCAGCGCGAAGTCCACCGGGACACCCTCGGCTTCACCGAGGCGCTGCGTTCGGCGCTGCGCGAGGACCCGGACGTGGTCCTGGTCGGCGAAATGCGCGACCTGGAGACCATCCGGCTGGCGTTGACGGCGGCGGAGACCGGGCATCTGGTGTTCGGGACGCTGCACACCAGCTCGGCGGCGAAGACCATCGATCGAATCGTGGACGTGTTCCCCGCGGCCGAAAAGGACATGGTGCGGGCCATGCTCTCGGAGAGCCTGCGGGCGGTGGTCTCGCAGACGCTCATGAAGCGCGTCGGCGGCGGCCGCATCGCAGCGCACGAAATCATGATCGGCACGCCGGCCATCCGCAACCTGATCCGCGAGGGCAAGATCGCGCAGATGTATTCGGCGATCCAGACCGGCCAGGGGCAGGGCATGCAGACGCTCGACCAGTGCCTGCAGGATCTGGTGCAAAAGGGCGTCGTGAGCCGCGAAGAAGCCAAATACAAGGCACAAAACAAGGACAGCATCTAAATGGAGCGCGATCAAGCCATACGTCTGATGCAGGATCTGCTGCGGCGGATGGTCGAGAAGAAAGGGTCGGACCTTTTCATCACGGCCGGATTCCCCCCCGCGATCAAGGTTGACGGCGAAATCCGGCCGCAATCCGACCGAACGCTGACGCCGGAGCAGAGCTCGAGCCTGGTCCGCGCGATCATGAACGACCGGCAGACCAAGGAATTCGATGCGACCAAGGAGTGCAATTTCGCGATAGCCCCGCCGGGAATCGGGCGCTTTCGCGTGAGCGCGTTCGTCCAGCAGGGATATACCGGGGCGGTGCTGCGGACCATCAACGCCAAGATCCCCACCCTGGAGGAACTCGAGCTGCCGCCCGTCCTGAAGGAGGTGGTGCTGTCGAAGCGCGGATTCGTGATCCTGGTCGGGGGCACCGGCTCCGGCAAGTCGACGTCCCTGGCGGCAATGGTCGGATACCGGAACGAGAAGACCCGCGGCCACATCGTGACCATCGAGGACCCGGTGGAATACATTCACGCGCACAAGGGCTGCGTCGTGACCCACCGCGAGGTCGGCGTCGACTGCGACAGCTGGCATCTGGCCCTCAGGAACACGCTGCGCCAGGCGCCGGACGTCATCCTCATCGGCGAAATCCGCGACCGGGAGACGATGGAGTACGGAATCCAGTTCGCCGAAACGGGGCACCTGGTGCTGGCCACGCTGCACGCGAACAGCTCGAATCAGGCCCTCGACCGCATCATCAATTTCTTCCCCGAGGAACGCCGCGAGCAGCTGCTGATGGACCTGTCGCTCAACATCCGCGCCCTCATCTCGCAGCGTCTCATACCGCGCGAGAGCGGCACCGGCCGGATCGCGGCCATGGAAATCATGCTGGCGTCGCCGTTGATCTCGGATTTGATATTCAAGGGCGAGGTCGCGAAGATCAAGGACGTGATGGCCCGGTCGAACCGGCTCGGCATGAAGACCTTCGACCAGGCGCTGTTCGAGCTGTACGAGGCCGGGGTCATTTCCTACGAGGACGCGCTGCGCAACGCCGATTCGAAGAACGAGCTGCGCCTGAAGGTCAAGCTCGAGAGCAAGCGGGAGAACAAGAGCGCCGAAGATCCCGGTTCGTCGCTGCAGATCGTCGAGGAAGAAGAAGGCCAGGTGTTCTAGGGATGAACGCCTCCGCCGAACCGTCCTACGTCATGAACACGAAGCCGCTGTTCAAGCTCATGGTCGAGCGCAAGGCGTCCGACCTGTTCTTTTCCTGCAATGCGCCGATCAAGATCAAGATCGAGGGCAAGATCTTTCCCGTCAACAAGCAGGTGCTGAGCCCCGAGACCGTGCGCCAGGCCGCGCTCGGACTGATGACCCACGAGCAGCTCGAATCCTTCAACCATGAGCTCGAGATCGACTTCGCGATCTCCGAGCCCGGCCTCGGCCGGTTCCGCGTCAACGTCTTCTACCAGCGCGGCTTCCCGGCGATGGTGCTGCGCTACATCACGGCGGAAATGCCGCGGCTCGAGGACCTCGGCATGCCCGAGATCTACAAGGACCTGGTGATGCTGAAGCGCGGGCTGATCCTGATGGTGGGCGCGGCGGGCGCCGGCAAGTCCACCACCCTCGCGGCGATGATCAACTACCGCAACGAGACCTCGTCGGACCACATCCTCACCATCGAGGATCCGATCGAATTCCTGCACACCAACAAGAAATCCATCGTCAACCAGCGCGAAGTGGGGCTCGACACCAAGTCGTTCGCCCGGGCGCTGCGCGGCGCCGTGCGCAGCGCGCCCGACGTCATCCTCATCGGCGAGATCCGCGACAAGGAGACGATGGAGGCGGCGATCGCGCTCGCCGGCACCGGCCACCTGTGCATCGCCACGCTGCACGCCAACAACTGCGCGGAGACCCTGGACCGCATCATCAACATGTTCGCGCGCGACCAGCACAACCAGATATTCCTGGACCTGTCACAGTACCTGCGCGCCATTCTCTCGCAGCGCCTGGTGCCCGCGAAGACCGGCCAGCGCGTCGCGGCGTCCGAGGTCATGGTCAACACGCCCTACGTATCCGAGCTCATCAAGAAGGGCGACGTGGTGGGCGTCAAGGAAGCGATCCGCACCGGCACCGAACGCGGCATGCTGAGCTTCGACAACTCGCTCTACAATCTCGTGCGTGAAGGCAGGATCGAGCTGGAAGACGCGCTCGCGAATGCGGATTCGCGCACCAACCTCGAAGCCAAGATCAACTTCGGCTGAGCATCGGCTCCCGGCCGGCCACCAGGTTCCCCTCGAATTCGCGCGCACTCGCCTCCCAGCCGCAGCGCACGGCGTTCTCGCGGCAGATCTTCGGGTCGACGGCGAGCGCGCGCAGCGCCGCCTTGCCGAGATCCTGGTCGAGCGCGCCGGTGACGCCGTCCCGGATGACGTCGATGGGGCCGTTCACCGGATGGGCCGCCACCGGGACGCCGCAGGCCATGGCCTCCAGGTTCACCAGCCCGAAGGTGTCCGTCAGGCTCGGGAACACCATGACGTCGGCCGCCGCGAGGTGCGCGGCGAGATCCTCGCCGAAGCGGAAGCCGGTGAACACGGCGCCGGGATACCGGGACTGCAGGCGCGCCCGCTCGGGACCGTCGCCGATGACGATCTTGCTGCCGGTCCACGGCATCGCGAGGAACGCCTCGATGTTCTTCTCCACCGCGACCCGGCCCACGTAGGCGGCGATGGGGCGCGGCAGCCGCAGGAAGTCCTTCGATCCCGGCTTGAACAAATCCGTGTCCACGCCCCGGCGCCAGGCGGCCAGGTTCGTGAAGCCGCGCGACTGGAGCTCCTTGCGCACGGACTCCGTGCTGACCATGCAACGCGCCGCCGCGCCATGAAAGCGGTGCAGCAGCCAGTACGAGAAGCGGATGGGGATCGGAAAGCGGGCCCGCAGGTACTGGGGGAACTGGGTGTGATACGACGTCGTGAAGCGAATCTGGTGCCGCAGGCAGTAGCGTCGCGCCGCCAATCCGAGCGGGCCCTCGGTGGCGATGTGCAGCGCCTGCGGATCGAAATCGCGGATGGTGCGCGCCACCTGCGATCCGGGCCGCAGCGACAGCCGGATCTCCGGATAGGTGGGGCAGGCGACGCTGCGGAAATCCCGGGGAGTGACCATGCGCACTTGGTGCCCGAAGCGGCCGAGCCACTCGGCGGTCTGAGACAGAGTGCGCACCACGCCGTTGGTCTGCGGAAACCAGGCGTCGGTCACGATCATGATTCTCATGTCGGCCGACGTTCGCATGTCTGCATGACGAACGTGTGAACATGGCTGTAACAAGCGTGTAACTGGCGTGCTATATCTCTGGCGCGTCCGGGCACGGAATCACAACGAGGAACCCGCATGAAGAAATTTCTGGAAGAGCTGAGGACGCAGCGATGGGACGATCACCGGTTCTATCACCACAGCCGCATCAACCAGTCCCTGCATTTCTTGAGTGCCATAAGCTTCCTGGTGGCCTACGTGATGATGTTCAAGGATCCGGTGATCGCCGCGCTGATCGGATGGCTCGTGTCCATGGTCAGCCGCCAATCGGGTCACTTCTTCTTCGAGCCCAAGGGCTACGACACCGTCAACCAGGTGACCCATGAGCACAAGGAGGCGATCAAGGTGGGCTACAACCTGCGCCGCAAGGTGATCCTGCACGTGGTGTGGATATTGGCGCCGTTCGCGCTGTGGCTCAATCCGACGTTGTTCGGCATCTTCCAGCCGCAAACCGGCGCCGCGGCCTTCATGCGGCACGTGGGTGAAATCTGGCTCGTCGTCGGCATCGGCGCGCTGCTGTTGCGCACGATCCAGCTGTTCTTCGTGAGGGACGTTCAGACCGGCCTGGTGTGGCTCACCAAGATCATCACCGATCCGTTCAACGACGTGAAGCTGTACTGCAAGGCGCCGCTCTACTTGATGCGCGGCGAACTCATGGATCCGGGTGAAAACCACCGGGCCTGAAGCATCTCCTTGAACACGTTGCGGCGGATGGACTTGTTGGTGCGGTGCGGGTCGGCCCACCACCAGCCGTCCGCCTGCATGTCCCGGGCGGCGCTCACGAACGCGTCGCAGACGGCCGCGAAGTCGGCATCCGTGTAATTCAGGCTGAAGATCAGCCGGCCCGTGCCGACCCAGCTCAGGCTCAAGCCGGCCGCCCGCAGGTAGTATTGAAACATCCAGTTGTAACGCGACGGTTGCCGGTAGCAGATGGTCCAAATCGAAGACAGATTCGCGACCTGCACGGGAAGTCCGGCCGCCAGCAGGCGCTGGTTGAGCGCCTGCGCCCGCGAGTCCCAGAGGGCGTCCTGGCCGCGGTACAAGGCCTGGACCGGTTCCGTGTCGATACGTTGCAGGAACTCGTACATGGAGCCCATGACGTAGGGATGGGCGTTGAACGTGCCCCGGGCCAGGCAGACGTCGGCGGGCCGATCCTCGCGGAACCGGCGCATGAACCGGCTGCGGCCGCACAGCACGCCGACGGGCAGTCCGCCGGCCACGGTCTTGCCGTAGGTCACCATGTCGGCCTCGACCCCGAAGTACTCCTGGGCGCCGCGGGGACTGATGCGAAAGCCCACGAACACCTCGTCGAAGATCAGCGCGATGCCCCGCTCGCTGCACACCGCGCGCAGCTTCGCCAGCCACGCGGCGTAGGCGGCGCGGTCGAAATGAGCCTGCCGCCCGCTGTCGACCAGCGTGTAATCGCCCGGCGCGCTGCTGTTGGGATGCAGCGCCTGCAGCGGATTGACGAGCACGCAGGCGATGTCCCGGCGCGTGCGCAACACCCGCAGCGCCGCCTCGCTCATGTCGTTCAGCGTGTAGGTTTCCCGCGCCGCGATCGGGTTGCCCACGCCCGGCTGCACGTCGCCCCACCACCCGTGGTAGGCGCCGCAGAAGCGCACGAGGTGCGTGCGGCCGGTGTTGTAGCGGGCCAGCCGCACCGCCTGCATGACCGCCTCGGTCCCGGACATGTGGAAGGAGATCTGGTCCAGACCCGAGATTTCGAGCAGCCGGCGAATGTTGTAGGCGCTCACCGGATGGTAGGCGCCGAGAACGGGACCCAGGTCGCGCACCCGCTCGCTGCCGCGGGCGATGCACTCCTTATAGAAGTCGTAGCCGAGCACATTGACGCCGTAGGATCCGGTCAGGTCGTAGAACGAGTTGCCGTCGAGATCGGTCACCGTGACGCCCGACGACGCCTGAAGGAACGAGCCCGCCTTCAGGCGTTCCCGCACAGGGCGGCTGAACTGGAAGGGCACCCGGTAGCGGGACGTGAACTGCAGGTCGGAGACGCTTTCCTGGATTTCCGCGGTGAGCGCCGCGGTTTTCGGGAACCTGGCGGCGTACAGCCCGGCCAGGCGCTCGAAGCCCTCACGACGGGCCGCCGCGACGGCCTCGGGCGCCCCGTCGGCGCGGAAGAACCGCGCCTCGTCGTACTCATAGAAGGGCACGGCGCAGGCGAAGCGGCGCGCCATGCGGGCGTGGCCGGCGAGCGAGCGGTGCTTTGCCAGGGACAGTTGCAGCCGACCGTAGGCCCTCGGCAGGATCAAGGCGGCCGCGCCGGCGGCGGCCCAGGGGAGAATCGATTGGATCACGATGTGCCTCGGCCGGCACTCTATTTAAAACTAATGACATTCCGATGACTGCGCGCTCGTGGATGAACCGGATCACCCAGCAGGAGGGGTTGAACTTCCTGCTGACCAACCGCATCCCGCGGCGCGGCCTCACGCTGTTCGTCGGCTGGCTGAGCCGCATCGAGAACCCTCTGGTCTGCGCCCTGTGCATCCGGGCGTGGCGCCTGTTCTCGGATCTCGATTTGAGCGAGGCCAAGCAGCCGCGCTTCAAGAGCCTGCGCGACTGCTTCACGCGTGAGCTCAAGGACGGCTCGCGGCCCATCGACGCCGACCCTGAAGTGCTGGTGAGCCCCTGCGACGGACTGGTCGGCGCCCTCGGCGACGTGGTGGAGGGCCAGGTGATGCAGGCCAAGGGGTTTGGGTATTCCCTGCACGATCTTCTGGGCGATGACGAACTGGTCCGCTACTACCGGGATGGCCGGTACGCGACCCTGCGGCTGACCTCGAGCATGTACCACCGCTTTCACGCGCCCTACGGCTGCCGGGTGGAACAGGTGAATTACATCTCCGGCGACACCTGGAACGTGAATCCCATCGCGCTCAAGCGGATCGAACGGCTGTTCTGCCGCAACGAGCGCGCCGTGATTCGCTGCCGGCTGCCGGGCGGGGCGCTGCTCACGCTGGTGCCGGTGGCCGCGATTCTGGTCGCGAGCATTCGCCTGCGCTTCCTGGACGTCACGTTGCACCTGCGCTACCGGGGCCCGAACGTCATTCCCTGCGACGTCCCGGTCGCCAAGGGCGAGGAGATGGGCTGGTTCGAGCACGGATCGACCATCATCGTCTTCGCGCCGCGCGGCACGGAATTCTGCGAAGGCATTCGCGAGGGCGCCCGGGTCCGCATGGGGCAGGCGCTGATGCGGCGCGACCCGCCGGGGAGCGATTAGCGGCTACAGCGGCCGGCGATGCCGCGTCAGCGTGACCGCGATGGCCGCCAGCACGGCCATCCGGACGGCGACGCCGTTGTTGACCTGTTCGCGGATGACCGAGCGCGGACCGTCCGCGACTTCGGAGGAGATCTCGACTCCGCGGTTCATCGGACCCGGGTGCATGACCAGCGCGCTCGGGGAGGCCAGCTTCAGGCGCCTGGAGTCCAGGCCGAAATCGCGAAAATACGCCGCATCGTCCAGCGCGGCGCTCTGCACCATTCGCTCCTTCTGAATGCGCAGCATCATCACCACGTCGGCCCCGGCGATCCCGTCCTCGATGCGCGTGAAGCGCTGGGCGCCCGGAAATTCGTCCATGGCGGGCAGCAGCGCCTCCGGCGCCACGACACGCAGGTCGGACACCCCCAGCACGTTGAGCGCATGGGCCGAGGAGCGGGCCACGCGCGAATGCTTGATGTCGCCGACGATGGCGACCTTGAGGCCGGCGAAGCGCCGCTTGTGCGTGCGGATGGTCAGGGCGTCCAGCAGGCCCTGGGTGGGGTGCGATACGTGCGCCTCCCCGGCGCTGATCACCGACACATGCGGCGCCACGTGGTCGATCAGGAACTCGGGCATCCCCGGCTCGGAGTCGCGGATGACGAACACGTCGATGTTCATGGCCTCGAGCGTGTAGATCGTGTCGAGCATCGTCTCGCCCTTGACTCGCGAGCTCCCCTGCTGATCCAGATTGATGACGTGCGCTCCCAGCCGGCGGCTGGCCAGGTCGAACGAGGCGCGGGTGCGCGTGCTCGGCTCGAAGAACAGATTGGCGACCGTGACGCCCGCGAGCTCCCGTCCCTCGTACGCCGGTTGCCCCGGCAGCCGGCGGTAGCTCTCGGCCCGGTCGAGGATCGACGTCAGCGCGTCGCGGGTGAGCCCGTCGAGCGTGATGAGGTGGCGCAGTCCCCCGGCGCTATCTTGTTGCGAACGCATCGGCACCCTTCGTAGATTCGACAAACCAACGTTCCAGGATCACACAGGCTGCCGCCGCGTCGACGTCCGCCTTGGCCACGCGCCGCTTGCGCAGGCCGGCGTCGCGCTCGGACCGCAGGCGATGCGCCGCCTCGAGCGAGGAATACCGTTCGTCGATCAGACGGACCGGCAGCGCGAAGCGCTCTGCCAGTTGGGCGGCGAAGCGGCGCGCCGCGTTGCCGATGCGGCTTTCGGAACCGTCGGCATTATACGGCAGTCCGACCACCAGGAGGTTCGGCTGCCATTCGCGCACCCGTGCGTCGATGGCGTCCCAGCGCGGACCCGCGCCGCCGTTGTCGATCCCGCGCAGCGGACTCGCGGTGCGGCTCACGGTGTCGCCGCACGCCATGCCGATGCGCCGCTGGCCGAAATCGAAGGCCATGACCAGCTTGGCGGGAGCCTGGTCGGACGCCGGCGCGCCCGGTGCGCGTCCCGCCGGGTCAGGCCCGGCCGGGTCAGGCATTGCCGCTGATCGGACTGATGCGCGACAGCTCGACGCCCAGCAGCCGGCCCGCGGCATGCCAGCGCGATTCGAAGGGCAGATCGAAAATGATGCCGGCCTCGACCGGCACGTTCAGCCAGGCGTTCGCGCGGATCTCGTCTTCCAGCTGGCCGCCGCCCCAGCCGGCATATCCCAAGGCGACGACCGCCTCCTGCGGGCCCTCGCCGCGCGCCATGGCGGCCAAGATGTCGCGCGAGGTGGTGACGTGAATGGTGTCCGAGACCTCCATGGTCGAGTCCCAGTCTCCGCCGGCCCGGTGCACGACGAAGCCGCGGTCCGTTTGCATGGGTCCGCCGCGCAATACCGGGCGTTCGCTCAAGGGGCCCTTGCCGAGCTCGATCTCGAGCTGCTCGAAGATCTCCTTCATCCGCATGGGCAGCGGCCGGTTCAAGATCAATCCGAGGGCGCCGCTGGCGCTGTGTTCACACACCAGGGCGACGGTTTGGGCGAAATTCGGGTCCCCCATGCTCGGCATGGCGATCAGCAGTTGGTTGGTCAGGTACCCGGATTCGCTCATGGTGTCCCCCAGCGAGCAGTGAAGTGAGGCCGGTTTCAAGGACCCGGGCCGGAGGCATTCGGGGCCGCATAGCTCACATTGGTGCCCTGCGACTCGCCGCCGAGAAACTGCCATTCGTAAGCGATCCGAATCTGATCGTGCGTGGTCCCCATGGCGGCCGGGAACGCATCGTAGGGGGCCGCCAACTTCAGAATTCGAATGGCGGCCTCGTCGATTTCGGCATGGCCGCTGCTGCGGCGAATCATGGCCTGAAGCAGCTTGCCGTCGGCTCCGATGGTCACCTCGATGACGGGGGTTCCCGACATCTTGCGGCGCCGAGCCACGTCCGGGAAGTTCAGGGTGCCCACGCGTTCGATTTTACGCCGCCAACCGTCGAGGTACACGGCCACGTCCGATTCCCGGGTATCGGCCGCCACCCACAGCTGGTTCTTCGCCTCGCCCCGCAGGCGCAGATCGATCGCCTCGTCGCTCGGGGTCATGCCGAAGTCGGGCCGGTTCTCGAGCAACTCCGGCATCGTCGAGGCCACCTCCGCCGTCAGCGGGGGCGCGAAATACAGGATCTTGAGCGACGGCGCGCTGGTCGCCACCAGCGCCGGGTTCCCCGAGTCGCCCTCGGCCTGCTGGGCCGCCATGCCGGCGCCGTCGGGCATTCCCAGCTGATCCAGCGGCGCGGCCGAGGATCTGGGTATCTGGGTGCGCCCATCCCGGGCGTTGCCCGCGCCGGCCTGGTTGCGCTGCGCGACGTACCGGGCGTGCGGGTTGGCCGCCGCGCGCGGCGCCTGCTCGTTGACCAGCACCACCTCGAGCGCCGGCCCGTCGGGGCCTGCCGCATCGCGGTTCGCGGAGCTGAAGGTCACGCCCAGAATGACGATGGCATGGAACACCGCCGCCAGGAAGCAGGTCGTCAGCATGCGGTCGCTCGCCGGCGGCAGGCCGGCTTCCACCCCGGGAAGAAGCGCAGGGGAACTCACGGCCGCCCCAAGCTCCTCGAAATGGCGTCTATCAGGGTTCCGCCAATGTCCAGACCATGCTTCTTGTTCAGTTCGCGGATGCCCGTTGGGCTCGTGACGTTGATTTCAGTGACGTAATCTCCGATGACATCCAGACCGACGAAAGTCATACCCGCCTCTTGCAGTTTAGGCCCAATGACCGAGCACAGCCACCGGTCGCGCTCGTTGAGCGGCCGGCTCTCGGCGCTGGCCCCGGCCGCCAGATTGCCGCGGTGGTCGTCCGCGCCCGGCATCCGCTGCAGGACGAAAGGCACCGGCTCGCCGTCGACCAGGATCACCCGGCAGTCGCCCGCCGTCACGATCTCCGGCAGGTAGCGCTGCACAATGGCGTAGTGCGTGCCGTAGTCGGTCAGCGTCTCGAGCACCACGTTGCGGTTCTTGTCGGCCTGGTCGAGCACGAAGATCGAGCGCCCTCCCATGCTGTGGAGCGGCTTGCAGACCACCTTGCCGTGCTCGCGCATGAATTCGCCCATGTCGTGCATGTCGCGCGAGATGAGCGTCGGGGCGCAACATTCCGGGAACCACGCCGTATAGACTTTTTCGTTCATGTCGCGCAGCCCCTGCGGGCGGTTGCATACCAAGGCCCCCTGATCGCGGGCGCGATCCAGGATGTAGGTGGTGTAGATGAATTCGGTGTCGAACGGCGGATCCTTGCGCATGAGAATGACGTCGAAGTCTCCTAGTTTCGCAACCGAGGCCGCTTCGCGCGTGAACCAAACACGCAAATCTTCAAAAACCCGGAGCTTCGCCAGGTGGGCCATGGCGGTGCCGTCCCGCAGGTAGAGGTGCCGCTGTTCCGCATAGTAGAGCTCCCAGCCGCGCGCCTGCGCCGCGAGCAGGATCGCCAGGGTGCTGTCCTTGGCCGGCTTGATGGCTTCGATCGGGTCCATGACCACGACGAGACGAATTGGGGACGGCATGCGGATTCCTCGAGGATGGCCCAAAGGGTTGATCGGGTGGCGGCAAGTCTAGCGCAAGGACCTCAAGGCGCGGGCGCGTCGGCAGGGGGGCGGTCCATCTTGGGCAAACTGTGAACCACTCCACCGATGTTTAAGCGGCGTTGCCGCGAAATGTCGGCTCCATACCGTGGCTTGCGCGCGGCGGATATGTTAAAAAGCCACTACATTCGAGCACCTACGAATGCGTGGCCTTTATCTCAAGGGCAAATTCATGGAGAGCACGATCACGAACGGCAAGCCGAGACTCACGGGACTGAAAGTCCTCGTGATCGACGACAGCAAAACCATCCGCAGAACCGCCGAGACGCTCTTGACCAAGGAAGGCTGCGAGGTCTTCACGGCGGTCGACGGCTTCGATGCCCTCTCCAAGATCGCCGATCATCAGCCCGATATCGTGTTCGTGGACATCATGATGCCGCGGCTCGACGGCTACCAGACCTGCTCCATCATCAAGCACAACAAGGTCTTCAAGCAGATCCCGGTGATCATGCTCTCGAGCAAGGACGGCCTGTTCGACCGGGCCCGCGGCCGCATCGTCGGCTCGGAGCATTATCTCACGAAGCCCTTCACCAAGGATGAGCTGCTGGGGGCGATCGAGGCGCACGTGGGAAAATGACGGAGAATCCGCGAATGCCACTCATTCTGATCATCGACGACTCGCCGACCGAAGTCTTTGTCATGCAGAAGGCGCTCGAGAAGCACGGCTTCAAGACGGCCGCTGCGGAGAACGGCGAGGAGGGCGTGCGCAAGGCCAAGGCGATGAAGCCGGATCTCATATTCATGGACATCGTCATGCCGGGCGTGAACGGCTACCAGGCAACCCGCATGCTGATCAACGATCCGGAAACCAGCCTGATCCCGATCATCATGGTCACGACCAAGGGTCAGGAGACGGATCGCGTGTGGGGCTTGCGCCAGGGAGCGGTGGACTACCTGGTCAAGCCGGTATCGGCGCAGGCGCTGGTCGAGAAGGCGCAGGCCGCGTTGGCCACATGACCGGCTCGATGCCCGGCCCCGAGCACAACCTGCGCAGCCTGCGGGACCGTCCTTTCGAGCTGCTGAAGGAACTCGAAAAGCGCAGCCGCAACGTCGGCGCCGGCAGCGCGCCGGAATCGCCCTCCGGACAGGAATGGGTGGGCGTCGCGTTCAGGATGGGCGGGGAGACCTTTCTCGTCGCGCGCGAAGAGACGCGGGAGGTGCTGGGATACCCGGCCGCCGTGACCCGCATTCCCGGCGCCAAGAGCTGGGTCAAGGGCCTGGCCAACATCCGCGGCCAGCTCATGCCGATGCTGGACCTGCGGCAGTTTCTGGGCAGCGGCACGACGACCCCGGGGCGCAACAGCCGCATCATCGTGGTCAATCACCGGGAGATTCCCGCGGGACTGGTGGTGGACGAGGTGCTGGGGTTCAGGCGCTTCACCGAATCGGAGTTCAATGCCGAGCCGCCGCCGACCGTGATCCGGTGCGAGAGCTATCTTGCCGGCGCCTTCAGGCGCGGCGGCGAGGTGTGGCCGGTGCTCGGCCTGAAAGGGTTGGTGGAAAGTCAGAGTTTTTTGCAGGCAGCAAGCTGACGCTTGCGCCGGATGGATTCAATGAGCACGCGCGACACTAGAATTTCCAAACCCGGGCTGCTGCCGGTTCTGATGGCACTCATCGTGCTCTGCCTCGCGGCCGCGGCGATACTCACGCTGATGTCCCGCGCCGCCCCGCCGCACGCGGCGCCGGCGGAGCAGCTGTCGTTCGTGGTGCAGCGCCTGCCGCTCGAGGCGCAAAACGCGCTGCGCGGCGAATCGAGCGCCTTCGACGCGGTGGCCGCCAGCGCGGTCCGGATGAACGCCCTGCGCGGCGCGCTCAACGACCCGAATGCGGCGGCGAATCCCGCCTGGGCGAGGGTGGGCGATGCCGCGGCCACGGTCGGTTCGGCGCGCGCCGCCGTGGACGCCATCCGCAGCTCCAATCAAGAGGTGCACGAGCTCGCGCCGAAGCTGCTTTCCGAACTCGGGGACTTCGCGAGCGCCGTGGGGGTCCAAAAGCTGGACGGCATGAGCCGCTATCTGGACCGGTTCGAACTCACGGTGCAGCGGATCGAGCAGGAGATGAACGGCCTGAGCTCCGGGGTCAGCGATGCGGCGCCCGCCGCGCAGCGTCTGGCGGACAGCCTGGAGTTCCTCAACCAGGTGATGCGCGGCCTGTCGGGCGAGGATTCGGGCCTCACCCTGTCGCGCGTGACCGCCGCCGACGCCGAACAGCGGCTGAAGACCGTGGTTCAGCGCAATCAACAGTTCGGCGCCGTGGTGCGCAAGGCCATCGGCGTGGCCGAGCCCCTCTCCAAGGCGCAAGCCGCCGTGCGCACCCTGCCGGCCCTCACGGGCGCGCTCGCCTCGAAGCTCGGCGAAATGCCCCCGGAACGCTCCGCGGGCGACGCGCTGCGCACCTGGATCCTGGTGCTGCTCGCGGCGGCGGCGGTCCTGCTGGCGGCGCTCGCCTGGGTGTTTCTCAAGTCGATGAGCGACCGCCGCAGCACCGAGCTTCGCGTCCGCGAGAACGAGCGCAATCAGGAGGCCATCATGCGCCTGCTGGATGAGCTGTCCAGCCTGGCCGACGGCGATCTGACCGTGCAGGCGACGGTGACGGAGGACATCACGGGCGCCATCGCCGATTCGATCAATTACGCCATCGAGGCGCTGCGCGAACTCGTCACCACCATCAACGACACGGCCATCCAGCTCGACAGCGCCACCAAGCAGACGCAGGCGGCGGCGGCGCACATGGCGAAGGCCAGCGGCGCCCAGTCGCGCCAGATCGCCTCGGCGACCGAATCGACCGCGGAAATGGCGGCCTCGATCGAGGAGGTGTCGGGCAATTCGGAGCGCTGCGCCGACGTGGCGCGGCATTCGGTCGACATCGCGCACAAGGGCGGCGACGCCGTCCGGCGCACCATCGACGGCATGAACGCCATCCGCGAGACCATCCAGGAGACCAGCAAGCGGATCAAGCGGCTCGGCGAGAGTTCGCAGGAAATCGGCAATACCGTGGAATTGATCAACGACATCGCCGAACAGACCAATATCCTCGCGTTGAACGCCTCGATCCAGGCGTCGATGGCGGGCGAGGCGGGGCGCGGCTTTGCCGTGGTCGCGGACGAGGTGCAGCGGCTGGCCGAGCGCGCGGCGAACGCCACGAAGCAGATCGAGGTGCTGGTGCGCACGATTCAAACGGACACCAACGAGGCCGTGGTATCCATGGAACGAAGCACGACCGACGTGGTGGGCGGTGCGCTGCTTGCCGAAAACGCCGGCGCGGCCCTCGAGGAGATCGAACAGGTGTCGAATCAGATCGCGAGCCTGGTGCAGAACATTTCGGCGAGCGCGCGCCAGCAGGCCGTGGCCTCCGGCAACATTTCCAAGAACATGCAGGTGGTCCGGGAGATTTCGTCGCAGACCGCCGAGGGCTCGTCGGCCACTTCGACGTCGATCGCGAAGCTTGCCGCGTTGTCCGCGCAGCTGCGCAAGTCGGTCGCGGGATTCCGCCTGCCGGATTTCGGCGGGGGCACCACCACGCTGGGCGCCGCGCCGCCCCCGGCGGTCCTGCCGCCCACCGATGCCGTGAATCTCGACGACCCCGGACGCATGCGCAAGGCGAGCGGCTCTCGGGCGTAGTCGCCCGATTTCGAAGATTCCGCCATGACCGACATCAGCTCGCAAACCCTGCACATCGTCGCGAAGGAACTGACCGCGACGCTGAACGAAGCGCGCGCCGCCCTGGAGGCGTACGCCGAGCGGACGGACCAAACCGACCACCTCGAGAAGTGCGCGGATCAGCTGCATCTCGCGCACGGCGTACTGCGGCTGGTCGAGGTCTACGGCGCGGCGCTCCTCTCCGAGGAAATGGAGCACGTCACCCGCTACATTCTCGCCGCCGGCAACGACCAGAAGCGGCAGATCGAGGGTCTCGACGGACTCATGCGCGCGATGGTGCAGCTGCCGGCCTACCTGGAGCGCGTCCTGTCGGGCGGCCGCGACTTGACGCTGGTGCTGCTGCCGCTGCTCAACGATCTGCGGTCGGTGCGCGGCAGTCCGCTGCTGTCGGAAGGCACGCTGCTGCTGCTGAACCTGAAGTCCGATCAGCCCGCACAGCCGCAGGCGCAGCTGGGCGATGCGGCGGTCAACGTCGCGCAGTGGGCGAGGCGGCTGCGCCCGCGCTTCCAGGTCGGATTGCTCGGGTACATCCGCGGCGAGCGAACCGTCCAGAATCTCGAGATCATGGCGAAGGTGGCCGAGAGGCTCGAACAGGTCGCCACGACCCAGCCGGTGTTCCAGCTGTGGTGGGTGGTCGGCGCGATATTGGAGGCCGTGCGGACCAACGGGCTCGAGGGGAGCGCCACGCTGAAGCGCCTGCTCGGCCAGGCCGACCGCCAGATCAAGGGGCTGTACGAACTCGGCGAGGCGCGCTACTGCGAGAATCCGCCGGTCGACCTGCTCAACAACCTCCTGTACTACGTGGCGCGGGCCTCGACGAGCGGCGGCCGGGTCTCCGCGGTGCGCGCCTCCTTCAAGCTGTCGGAACTCCTGCCGGTCGACGATTCGATCGAACAAGAGCGCGAGAACCTGTCGGCACCGAGCGTGAAGCTGATGCGCACGGTCGCCGCGGCGATCAAGGAGGACCTGTCCAAGGTCAAGGACGTGTTCGACATCTTCGTGCGGCGCGGCGGCGGCCACAGCGACGAGCTCCTCCCGCAACTGGACCTGCTGAAGAAGATCAGCGACACCATGGGCGTGCTCGGCCTCGGGGAGCTGCGGCAGCGGGTCCAGCAGGAAATTGCGGAGCTCTCCGGCGCGCTGACCGACGGCAAGGCGCCATCCGAGACGCAGCTCATCAAGGTGGCCGGCGTGCTGCTGTCCGTCGAGGACAGCCTGGACGATCAGCTGGTCCGCCTGATTCTGCCGACCGCTTCCCTGGCCGCCGACATGCCGGCGGCTCACGACCATGAATTCCGCCAGGTCAGCGAAGCGGTGCTGCGCGAATGCATCGTGAACCTGGCCCGCATCAAGGAAGCGGTGTCGGTCGCGGTGCAGAAGGGGTCGGATTTCCCGCCGCAGGGCCTCGACAACGTGCCGCAGCTGCTGCGCGGCATCACGGCCGGCCTGCTCATGCTGGGCAAGGGCCGCGCCGTCGAGCTGATGGACGCCATTGGCACCGAGGTTCGCAAGCTGGTCGAGCCGGGCGCGCCCGCTCCCGATCCGCTGCATCTCGAGCGCATCGCCGATGCCATCGTGAGCATCGAATACTACATGGAGACGCTGCAGAACGGCCGCAACGATCCGTGGTACATGCTCGACAACGCGGAGATGTGCATCAAGGCCCTGGCCGAAGAGGCGCCCTCGCGGGTGCCCGAGCTGGATCTGCCCGCCGCCGGCGACGCGGCCGCCAAGACCGTGCAATTGAGTCCCGACCGGGCCCTGGAACTCGCCGCGCAGGCGACGGTGGCGATCGGGCCGCCGCCGGGCGCGCAAGCCCCGCTGCAGCCGCTTCTCCCGGTCGAGCCGCAGCCGGAGGTCGATCCGCAGTTCCTCGAACTCTTCATCGAAGAGGCCAAGGAAGAGATCGCGTCCATCCAGACCAGCTTTCCGCTATGGGACCAAAATCCCATGGATCTGGAATCGCTGGGAGTCCTGCGCCGCAGCTTCCACACGCTGAAAGGCAGCGGCCGGATGGTCGGCGCCCGGCTGATCGCCGAGTTCGGCTGGTCGATCGAAAATCTCCTGAATCGCCTCATCGACAAGACCCTGTCGCGCACGCCCGCCATGATGGCGCTGCTGCGCAACGCGGTGGCGGCGCTGGCGCCGCTGGTCGAGCAATTGGAAACGGGGCGCCCGATTTCGGCTCCGGTCGCGGATATCATGGCCGGCGCCTTCGCGTTCGCCGATGGACGGGGGGCGGCGGCTCCCGTGGCCCCGGAGGACCTCAGCGCCTCCATCGAAGCGCGAACCCTGGAAACCATCGCCGGCGCTGTTCCCGCCGCTGCGCCGCCCGCGCCGGCCAGCGTCGCAGCCGTGCTCCCGGCCGCGGCGCCGGACGGTGAGGCCGGCGCCGCCATGCCGGCAGCCTTCCCGCCGTCCGAGGGCGGTATCGAGGCGCCGGTCGAATTCGCAACGCCGGCGCCCGCCGGCGAAGCGCCCCCGGCCGAGTTCCCGGAGGCCGCCGGGCCGCCCACCATGGATCCCTTGCTGCACGAGATCTACAGCAAGGAGACCTCGAGCCATTTGGCGGAGATCCGCGATTACTTGAACAAGAGAGGGGGCCAGCCCGCGCCCCATCATCTGACGGAGTCCGTGTATCGCGCCATACATACCTTGAGCGGCAGCTCCAAGATGGCGGAAGCCCAGCACGGGATCCGCATCACCGAGCCGCTCAATCAGGTGATGCGCAAATTTTACGACAGCGGGCACGGCTTGACCGACGCCGGGCTGGCAACCCTCGCGGATTCGGTCCGCGCCATCGAAGACGTCGTGTCCCACATCAACGAGTCCACGGCGTTCTTCGTCGACCAGCCGGCGCTGCTCGCGAGACTGCGCCGGCTCGACGCGGAAATCGACGCGGAGCTCAGCGTGGCGAGCGCCGACGCCGGCTCGTCGATGAGCATTTCGGAATTGCCGCAGTCGCCCGCCGCGATCGAGCCCGCCGCAGCGCAGATCGGCGAACCGGAAGTTCCCGTGCTCCCGCCCGACAGCCCGGTGCCCCAGCCCAAGACTCCCGTTGTGCAACCCGAGATCCCGGCGCCCCCGCCCGAGGTCCCGCTTCCGCAGCCCGAGATCGCCGATCTCGAGGACACGCATCCGGCGGCCGAAGAATTCGACCACGAGATCGCCACGATCTACAGCGAGGAGGCCACCGAGCTGCTCGAAGCCGCCGAGATCTCGCTGGAGGCGTGGAATCACGACCGGCGCGACAAGCAGCGGGTTGCGGAATTGCAGCGTCAGTTGCACACGCTCAAGGGCGGAGCGCGCATGGCGGGCATCAAGGCGATGGGCGACTTGAGCCACGAGCTCGAAACCCTGGTGATCAAGATCGACTCGGGAGCCGTATCCTCCGACGACCACGCCCATGCCGTGATGCAGGCCAGCCTCGACGAACTGGCGCGCATGCGCGATGGGGTGAGCGCGGGGTCGCTGCCGGCCGCCGCCAGCGCCTTGTTGGCGCAGATCCGTACCCTCGCATCCGGCGCCCCGCAGGCCGGCCCTGCGGCGAGTCAGCCGGTCGAAGCCCCGGCGGTGGCGGCCGCCGCAGCGCCCGCGCCCGCCCCCGCGCCCGAGGCCATCGCGGCGCTGCAGGTCGAGGCGCCGCCGGCCGAGGACGCCGCCGCCAATTCCGGACGATTCCCGCGGATCCCGGCGCCGGATCACCCGGCCGCTCCCGCCGCGGAGGATTCGGTGTCGAATCTCGAGGTCAGCGGCGCGCCCGTGCTGCCCGGCCGCGAGAGCGTGACCGCCGAGCGGGTCGAGATGGCGCGCGTCGACGCCGAACTGCTCGACACGATGCTCAACAACGCCGGCGAGGTGAGCATCTTCCGCGCCCGGCTCGATCAGCAAGTGAACTCCATCGATTTCAATCTGGCCGAGCTCGCGCGCACCGTCACCCGGCTCAAGGAGCAGCTGCGCGGATTGGAAATCGAGACCGAAGCGCAGGTGCTGAACCGGCACCACGACGAGGACTCGCGGCGCACCGACTTCGACCCGCTGGAACTCGACCGCTACTCGGCAATCCAGCAGTTCTCGCGTGCGCTGGCCGAGACGTCCGGCGACGTCGCCAGCATTCAGGGGCTGCTCGAGACGCTGGCGCGCGAGGCGCAGAATCTGCTGACGCAGCAGGCGCGAGTCATCACCGAGCTGCAGAACAGCCTGATGCGCACGCGCATGGTGCCGTTCCAGAGGCATGTGCAGCGTTTGACGCGCCTGGTGCGCCAGGCCGCCAACGACACCGGCAAGCGCGCCGAACTGGTGGTGCAAGGCGCCGCGGCGGAGCTGGACCGCCAGATGCTCGAGCGCATGGTGGCGCCGCTGGAGCACATGCTGCGCAACGCGGTGGTTCACGGCATCGAGCAACCTGAGCGCCGCTCCGCCTTGGGCAAGCCCGACGTGGGAAGAATTTCGGTCAGCCTGACCCGCGACGGCGCGGAGGTGGTGATCGTGGTGACCGACGACGGCGGCGGCATCAACGTCAAATTGATCCGCGAGAAGGCCGTGGCGCTCGGGCTCATCGACCGCCACGCCAAGCTCACCGACGAAGAGGCGATGCAGCTGATTCTCGAGCCCGGCTTCAGCACGGCGGGCCACGTCACCCAGGCGGCCGGACGGGGCGTGGGCATGGACGTGGTGGCCACCGAGGTGAAGAAGCTGGGCGGCGGCCTGTTCATCGAATCCACCCCGGGCAAGGGGTCGCGCTTCACGATCCGGCTGCCGTTCACGCTCGCCATCAGCCAGGCGTTGATCGTCCGGGTCGCGGAAGAACTCTATGCGCTGCCTCTGGCGACCGTCGAGGGCGTGGTCCGGCTGCCGCGCAACATCGTCGCCCGCCACCTGGGCAAGGACGCGGCGCCATTCGAATACAGCGGCCAAAAATACCGCTTCCAGCATCTCGGTTCCTTCGTGGGCCTGGGGCCGACGCGCCTGCCCGAATCGGACGTCTCCATGTCGGTGGTGCTGATCCGCGCCGGCGAGCATTCGACCGCGCTGGTGACGGACGAGCTGGTGGGGAGCCGCGAAATCGTCGTGAAATCCTTGGGGCCGCAAATCTCCGGGATTCGCGGGATCGCCGGCGCGACGATCCTGGGCGACGGGCGCATCGTCATCATTCTCGACATGGGTTCCCTGGTGCGCTCGGAGTGGCGGGCCAAGTCGAACGAGCCGGCCGTGCTGGATCAGCGCGACCGGCGCACGTTCGCGCTGGTCGTGGACGACTCGATCACGGTGCGGCGGGTCACGCAACGGCTGCTCGAGCGCAATGGCATGCGCGTGGTCACCGCCAAGGACGGGGTGGACGCGGTTTCGCTGCTGCAGGAGAACATGCCGGACATCATTCTGCTCGACATCGAGATGCCGCGCATGGACGGCTACGAAGTGGCCGCCCACGTGCGCAACGATCCGCGATTGAAGCACATTCCCATCGTCATGATCACCTCGCGCGTCAGCGAAAAGCATCGCGCGCGGGCCATCGAGCTCGGCGTCGACGATTACCTCGGCAAGCCCTACCAGGAGAGCCAGCTGCTCGACGCCATCGAGCCGCTGGTCAACCGCCGCCGCGCCGTCGCCCGGTAGCCGCCCCGCCATGTCGGATTTGCGCGACGAGCTCTACAGTCTTCTGGTGCCCCTGGCCGGCGAGCGGCTGATCGTGCCGCGCGCCTGCGTGGCGGAGGTGATCGGCTATCAGGCGCCCTCCGACATGACCAACGCGCCGCCCTGGTACCTGGGCCTCGTGAGCTGGAACGGCCGCAACGTGCCGATCGTGTCGTTCGAGGGAACGCTGGGCCTGACGCTGCCCAGCGTCTCGAGCCGGACGCGAATCGTGATTTTTCATGCGGCGGGGGGCAAGCTGCAGTCCGGCTACTTCGGCATGCTGACGCAGGGGTTCCCGCAGCTCGTGCGCGTCAATGCGGACGTGATCCGGCCGGATCCCTCGCGCAGCTTTCCGGAACGCTCGCCGGTCATCTGTCAGGTGCGGATGGTGAACGAAACGCCGCTCATCCCGGACTTGGAATGCCTGGCGCAGATGATCGCCGAGGAAACCTCGGTCATGCCGCCGATTCAGGGCTGAACCGGCTGCAGGTCGCCGAAGCGGATCTGCATCCACGCCAGCGCGGCGATGGCCGCGGTTTCCGTCCGCATGATCCGCGGGCCGAGCGCGAGCCGCGCGAAGCCGGCGAGCCGAAATGCCTCCAGTTCGTCCTCGGCGAAGCCGCCTTCCGGCCCGATGGCGATCTCCGCCGCGCCGCCCGGATCCGCGGGCGCGGCGGGGCGGTCCGGCCCGGGCTCCAGCACCAGTCTCGTCAGCGGCGGCGCGGCCTTTCCGAGGTGGTTGAGGAGCGGGATCGGCGCCTCGATCGCGGGCAGCCGGTTCCTCCCGCATTGTTCGCAGGCGTTGACGGCCACGGCACGCCAGTGCGCCGCCTTCGATTGGGCCTGGGCCTCGTCGAGGCGAACGACGCTGCGCTGGCTCAGGACCGGTACGATCCGGGCCACGCCGAGCTCGGTCGCCTTTTGCACGATGAAATCCATGCGGTCGCCGCGAGGGACGCATTGCACCAGCGTCAGACGCAGCGGCGATTCGCGGTCCACCGCCGCCCCGCGGCCCACGGAGGCGCTCACGCGGGAGCCGCGCACGCTCTCGATGGCGCCGGCGAACTCGCGGCCGTCCCCGCTGAACAGCACGAGCTCGTCGCCGGCGCGCGCGCGCAGCACCTTCGCCAGATGCGACGCCGTCTCCGGGGGCAATTCGACGACGCTGCCCGGCTCGAGCCCGGCGGCGACGAAGACCCGGGTCAGACGCATTGCGCCGGTCCATTCGTTGTTGCATCTTGCGATGTGTTCATGGGCCGGAATTGTCGCATATGCTAGGGTCCCGATCGTTCAACGTGGGAGCGGATTTGCAGGTCGACCTGGCGAGCGGACTGATGCACGGCGTCACGCAGATCGCATCGCCGAACTGCGACGCGAGGCCGCCGGGCGTGGAGGCGGACCTCATCGTCGTGCACGGAATCAGCCTGCCGCCCGGCGAATTCGGCGGACCGTGGATCGACCGCCTGTTCACCAACGATCTGCCCGCGGATGCGCACCCCTCCTTCGGGGACGTGGCGGCGCTGCGGGTGTCCGCGCACCTGGTGATCCGGCGAACGGGCGCGGTGACGCAATACGTCAGGTTCACCGAGCGGGCCTGGCATGCCGGCAAGTCGAGCTTCGACGGCCGCGAGGCGTGCAACGATTTTTCGGTGGGCATCGAGCTCGAGGGCACCGACACTTTGGCCTACGAGGACGCGCAATACCGGGCCCTCGCGCAGGCCGTCGCGGCGCTGTGCGCCGCCTATGCCGGCCTGTCACCCGAGCGCGTGGTCGGGCACAGCGATATTGCCCCGGGCCGCAAGACCGATCCCGGGCCGGCCTTCGACTGGCCGCGCGCGCGCCGGGCGATCGCCGCCGCCGGCGCCGATCCGACATAAGCCGGTGGGGGAATCCCGGCATTCCCCGCAACGTGAAGCGACGCACACATTGATCCAATAGATTTCCCCGGAAAGGCCGACACATCGTCATTCGGGCCGGAATCATCCGGCGGCGATTTCGCGCGGGAGGGCTCTTGGTTCGTTGGTTCGCAGACCTTGCGGCGGAGGCTGGCGCATGCAGCCTGAGCGCGGAATGAGCACCGAGGAGGCGGCGGCCAATTCGGCCGCGGTGCTGGTGGTCGACGACGATCCGGGTGCGCGGCTGTTGATGGAAGCGGCGCTGGAGGCAGTCGGGTTCATCGTCCTGTCGGCCGCCGACGGGCCGAGCGCGCTGGAACGGTTCGGATCCCGGCCGGTGGAATGCGTCATCCTGGACGTCGTGATGCCCGGGATGAGCGGATTCGAGGTCTGCAGCGCGCTGCGCGCGCTTCCCAGCGGCCGCCACCTGCCCATCCTGATGCAGACCAGCCTCGATGACCTCGAATCGGTCAATCGGGCCTACGACGCCGGCGCGACCGATTTCGCCACGAAGGGCATCAATCCCATGTTGCTCGCCCAGCGCGTCAAGTTCCTGGTGCGCACCAAGCAGACGCAGGACCGGCTGCGCGAGAGCGAGGCCCGCGTGCGCTACCTCGCCTACTACGACGCGCTCACGGCGTTGCCCAACCGCCAGCACCTGCTGCAGATCCTCGACCAGCACACCGCCTGGGCGACGCGTCGCGGGCGCGGCGTCGCCGTGCTGATGCTCGACGTCGACAACTTCTCCCGCATCAACGACACCAAGGGCCAGGGAATGGGCGATGACCTGTTGAAGGAGATCGCCGGCCGGCTGCAGACCTGCCTGCGGGATTCCGCGCGTGGTGCGAGCCCCACGGATCCGGAGATGGAGAGCCAGGACGTCAATGACTGGGTGGCGCGCACGGGCGCCGACGAGTTCGCGCTGGCGCTTCCCGGCATCTCGACCGCCGAGTTGGCGCAGGCGGTGGCCCGCCGCGTCCAGACGGCCCTCGAGCGGCCGTTTGCCATCGCCCAGCAGGAGATGTCGCTGTCGGTCAGCATCGGCATCAGCGTCTTTCCGGCGGACGCGGCCGATTCCGGCGCGCTCGTCAGAAACGCCGACGCCGCCATGCATCACGCCAAGAATGCCGGACAGGGCTGCGTGGAGGTTTTCAAGCGGTCGATCAGCACGCGAGCGGCCCGACATCTGTCCTTGGACGGCGATTTGCGCAGGGCGCTCGAGCGCCGGGAATTTTCACTCTATTACCAGCCTCGCCTGGGGCTCGAGGACCTGCAGGTCGAGGCGGTGGAGGCCTTGTTGCGCTGGTCCCATCCGCAGCGCGGCCAGGTGCCCCCCGACGAGTTCATCCCGCTCGCGGAGAAGAACGGGCTGATCGTGGAGATCGGCGACTGGGTGCTGCGGGAAGCATGCGCGCAGGCGCGGCGTTGGCTGGATGCGGGCGGCCCTCCCCGGCAGGTGGCGGTGAACGTCTCCGGCGTGCAGTTCCGCGACGGCAGTCTGGTACGCCGGGTGTCGAACGCCATCGCCGGGGCGGGCATCGATTCGAAGGCCATCGAGCTGGAATTCACGGAGGGCGCGCTCATCGAATACTCGAGCGCGGTGAACCACGCCGTCCGGGCATTGAAAGAGCTCGGCGTGGCGACGGCCCTCGACGACTTCGGGACCGGCTACAGTTCCCTGTCCTATCTGCGTCACTTTCCCATCGACACGCTGAAGATCGACCGCAGCTTCGTGCGCGACATCCCGTCGAAAGGTTCCAGCAACGTGCCGCTGGTCGACGCCATCATCGCCATGGCGAAGAGCCTGGGGCTTGCGACCTGCGCCGAAGGCGTGGAAACCGAATCGCAATGGAGTTATCTGCGGGAGCGCCGGGCCGACCAGGTGCAGGGGTTCCTCTATTGCCGCCCGCTGCCGGCCGCCGATCTCGATCGCTGGCATGCCAACTGGCTGCATACCCGCCGTTTGCGCACGGCGAACAGCGGCTGCGAAACGGTCTGATCAGGGGCCGGAGCGCCGCCAAAGGGTCTCGGTGCCCTGCTCGTGCCGCGCGAGAACGCGGGCGACCACGAACAGCAAATCGGACAGGCGGTTCAAGTATTTCATCACCTCGGGCGCCACGTTCTCGACGCGCGCCAGCGACCAGCAGCGGCGCTCGGCCCGGCGGCACACGGTGCGGGCGACGTGGCAGGCGGCCGCCGCGGGGCCCCCTCCGGGCAGAATGAAGTCCTTGAGCGGCGGCAGGTTGTCGTTGAACGCGTCGAGCCGGGTCTCGAGCCGTTCCACGTGGGCGGGCGTGATCGCACGGTGCCCGGGGATGCACAATTCGCCGCCGAGGTCGAACAGATCGTGCTGCACCTCGGTGAGGCACTCGTGGACCGCGGCAGGCAATGCGGCCGCGGCCAGCACGACCCCGATCGCGCTGTTCGCCTCGTCGGTGGTGCCATAGGCCTCGACCCGCAGGCATTCCTTCGCGACGCGGGAGCCGTCGCCGAGGCCGGTGCTGCCGTCATCGCCGGTTCGGGTGTAGATCTTGGTCAGTCTGTTGCCCATGAGGCGCCCTCCTCTTCGCTAGCGTGCGACGGTACCACAGCCGTGGGGCTCGAAGGTTTGCTACGCTTTCACGGCGGCCCACGCGGAGACCATCATGGAACACTCGCCGGAACTTCAAGCGGCGCTCGAGGCAGCGAATCGGGCGGCGGCCATCGCGCGCGCCATGTATCAGCGCAACATCGAGGTGCGCATCAAGGCCGACAAGTCGCCCGTCACCGAGGCGGACGTGCGCTGCGAAACGGCGATCCGGGAACTCCTCGAGGCCCGCTTCCCCGCCTACGGATTCTACGGCGAGGAGACGCCAGGGCGCGGCCTGGACGCCGAGAACCTGTGGCTGGTCGATCCCATCGACGGCACGAAGGCTTTCGTGCGCGAATATCCGATGTTCTCGACCCAGATCGCGCTGATGCGCCGCGGTGAAATCGTGCTCGGCGTGTCGAGCGCGCCGGTGTACGGAGAACTCGCCTTCGCAGAGCGCGGGCGCGGCGCGTATTTGAACGGCGCGCGGCTGCAAGTGAGTTCCATTGCGGACCTCAGCGCGGCGGCCCTGTCGTCGGGCAATCTGAAGACCCTGGCGGCGGGCGGCCGCTGGAGCCGGTACGGCGCGCTGGTGGCGCGGGTCGACCGCATCCGCGGCTACGGCGATTTCCTGCACTACCATCTGCTGGCCTCGGGCAGGATCGACGCGGTCATCGAGAGCGACGTCAACATTCTGGATATTGCCGCGTGCGTGGCGATCGTGACGGAGGCCGGCGGCCGGTTCACGGACCTCGATGGCGCGCCGGTCGCGCTCGGGACCACCTCCGTGCTCGCGACCAACGGCCGGATCCATGCGGCGATCCTGTCCGCCCTGGCCGGGCAACCTGTCTGAGTCAGCGCGGCGCCGGTCAATCGGCCGTTTTCACCCAGCGTATTTCGAGGGCCGTGGCGGGACCCACGACGACCTCGTCGAGGCTCGCGGGTTGCCGCCATCGATCCGGCGCCAGCAAACGGCGTCCGGCCATCAACTCGGCGTATTTCTGCGGGTAGAGCGGCTGCTGGCGCGGATCGGCGTAACCGTCGGGAAAGCGGGGTGCGTCGGTTGCCGGGTCGTACTTGTCGGTGGCGCCCACGGTATGCAGCAATTCATGCGCGATGACGACGTTGTTGGGACCGGTCATCAGCGGATCGGCGAACGCGTACACCACGCCGATCAGCCCCTTGGTGAGGCCGAGCGAATGCGGCATCGTGGGCGTGAGGGCGGGGTCGTGATACAGCACGAAGATGCGCACGTCCTCGGGCTCGCGCGCATGACGGCTGACATTCCATGCCCAATAGCGCAGCTTCAGGCTCCATAGCATCGTCGAAAGGACGCCCGCCCCGGGCGTCCGCTGCGGCGGCAGCACAGCGAGTTCCGGCTGCAGCCGCGACCTGACGGGTTCCGCCGCCGGCAGGTGATAGCGCGCGGCCTCGCGCGCGAAGAAGGCGTCGATGTCCTTGAACTGGCCGGCATCGAGCGCATCCAGGTAGCGGCGGGTCACGGGACTCGCGTCCGCGGCGATCGGATAGATCGCCACGAACAGCGGCACGCGCCAGCGGGTGCTGCGATACTGATCCAGCCACGTCGTCATCGCGACCATGAAGAGGATCAGAAGAAGAACGGCCACCCGGATGGTTTTGAAGCCGGTCATGGAGGTCCGCGCGGCAGCGCAGGAGATTCAAGGCTGCAGGCGCACGACCGACCAGGCGCCGGCCGACTCCGCGCCGGCGGATCGCGTCCACAGCGCCCGGTCGTGAATCCGGTAGGCGCCTTCCACCCAGAGTTCCACCGCGCTCACGATGAGCCGATAGCCTCCCCAATGCGGCGGGCGCGCGATATCCGCGGTGACCGCGGCGGGCTCGGGACTGCCCGGCCCGGCATACGGGATGCCGAAGCGGCGGGCGGCGGCGGCAATCGCCAGCTTCAGGCCGTCGCGCGACTCCACCGGCTGGCTCTGGCGGCTGGCCCAGGCGCCGAGCCGGCTCTGCCACGGGCGGCTCTGAAAATAGGCGTCATTCTCGGCGTCCGGCAGCCGCTCCACGCGGCCCTCGGCGCGCACCTGCCGGCCGCGGTGATCCCAGTGGAACACGATGGCGGCGCGGGGGTTGGCCGCCAGTTCGCGCCCCTTGCGCGACAGGTAATTCGTGTAGAACCTGATCCATCCGGCCGCGGCGACGATGTCCTTGCACAGCACGACTCGCGCGGAGGGTTGACCGGTCGAGTCCGCGGTGGCGAGGACCATGGCGTTCGGATTCGGCTGCGCCGCATCGAGGCGGGCCTCCGCCAGCCATTGCGCCACCAGGTCCAACGGATTGGCCGGCAGCGGTTCGGGGAGGGTTTCGGCCGGGGATTGCGTGCTCATTCTTCGCATGGTATCCGCGACGCCGTGCTTGCGATAGCCTTAGCAGCATGACATTGGACGAACTCCGAACCGCATTGACCGAACTCGACGGCGAACTCATACGGCTGGTGGCGCGCCGGCAGACGCTCAGTCAGCAGGTGGCGTCGGTGAAGCGCGCCACGGGAATCGGCACGCGCGATTTCGGCCGGGAGCGGGAGGTCATCCTGCGCGGCCGCACCGCCGCGCAGGACCTCGGCGTCTCGCCCGATCTCGCCGAAGGCCTGCTGCGGCAATTGATCCAGTCCTCGCTCGCGACCCAGGAACACGCCCGGGTCGCCGCTCACGCGCATGGCAGCGGCAAGCGCGCCCTGGTGATCGGCGGCTGCGGGAAGATGGGCGGGTGGTTCGCGGAATTCCTCGCTTCGCAGGGATTCTCCGTCGCCATCGCGGACCCGGCGGGTTCGCTGCCGGGCTTCGAGCGGTTGGCGGATTGGGAGCGGGACGCGCTCGACTTCGACGTCATCGTGCTGGCCACCCCCCTGAGCGCGACCTCGGGCCTGCTCCTCAAGCTGGCGGAACGCCGGCCGCGCGGCCTGATATTCGACTTGGGTTCCCTCAAGACGCCGCTGCGGGCGGGGCTCGAGGCGCTGGCGCGGGCGGGTTGCCGGGTCACCTCGCTGCATCCGATGTTCGGTCCGGACACCGAACTGCTGTCCGGCCGGCATGTGATCTTCATCGACATGGGGCACGCGGCGGCTCTCCAGCAGGCCCAGGACCTGTTCGCGCCGACCATGGCGGAGCGGATCGTGATGGGATTGGACGAGCACGACCGCCTGATCGCCTACGTGCTCGGCTTGTCGCACGCGCTGAACATCGCATTCTTCACGGCGCTCGCGGACAGCGGCGAGGCGGCCACGCGCCTCGGCCAGATGTCGAGCACGACCTTCGATGCGCAGCTCGAGGTGGCGAGCCGCGTGGCCGCGGAAAGCCCCGAGCTGTACTTCGAGATCCAGAGCCTGAACGACTATGGCGGCGAGTCGCTGGCGGCGCTTTCCACCGCGGTCGAGCGCGTCGTCCAGGCCGTGAGGACCAAGAACGCCGCGGCATTCACCGCCCTGATGACCCGGGGCCGGGCCTACCTGGATGCGCGCGCCGCGGTCCGGGCTTCCTGATCGCGACGCCGCCCCAGGAATTCGGACAATGGAGGATCTGGTCAAGGAAAACGAACGGCTCAAGCACCAACTGCAGGAGCTCGTGGCGGAAGCCGCCAACAACGAGGCGATCCTGAAGCGGACTCAGGCGCGCGAGCTGGGGCTGCTGCGCGCCGAAGGACTGTCGCATCTGCTGCGGTCGCTGGCCGAGGGCATCCGGGAATCCTACGCGCTCGACGCGGTCGGCGTGGTGCTCCTCGATCCCGAACACGAGATCCGGCATTTGTTGATCGCGGGCGGCGAGCGGCCCGACGAGTTCAAGAACATCTTCTTCGCCGATTCCCTGGTCGGGCTGGCGCCGCAATTGACGTCGCTGCACAAGCCGTGGCTGGGGCCGTTCACCGGCGCCGATCATCATCTGCTGTTTCCGGGCAGCGTCAACTTGAAGAGCGTCGCCCTGGTGCCGATGCCGCGCATGGACCGGCCGATCGGCGCGCTGTGTTTCGGAAGCGGCGATCCGAGCCGTTTCACGCGGCAACATGGCACCGATTTTCTGGGGCACCTGGGCGCCGTTGCGGCCGTGTGCGTCGAGAACGCCATGAATCGCGCGCGGTTGCTGCGGGCCGGAATCACGGACTTCGTCACCGGCTGGCACAACCGCCGCTACCTGCAGCAGCGCCTGAGGGAGGAGCTGGCGCGCGCGCAGCGCCGTGCCGGCAACGTCGCCTGTCTGATGATCGACGTCGATCAATTCAAGTCCATCAACGACGGCTATGGGCATCTGGCGGGGGACCGGGCACTGAAGGAAATCGCGCAGCGAGTCGAGGAAAAGATTCGAACCATGGACACCGCCGCGCGCTTCGGCGGCGATGAGCTGGCGATCCTGCTGCCGGACGCGACCGCGGTCGATGCCGGCAAGCTGGGCGAGCGCATTCGCAAGGCCATCGAATCCACGCCGTTTGCGCTCACTCCGCAGGTCAAGCGCCGCTTGACGGTGTCGGTGGGCGTTGCATCGATCGCGCCCGGACGGGGGGAATCCGACCTGAAGGCGCTGGCCGATCGACTGCTCGCCGACGCGGACGCCGCGCTGTATCGCGCCAAGGCGCTGGGCCGCAACCGGGTGCAGCTCGGCGCCTGAGAGCTGATGCGGCGCTCGCGGCCGGCCGGACGGCCGCGGCGCGGGGCCGGCACCCGGCTATGCGGCGATTCGAGCACAATCGCTCCTCGATATGGAACAATTGGCCCATGTCCGCCTCGCCTGCGATCGACTACATAGACAGGGACGGTTTCCGAGCAAACGTAGGAATTATCCTGACCCGGGGGTCGGGGGAGCTGTTCCTGGGCGGACGGGTCGGGGGCCGCGGCTGGCAGTTCCCGCAGGGCGGCGTCAACCGGGGCGAACGGGTCGAAGATGCGCTGTACCGTGAATTGCGGGAGGAAATCGGCCTGGAGCGCCAGGACGTCCATCTGCTGGGTGCGACGCGGGGATGGATGCGCTATCGCCTGCCCCGGCAATATGTAAGAGACCGGTGCATCGGTCAGAAGCAGCGCTGGTTCCTGCTGCGGCTGACCGCCGAGGAGACCAAGCTGCGTTTCGACAGCACCGGCCAACCCGAATTCGATCGCTGGCGCTGGTCCGACTACTGGACCCCGGTTCGCGAGGTCGTGTATTTCAAGCGCCGGGTGTACGTGCGCGCGCTGCACGATCTGGGGGGACTGCTGTTTCCCGATGGCCTGCCGCCGTATCCGGAGTGGTGGACGGAGCTTGGCGGCTCCCAAAAAAAGGGCTTGGGCACCTAAAAGAGCTTGGCCGCCTAAAAGGGCTTGGCCACGGCCAGAACCACGATGCCCACGAGGAGCAGCGAGGGCGCCTCGTTGAAGGCCCGATACCATTTGCCGCTGCGGGTGTTGCGGTCATGGGCGAAATCGCGCACGAACTTGCCGCAGAGCGCGTGGTAGCCGATCAACAGCGCCACCAGGAGCAGCTTGACCTTCAGCCAGCCCATCTGCAGATAGGCCGGCGCGCTCCCCAGCATCGCGAACCCGAGCAGCACCGTGGCCACGGCCCCGATGGTCATGATCATGAACAGGCGGCGCTCCATGACGCGGAACCGCTCGACGCCGATCCGGTCCGTCGCATCGGCGTGATACACGAACAGGCGGGGCAGATAAAACAGGCCCGCGAACCAGGTCACCATCGCCACTACATGAAATGCCTTGAGCCAGAGCACGGGTCGTCCCTCGAGCGCCCCTTGAGGGCGGGCGGCATCATACCGCGCAGGGTCTGATCCGTGTAATGTCCGCCCTGATGGCTGACCTGCTCGGCAAACTGGTCCCACGATCTTACGCTCCCAAGCGCCGCACGGTGCTGCTGGGGTCCGCGATGCTGCTCGCCCTGGTAATCCTCTACGGCGCGTTCGAATTCGGGCGGTACGAGGCGGGATTTCGCGTCGTGGATTCCTTGCGCGGGGCGCTGGCGGCGAATGCGCGAATCCGGGAACTCGAGTCCGAGGTCGAGCGGCAACGCGAGCAACTGGCCGCGGCGGACGTCGCGCGCCGCGTCGACCGCGAGGGGTACAAGCAGGTGGAGCAGAGCCTCGGCGACATGCAGAGCCGGATCGCGCGCCTCAACCAGGATCTGTCGTTCTACCGGGGCCTGGTGCAGCCGGATTCGCTGGTGCACGTCAAGGTGCAGCAGATGCAAATCGTCCCCCAGACGCAGTCCGGCCAGTTCCAATTGAAATTCGTCCTGATGCAGTCGGGCAAGCCGGACGACGTCGCGACCGGGAACGTCGCCCTGACGGTCGACGGGTTGCTGCGCGGCAAGCCCGTCACCTTGGGCTTTGCGCAGATCTCGCCCACCCGCCGAATCGGCCTCACGTATTCGTTCCGCTATTTTCAGGACTACGAGGAGCCGGTGCAGCTGCCGGACGGCTTCGAGCCCACGCGCATCGGCGTCGAAATCCACTCCGGACGGGATGCGGGGCACGCCTTTCGCCAGGCCTTCGTGTGGAAGGCCCAGGGAATGTCCCTGGAGACCGAGCCGCCCGGATTGGGGCCGCCGGGCGCCCCGGACGTCGATTCGGCCGGCCGGGCCCCTTAGAGGTTGAAAGCGAGGGCGGGCGCCCAAATAGAGCGTAGGCTGATCCAAAGGGGCAGCCAGTCCGCGGCTCCAAACCGCGACATCCCGCTTTGATTGGTCACGAACCGGCGAGTACACTCAAATTATGGATGCACATTCAGATTTTGCCTTGCAACCGGAACCCGCTCCGGCGCCTCCGGCGATTTTGGTGTTCACCGACGCCGCGGCCGGCAAGGTGGGCGAGCTGATTCGCGAGGAAGCGAATCCCAACCTGAAGCTGCGGGTATTCGTCTCGGGCGGCGGTTGCTCCGGATTTCAGTATGGATTCACCTTCGACGAGAACATCGAGGAAGGGGATTTCTGCGTGGAAAACGCCGGCGTTCAGCTGCTCGTGGATCCGATGAGCGCGCAATACCTGATGGGCGCGGAGATCGACTACAAAGAAGACCTCCAGGGCGCTCAATTCGTCATTCGCAACCCCAACGCCAAAACCACCTGCGGCTGCGGCTCGTCCTTTTCGGCTGCTTGAGAACGCTGACCGTCTGATGGGCGGCGGCCTGGCCATGCCCGACGTGCTCGCGGCCGTCGACCTGGGAAGCAACAGCTTCCACCTGGTCGTCGCGCGCTATTCCCACGGCCAGCTGGTCATCCTGGACCGATTGCGGGAAATGGTGCGCCTGGCCGCCGGATTGGGCGAAAGCGGGCGCCTCGACGACGCCGCCACGGAGCGCGCCCTGCGCTGCCTCGAACGCTTCGGGCAGCGGTTGCGGGCCGTGCATGCGGACAGCGTGCGCGTGGTCGGCACCAGCGCCCTGCGCCGCGCGAAGCGCAAGCGATGGTTTCTCGAGCGCGCCCGCGCCGCGCTCGGGCATCCGATCGAAATCATCTCCGGCCAGGAGGAAGGGCGGCTCATCTACTCGGGCGTCGTGCACACCAGCCCCTTGAGCCCCGACAAGCGTCTGGTCATCGACATCGGCGGCGGTTCGACGGAAGTGGTGATCGGCGAGGGATTTTCTCCCCTGTTGCTCGAGAGCTTGTCGGTGGGCTGCGTCGGCCTCAGCGCCCTGTATTTCGACGACGGGCGAATCTCGGAGAAGCGTTTCGAGCGGGCTCGCACCGCGGTGAGGCTGGAGCTCGAGCCCATCCAGGAAGCCTACCGAAAGATGGGCTGGCTGCAGGTGTTCGGCAGTTCCGGGACGGTGCGCGTGATCGGCGACGTGGTGCGCCGCCTCAACCCCGATTCGCCGCGCATCACCCTGGACAACTTGCGCAACCTCGCCGAAAGAGTCATCGGCGCCGGCCACATCGACGATCTCGACCTGCCCGACGTCGACGCCGAGCGCGCGCCGGTGTTCCCGGGCGGCCTCGCGATCTTGCTGGAAATCGTCGACAACCTCGGCATCGACCGGATCCGGGTCGCGGAAGGCGCCATGCGCGAGGGGCTGCTGTACGACCTGGTGGGGCGATTCACCGACGAGGACGCCCGGGTGCGCAGCGTGCGCGCCATGGAACTGCGCTATCACGTCGATCCCGTGCAGGCGGACCGCGTCGAAGCGACCGCCGTGCAGTTGCTGGAACAGGTCGAATCCGACTGGGGACTGGAAGACCCGCTGGCGGAATCGGTGCTGCGCTGGGCGGCCCGGCTGCACGAGGCCGGCCTCGACATCGCCCATTCGAAATACCACCGGCACAGCGCCTACCTGCTGCAACACGCCGAGATGCCCGGATTTCCGCGCGAGGAGCAGATGCTGCTGTCGGCGCTGGTCGGCGCTCACCGGCGTCAGCTGTCGCTGGAACCGTTCGAGGATCTGGTGCCCCCCTGGGATCACCACGCCGAATTTCTGACGGTGCTGCTGCGGTTGGCCGTCCTGCTGCATCGCGGCCGAAGCCCGCAGCCGCTGCCCGACGTGACGTTGCGCGTGAAGGGACGCAGCCTGACGCTGGAGCTGCCGCAGCGCTGGATGAAGGACCATCCGCTCACTCTCGAGGACCTGGAACAGGAGCGCGCTTACTTGAAGGAAGCGGGTTTCCGCCTCAACACCGTCTAATGAGGCGCGAACTGATGAGCAAACCCACCAACTCCGACCCTTCGAAATAAGGGGCTTTCGCATTTTGGTCGATGTTATTCAATAGTGACGGACCCAAAAGCCATACTGAGAGACTTTTGCCGGTTTTCGGACTTTCCTGCCCAAACTTCCCTAGGATGACTCGGCGAAAGGGGATCGCCGCTGACGATCATCCGGCAAGACCGGGCTGCCGGGGCCGCAGCCCGGTTTGGGGGTGGGAGACCCTCACCGAGCTGCAGATCCGCTCAAAACTGCTCTGCCTCCGTAGCCTCTGAAACTTGAACTAGTTCGTCTTTATCATTGGATTGGCGCAATAACTATAATACTGATTTCTATATTAAAGGTTTTAAGGCTAAACTAGTAATAAGTATCTCAGTGTATTAGGTTTATTCGTGAAAAAGTCAGAACTCCACCCACGCCTTCAGGCAGCCGCCGTGCCCGTGCCCGGACACTCGGGCTGCTATGCGGTGGTACCTCCAACGCCCACGTTTCCCCGTATTAGCTCATCCCTGCTGCCGTTAGCCCGTAGTGAGTTGCAACACCTGGCAGACGCAGTACGCGCAGCTCCCGAATATTCCAAACTGCTGTTGCATATGCTGAATAGGCGCGAAGCAGTAGACAGCAGCCAGATCGAGGGTACACACACCCAGTTCGATGCCCTACTGCTGCACGAGATAGAAGCCGGCACACCGGATGCCACTCCCAATTCGGATGCCGATGTAACGTTGAACTATCTGCACTCGTATACCTGGGGTGTGAAGAAAGCCACGGGCCAGGGCGTGGCAGCACTGGATGTGCCCTTCATCTGCAAGCTGCATGAGCATCTCATGCGCGGAGATGCGCGCTCGACGCCCGGAAAGCTGCGCAGCGTTCAAAACTGGATCGGTGGATTCAAGATCGAGCACGCCCGATTCATCCCGCCTCCCGCGGACCATGTGCCGCGGCTGATGGATGAACTGCATCAACTCATCCTTGCCGAGCCTGATCCGGAGAGCCATTACCGCCTAGGAGTTCTCGCGCGCGCACCGGTTGTTCATGCTCAGTTCGAGGCGATCCACCCCTTTATTGATGGTAACGGCCGCGTTGGCCGACTTCTCTTTCCGCTGATGTTCCTCGCAGAAGAAGAGCCACCCATCCATTTGGCAACCTTCCTCAAACTGCGCCAGCGCGAATACAACGATGCGTTGCTCGACGTGCAAATGCGACTGAAGTGGGACAAGTGGATCCAGCTGTATCTGGAATGCACAATCGCGTCCTGCCGCAATACGATCGACTTGATGCGCGAGCTTGAGAACACCGCCAAGCGTTGGCGCCATTTGCTGGAAGAGCGTCATATACGCCGCCATGCCACGGCTTGGCGACTGATCGAGTATCTTATAGGACAACCCGTCGTCACAGTGAACTCGATAGCCGTGGCGCTACAAATCTCATTCGCTGCCGCCAATTCCGCCGTGAACGTACTGCTCGAGATGGACATCCTGCGTGCCCAGACCAAGCGGCGCCGCAACCGCGCCTTTCAGGCGCACGAGGTCATGAATCTTCTCTATACCGGTCTCGATGAGATACTGAACGACGTCTCCGCGCTTCAGAACTATGAAGACCTACGAACGGTCACCGGTACACGCGAGCGGTGATGTTCCCCGGGCTCAATGATGGTTAGTGCGTAGTCGGGCGCCGCGAGTTCGAAAAGGACAGCGACCAGCCGGGCCCGCATCTGCTCGCCCTCATGGGCGAGCTGATTGCGCATTTTCGTGAGCGATCGAGGGATTCGGCCCGGCATGCCGGCGAAGTCGCGGCGCCGTCGCCGCGCCACGGGCACCTCAAGATTCTTCAGTGCGCGCGCGGCTGCAATCGGAGCTGCGGCTCGATGTCCGCGGCGGTGGGCCGATTGCCGGGAAATCGGCTCAGGCACTGCCGTAGGGTGCCTTCGAAGGCCTGGGGAATGGCCTCGGGCAGGCAGGCCGTTTCGCCCGGCAAGCCCTCGTCGGTCATTTCGGGCGTCTGTTGCGTCAGGGCCTCGACCAGCGTGATGCCCAGCGCCCACATGTCCCCCGCGGCGGACATCCGGCCGCGCTTCGCCTCCGGGGGATCGTATAGGCAGGGCCGGCGGATGCGCGCCGCGGTCGCGAAGGACGGGCGAATGCAGTCGCTCGCGAGTTTCAGCCGGTCGCCGACCGCGAGGATGTTCGGCGGTTTCAGCTGCCCCTGCACCAGTCCTTTGCCGTGCAGGAATCGCAACGCGTCGAGGGTGGGGGGCAGCAGATCCCGCACTTCGAGCGGCGTCAGCGAGCGGCGCGGAAGCACCCGATCGAGCGATTCCTCGGCATGCTCCATGACCACGAAGATCAGCTGCCGGTCGCCGAGCCGGCAGCGTCCCGAATCGAAGAGACTGATCAGGTGAGGGTGCGAGAGGGTGGCCGCCTTGCTCCAGTACGACAGCTGCACCTCCGCCATCGCCATGTCGGCAGGGATCAGCTTGATGGCCGCAGTGGGCAAATTCTGCGCGGGATGTTCCGTGAGAAACACGGCGCTGTGGCTCGAGGACCCGAGCAGGCGGCGCAGGGGAAACACCCCTTCGATGACCTGGTTCTGCCAACGGGACCAGTCCTCGGGCGCCTCGATTTTTGAGTCCGCACACATCATCGATACCGCGGTCCGGTGGATCTCCCGCAAATTGAAGGGCCACCGCCGGACGGCGGCAGGCGAGGGGAGACTATGTTAAACCCCGCGCATGACAATCGGATTGCAAGGGCAGCCCGTAGTTCCCCGGATCCCTAGGATTCGGTCAGTGCCATCCGGTCGTCATACAGGGCGAGCAGACGTGCCTGGGCGCTGCACCGGCCGGCCGACGCCGCCCGCACGTAGCCGCTGTCGGCGGTCAACTCCCACGCCTGGCAATCGTCGTCGAGATACAGCTGCAGATCCTGCGCGAGGCGCGCCTGCCATTGCGGCGACGCCGGAAATGCCACTTCGATGCGGCGGAACAGATTGCGGTCCATCCAGTCCGCGCTGCCGCAGTAAATCTCCCGATCCCCCGCGTTTTCGAAGTAATAAACCCGGGAATGCTCGAGAAACCGGCCGACGATGGAGCGCACCCGGATCCGCTCCGACACGCCCGGCACGCCGGGCCGCAGGCAACACACCCCGCGCACGATCAAGTCGACGTCCACGCCGGCGCGGGAGGCGCGGTAGAGCGCCTGGATCACGGCGGGTTCGGTGAGCGCATTGAGCTTGGCAATGACCCGGGCCGGCTTGCCCGCACGGGCGTTCCGGCCCTCCCGTTCGATCTTCGCGATCAGCGCCGCATGCAGGCCGAACGGCGCCTGCAGGAGCTTGCGCAGACGTGGCACTTGGGCCAGACCCGTCAACTGCAGAAAGATCTCATGAATGTCCTCGCCGATCTCCTCGTCCGCCGTCAGCAACCCGTAGTCCGTGTAGAGCCGCGCCGTTTGCGGATGATAATTCCCGGTGCCCAGGTGGCAGTAGCGCCGCAAGCCGTGCTCGTCGCGCCGCACCACCATGACGAGCTTGGCATGCGTCTTGTAGCCGAACACGCCGTACATGACGTGCGCGCCGGCCTCCTGCAGCCGGTTGGCGAGCTGGATGTTGGCCTCCTCATCGAACCGCGCGCGCAACTCGATGATGACGGTGACGTCCTTGCCGGCCTGCGCGGCCTCGGCGAGCGCGCTGACGATGGTGGAATCGCTGCCGGCGCGATACAGGGTTTGTTTGATGGCCAACACCTGGGGGTCGGCCGCGGCCTGCTTGACGAAGTCCAGGACGGGTCCGAAACCCTGGAATGGGTGATGCAGCAGGACGTCCCCGGCGCGCAGGACCGCGAAAATGTCGTTGCCCACCTTCAGCCGCTCGGGAATGCTCGGCGTGAAGGGGGCGAACTTGAGTTCGGCGACGTCGATGAGGTCGTACAGCGCCATCAGCCGGTTCATGTTCACGGGCCCCGGCACCTTGTAGAGGTCATCGGCCGTGAGGCCGAACTGCTCCAGGAGGAAGGACAGAATCTCGGCGGGACAGTCCTGTGCCGTCTCCAGGCGCACCGCATCGCCGTAGCGGCGCGATGCCAGTTCGCCCTGGACGGCGCGCAGCAGGTCGTCGACCTCTTCTTGTTCCACGAACAAATCGCTGTTGCGGGTCACCCGGAACTGGAAGCAGCCGCGCAGGCGCATGCCGCTGAACAGCCGGGCCACGAATGCCTCGACGATGGTGCTGAGAAAGACGAAGCGGCGGCTGCCGAGCTCGTCCGGAAGGCGGATCAGGCGCGGCAGCGAACGCGGCGCCTGCACCACCGCAAAACCGCTGTTGCGCCCGAACCCATCCTCGCCCTCGATGACGACGGCGAAATTGAGGCTCTTGTTGAGCACCTTCGGAAACGGGCGCGCCGGATCGAGGGCGAGCGGGCTCAAGACCGGCTCGACCTCGCGCTCGAAGTACCCGGCGAGCCAGGCGTACTGCGCCGCGGTCCAGGTGTCCGGCCCGACGAAGACGATCCCGTTGTCGGCGAGTTCGGGCAGGAGCCCCTCGTTGAGGAGCTGGTACTGTGCTGCGACCAGCTGCACCGCGCGCGCATGGATGGCCTTGAGCTGTTCGGGCACCGACAGGCCGTCCGAGGCCCCCAGCAGCGCGCCGGCATCGAGCAGCTCCTTGAGTCCGGCCACCCGGATCTCGAAGAACTCATCCAGATTCGAGCACGAGATGCACAGGAATTTCACGCGCTCGAGGAGCGGGATGGTTGGATCCTTGGCCTGTTCCAGCACGCGCTGGTTGAAGTCCAGGAAGGAGAGCTCCCGGTTGAAGTAGAGCTTGGGAGCGTGCAGGTCGATGTCGTTCATGGCTCCCGGTCAATTGACCGAAGCCATCGAGGGAGCCGGCGCCGACACGCTGCCGAGGAGCGGCGCGGCGGCGGCGAGGAAGCGCGCCCGCGCTTCGGCATGCAGGGGTTCGGCGCCCGGCAAATGCACGGTCTGCGGATCCAGGTGCACGCCGTTGGACAAGTATTCGTAGTGGAGGTGCGGCCCGGTCGCGAGCCCGGTCATGCCGACGTAGCCGATGACCTCGCCCTGGGTCACGTGGGAACCCAAGCGGAGGTTGGCCGCAAAACGCGACAGGTGTCCATACAGGGTGGACACGTTGTTGCTGTGCGCGAGCACGAGCGCATTGCCGTAACCGCCGCGTGAGCCCTGAAAGCTCACCTTGCCGTCGCCGGCCGCGTGCACCGGAGTGCCGGTGGGCGCGGCGTAGTCGGTGCCCATGTGCCCGCGGATGAGATTCAAGATCGGATGGCGGCGCGCCGGGTTGAACACCGAACTCACCCGGGTGAAGTCGACCGGTGCGCGCAGGAAGGCCTTGCGCATCGGCTGGCCGTCCGGCGTGTAGTAGCCGACCGTGCCGTCGTCCGCGGTGAATCTGACGGCGCGGTACACCTTGCCGTTGTTCACGAATTCGGCCGCCAGCACGTCGCCGTCGCGCAAATACCGGCCGTCCTGGTAAATCTGTTCGTAGACGGCCGTGAAGTGGTCGCCGCTGCGGATGTCCAGCACGAAATCGATGTCCCACGCGAAAATACCCGCCAGCTGGGTGGCGACGGCATCCGACATGTCGGCGGATTCCGCGGCCTGAAACAGCGAGGAATCGATGGTGGCAGAGGCGGTGCGGCGCCGCGTGTCGACGGGGTTGCTGATGATCTTGGCGGCAAAGCCGTCGTCCTGCCGCACCACATCGAGCGTCTGGGTTTCGCTGACCTTGCGCGAAAGCTCCTGAATCTCGCCGCCATGCAAATGCGTGACCTTGATGGCATCGCCGGGCTTGAGGAAATCGAGGCTCTGGCGGATGCCGGGCAGGTTCCTGATCGCCGCCAGGTCCGACTGGTCGAGGGCCATGCGCCGGAAAATGCGGTCCATGGTGTCGTTGCGGGCCACGATGACCTCGATGGTCGAGGCGACACCGGCCTGCTGCGATGCGATACGCGTGCTGGCCTGCGGCGGCGGGCTGGGGGCTGGCGCGGCGCCGGGCGCCTTGGATTCGGGATAGACGAGGGCCACCGGCGCATCGACCGGCGAGGCGGGCTTGTCCCGGGCGGCATGCCACAGTACCAGGGCCGCGCTGGCGGCGGCTGCGTAGGGACCCAAACGGGTCATGATGGTATGAAACCGGTGAGTGACGTCCAAGCTGTGGAATCTATTGCCGCTCACCCTCATTCCCCGCACCGAACAAAGGGCAAGGCTAGCCGCCGGGGCAGGGGCGGTCAATCGGAATGCACCAAAAAGTGACGCAACCAACGTTGCGCAGCAGCGGCGCCCGCACAGAATCGCGGCGGCGCGGCGGAAGCGCCTGAATATTAAGCTCAAACGAAAGATTTAAGACAATCGGTTGACACACGCTTGGCCGCGGCTATACTGCGCGCCCTTCCAAGTGAAAGGCGTTTTTCGAGACATCCCGGACATTGACGGGCATCGAAACTCGGCTATACTTGAAAGTCTTTCCCCGGGCCTTTGTCGTCGCGGGTCATTCTTTAAAAATTCGAACAGGTAACTTGTGTGGGGACTCGCGTCATTTGCCTTTAGCGCAATTGATGATAACGAGTACCAAACGACCAGTTGTTCGATCTATCGAACAGCAAGCTAAGTTTGGGATCGTAATTGCTTCAGTGACTTAGTGTATTAACTGAAGAGTTTGATCCTGGCTCAGATTGAACGCTGGCGGCGTGCCTAACACATGCAAGTCGAGCGGTAACAGGTGTAGCAATACATGCTGACGAGCGGCGAACGGGTGAGT
>Ga0302157_10000123_pt1 | contig 98176 bp, 93 predicted proteins | sample I_Bog_N3_3_FD_193502 | JGI IMG/M metagenome (GOLD analysis project Ga0302157, IMG submission 193502) | Peat permafrost microbial communities from Stordalen Mire near Abisko, Sweden - I_Bog_N3_3 | ecosystem: Environmental > Terrestrial > Soil > Wetlands > Peat | place: Sweden: Abisko, Stordalen... | reverse complement strand
CACCCAGACCATCGCCGGGCGCGGCCATCAGGCCTTGCGCGCCCGTGAACTGGCGACCCAGGTCGGCTGCTCCGTCGGTTCGATCTACAACGTGTTTCCCGACATCGACGCCCTGATCCTCGAGGTGAAGGGCCAGACCCTCGACCGGCTGGAGGCGGAAGTGCAGCGCCGCCTCGGGGCGTTCACGCCGGGCTCGCCGGCGCAGGCGCGCGATCGTTTCCTCGCGCTGGCCAGAGTATACATCCGGTTCGCGCACGACAATTGGCGGCTGTGGTCGTCGGCTTTCGAGCATGCGAGCCCCAACAGCCCGGCGCTCGGCGATTACATGCAGCGGCTCGACGTCATCCTCACCAACATCGAAGGCCCGCTCGGCGCGCTGCTGCCTGACATCGACGAGCCTCAACGCCGCCTGCTGGCCCGCGGCCTGTTCGGCTCCGTCCATGGAATCGTCACGCTGGGGCTCGATCAGAAGCTCGGCGCGATCTCGCTCGACGAACTCGGCTGGCAGGTCGAAACGGTGCTTTCGGCGACATTGCGCGGCCTGTTGGCGTCCCCGGCCTTCCCGAAGCCGCCGATTCATGACAGGGAGAACGCACATTGAGGGAGGCCGAAATGAAGCAAGCGCTGATCGTCTGGGGCGGCTGGGCGGGCCACGAGCCCGAAAAGGGCGCCCATGTCGTGGCGGACATGCTCGAAGCCCAAGGCTTCAAGGTCCGCATCGAAAACACGACAGAGGCTTTCGCCGACGCGGCAATCGCCGACCTCAGCCTGATCGTGCCGATCGTCACCATGGCGAAGATCGAGCGGCCGCAAGCCGAAAATCTGAGCCAAGCGGTGCGCGGCGGCGCCGGCCTCGCCGGCTATCACGGCGGCATGGGGGATTCGTTTCGCGACAGCGTCGAATATCAATTCATGACCGGGGGCCAATGGGTCGCCCATCCCGGCAACATCATCGACTATCGCGTCGACGTCACGCGGCCCGATGACCCGATCATGCAGGGCCTGGCGAGCTTTCCCTATCGCTCGGAGCAATATTATCTGCACGTCGATCCCAGCAACGAAGTGCTGGCGACGACGACCTTTTCCGGCGAACACGCCGATTGGATCGAAGGCGTGGTGATGCCCGTCGTCTGGAAGCGCAAACACGGCAAGGGCCGCGTGTTCTATTCCGCGCTCGGCCACGTCGCCGCCGAATTCGAAGTCCCTGCGATGCGTACGATCTTCGAGCGCGGCCTGCTCTGGGCGGCGCGCTGACCGGGGAGCCGAGGTTTGACCTCCCCCCGTCTCGCGCCCCAGGCGCCGCTGACGCCGATGCTCCCCTCGCCGCCCGTCGAATGGATCGTGCTGCCGGGCGCGAGCGATTACGCGCAGACGGCGGCGCGGATGGAAGCGACAGCCGATTCCATCGCGGCGGGAGAAGCGGGCGAACAGGTCTGGTTGCTCGAACACCCGCCGCTCTACACCGCGGGCACTAGCGCCAGACAAGAGGATTTGCTCGACGCCCGTTTTCCCGTGCACAAGACCGGGCGCGGGGGGCAGTTCACCTACCACGGCCCCGGCCAGCGCGTCGCCTATGTGATGCTCGACCTGAAACGCCGCCGCCCCGACGTGCGCGCCTATGTCGCCTCGTTGGAGGCTTGGTTGATCGACGCGCTCGGCCGGTTCGGCATCGAGGGCGGCGTGCGCGAGGACCGCGTCGGCGTCTGGGTGAAGCGACCCAGCAAAGGCCCACAAGCCGAGGACAAGATCGCCGCGATCGGCGTGCGCGTGCGCCGCTGGGTGACGTTCCATGGAATCGCCCTCAACTTCGCCCCCGACCTCGCGCATTTCTCCGGCATCGTCCCCTGCGGCATCGCGTCCGCGCATTACGGCGTGACGAGTTTGAGCGACCTCGGCCTGGATGTGACGAGGACGCAAGTCGACTCGGCCCTGAAGGCCGCGTTCGCGGCGCGGTTCGGGCCGGTGGCGTAAAGCTCTGCGCAAGCGGCCTGACTTTTTCTGAATTCGGCAATTTCCGGCAGCGCCCATCCCCGCTATGACACAGCCTGGAACATAAACCCGCGGGAGTCGGCGATGGTCACGGGCAATCCAACGGCGCCGACGGTGCGCGAAGCCGTGATCGATCTGCTGCGCCGCTTCGGCATGACTTCGATCTTCGCCAATCCCGGCTCGACCGAACTGCCGCTGTTCCGCAATTTCCCCGCCGATTTCCGCTATGTGCTGGGCTTGCAGGAAGCCGCCGTGGTCGGCATGGCCGACGGCTATGCGCAGGCGACGCGCAACGCCGCGTTCGTCAACCTGCATTCGGCGGCGGGCGTAGGCAATGCGATGGGCAACATCTTCACCTCGTTCAAGAACCGAACGCCGATCGTCATCACCGCGGGTCAGCAGGCGCGCAGCATCCTCGCGTTCGATCCGTTCCTGGCGTCGCGGCAGGCGACGGAACTGCCGAAGCCTTACGTGAAGTGGAGCCTCGAGCCGGCGCGCGCGGAAGACGTCCCGCACGCCATCGCCCGCGCCTATCACCTCGCGATGATGCCGCCGCGCGGCCCGGTGCTGGTGTCGATTCCGGTCGACGACTGGGACCGCCAGAGCGAGTTCGTCGCCGTTCGCGAAGTCAGCCGCGAGATCCGTCCGGACCCCGCGATGATCGCGCGCATTGGCGCGATGCTCGACGGCAGCCGGCGCCCCGGCTTTGTCGTCGGCTCGGCGATCGACCGCGACAATGCCTTCGACGAGGTGGTGCGGCTCGCCGAGGCGCACAAGGCGCGGGTCTGGGGCGCGCCGATGTCGGGACGTTGCGGCTTTCCCGAGGATCATCCGCTATTCGCCGGCTTCCTGCCGGCGATGCGCGAGCGGATCGTCGGCCTGCTCGGCGACCACGACGTGATCTTCGCCATCGGCGCGCCGGCCTTCACCTATCACGTCGAGGGTTTTGGGCCGCATATCCCGCCCGGCGCGCAGCTTTGCCAGCTCACCGAGGACCCCGAAACCGCCGCCTGGGCGCCGGTGGGCGTCAGCGCGCTGGGGAGCATCCGCCTCGGCCTCGCCGACCTCAATGCCCGCCCGATCCCACCGCGCGGCGCGATGCCCCCGCCGCGGCCGCCGCGCCCCCGCGTAAAACCGTCGGCGCCGATGTCGGTCGCTTATGTCTTGCAGACGCTCGCCGAGGTCAGGGGCGACGGCGACATCGTCGTCGAGGAATCGCCGAGCGCCCGGCCGGTCATGCAGGCCTATCTGCCGATGACGCGCGCGGAAAGTTTCTACACGATGGACAGCGGCGGACTCGGCTATGGCTTGCCGGCGGCCGTCGGCGTCGCGCTCGGCAAGCCGGACACGAAGGTCATCGCGCTGATCGGCGACGGCTCCAGCCTCTATTCGATCCAGGCTTTGTGGAGCGCCGCGCAATTGAAGCTGCCGATTGCGTTCGTCATCCTCAACAACCGACGCTACGCCGCGTTGCAGGAATTCGCTCCCGTGTTCGGCTTCGCGCCGGGCGAGCCGGTGCAGGGGACCGATCTGCCGAACCTGGATTTCGTTGCGATCGCCCGGGGCATGGGCTGCGACGCGGTCCGAGTCGCCGACGCCGACAGATTGCGCGACGTGCTCGGCGGCGCGCTGGCTGCGCGGGCGCCCATACTGGTGGACGTCGAAATCGCGTAAATTGATGACCGCCCTTGGCGATCTCGACGGCGCCAACTCGCCGACCCGCGAAACCCGATGGTGGCGGATAAGCGCATCCCATGACGAGGCGCCGGAAAAAGCGCGAACTCGCCGGCTTCACTACGCATGCGCGGTAGTCGCTGCGCCTTGGCCATAGCCGATCGTATACCGATGAGCTAGTCTCTCGAAACTACGATGGCCTTCGCTTGCCGAAGCCAGCCGGCTTGAAATTGAGCAATGAATGAAGCGCCTCTGGACGTCCCTGAGCAAATGGTCGCGGAATTTGGATCCCCTCGCTCCCCGGCGTCAAAACGGCGAGGTCCTGAAGTTCCCGACGCAGTCCCGAGTCCGGGTCGATCGCCATGCCGATTTGGAAGCCCGCATCGTATCGGCCCGCGACGACCTGGAACGGCTCGACGGCAAGCTTTCGGCGATCGCGGCCGATCTGGCCAACGCGCTGGGCGATCCGGAATCGAAGCCGGCGCAACGGCGCTGGAAGGATCTGGCGGCGGAATTGGGCATCTTGGCCCTGACCGCCAACCAATTGGTGGAATGAAGAAAAGCAGCCCTGAACGCGAGCCGGCGTCGGGTCACCAGAGATGCCGCCGCGCCACCGTCAGGGTTTGGGAAGGCAATTCCGCGAACTTCCCGCGATATTTTTCCGAGAAAAAGCTCAGGTCGCCGAAACCACATTCGAGCGCTACCTTCGTCACCGACGCGGCCCGTCCGGGCACGAGCAACATTTGCCTGGCCTTGTCGAGACGGCATTCGAGAATGTAGTCGCGCGGCGACACGCCATGAAAGCGCCGAAAATTCTCCTGCAACGCGCGCATACTGACGCCCAAGTCGGCGCACAGGCGCGACAGATCTATCGGCTGGGCCGCATTGGCCTGGATGTAGTCGCGGGCCCGCCGAATCACGGCCGGACCGCAGGGCATGGAAGCCGCGGCAAGACTTTTCGTCACCGCGGGAAACAGGCAGGCGACAGTGAGATTGAGCAGCAGATCCGCGTAACCGCTGGCCGCGAGCGCGCCCAGCCCGAAGGAGTCGAGAGCGTTGATCTCCGCCATCGCGACTTTCATGCTCCGCGCCAGCGCTTGCCCGGCTGGGCTCGCCGTGTCGATGCGGTCGACCATGGAATCCATCAGAGATTCGCCGTGGCTATCGCCCGTCAGACGTTCGGCGCGCGCGACGATCCCCTCGGCGGGAAGCAGGAGACTGAGCCCCTCGCAGCGTTCGACGCTGGCAGTTGTGACTTCGAATGGCCGACCGGCGGCGATGGATTTCAGTCCGTCGTGGCCGCGTAGGGGGCGAGATCCGCTGCGGAAATGCAAGACGCCGTCTAGCGGCAAGACGAGACTGATGGAGGTTCGGGTCTCTCGGGTGAGGCTCCAACTCGCATTTTCGCTCTTCGCCAACACCAACCCGCCAAACGAAGCAGCCTGAACGCGCGTCGCAAACTCGGCGGGCTTGCCAAAATGATTTATGCGCGCGCCCTGTCCATAGAGCGCAACCATCTGCTCCGCGGCGACGCTGGCGTCCCGGGTCTCGATCGTTTGCAAATTTGCCCTGGGGAGCAATGGCCCCTTGTTCTTCCTGTGTGGCGTGGGAACCTCCATGCTGGTTTCCGCGCCTGACGGCCGCGGTCTCGCGTCCTGGCGTGAAAGCGTTCGCCAATCCGTAAACAACTTCCCGCGCGGTGCGTATCGAACCCACCCGGCGCGCATCAGCCGTAGCAAAGCTTTGGTACATTACTTTACATCTGATTAACAGGTCTGAATACAACCCTATGCTTACGCGTGGTTTTGAGTCATGATGAGCAAGAACATCGACATTCACGTCGGTTCGCGCTTGCGCAGGACGCGAGAATTCCGTGGCCTTTCGCAACGGGAACTGGCGCTGGCGCTCCGGCTGACCGTCGAACGACTGGACGCTTTCGAGCGCGGCGCCGCGCGACTCTCGGCTTCCGTTCTCTTCGCGGCGAGCCAGCGGCTCGGCGTCGATGGAAGCTTCTTTTTCAAGGGCTTGAAGGGTTTCGAGGACGCCGGGAGAGAGGCCATCGCTGCCGAACCTTCCGGCCGCAACGGCAACGTCTATGCGTTCCCCTCAAGTCGCGCCCGCCTCGGCCCAGCGAGCGCCGGCGAGACGCCGCCGACGAAGCTCTGCTTGTGAATTGGGGGAAGACGAAGGCGCGTGCTCGTGTCGTCGCGCCGCCGGGGTGTCCTTTGTACGCCGTTTTCCGCGTCGCGGCCGCTAAACTCGGCGCGGGTTGCTCTCGATGACGCGCCAAGCTGATTGTCGGACAGGGGGTCGCGGCGGCCTTGATCCGTAGCGCGCGTCAGTCGTGGAACGCTTTGCACGTGCGGGTATCGTAATTTGATCTGGGCACAGTATTGGTCTACCCCGGCCTCGCTCACGCTCGTGCTGGTGGCCCGTGCGGGCCGTAAAGCGCCCTCAAGGCCGCCACTTCACGCGCGACCACATCGGCTGGCGGCTCCGGCAGCGGCAGCCGCGCGGCGATGATTCCGGCGAAGACATCGTGCTCCGCCGCCCTGGCGCCCATCTCCTTTGCCGCCTGCCGCGCCGAGATATCACCGCTGGAATAGCGTTGCAGTATAGCTAGCGTGCGCGGGTCGGGCGTATCACCTTCACGTTCAGGCTCGGATTGGCTCCCGACGCTCGTTTCACGATCTCGCTCCATATTTCCTCCGCGGATGCAATTAAGCCGCGCTCTTCGGCAAAAACGAGAGCAGAACGCGTCGTAGCGACGACGACGATTTGCTCCAGGTGCTCTCCAAGTATCAGTTTAGGCACTTTCTTGTCTTCTCAAATCACCAGGGCAGGGCCGCCGATCTCCGGCAATGCGTCAACCAACCAACCGCGTATCGCGCCTTCCCCGGCGTTTTGCAATCGAAACTCTGGGTTCGTCGCCTCGCCAAACGATAGGCTTCACCAATTTCGGTCTTGACGATCTCCACCGGCTGGTTGCCGCCCGCTCTCCCACCTTCCGCGAGCCATGCCGAAACCTCGCGCGCCCACGGTTTCGTCTCTTCGGCGCTCGCCTCATAAGCCACTATATCCATTACAACAACACGTCCAAATTCCTGGAGCGGCTCAAGAAGCCCAACCGAAGCCCGATGGATGAGCGGCCACATGTCTGGCACGACGACGACGGGCGTAATTTCAATTTTCATCCGAAATTGTCCCTCGAGCCCAAGGTTCCGTTTCCCCTAGCCCACCCCCACCTTCCGCCCCGCCGCCTCGAACGCCCCGATTGCGAAGTCGACGTCGGCCTCGTTCAGCGCCGCCGACATCTGCGTGCGGATGCGGGCCGCGCCCCTCGGCACGACGGGGAAGAAGAAGCCGGCGACGTAGACGCCGAGCCGATCCAGTTCCGTCGCCATTTCCTGCGCCAAACGGGCCTCGCCGAGCATCACGGGCATGATCGGCGTTTCGCCTTTCAGGACGCGAAATCCAGCCTTTTCCAGGCCGTCGCGGAAGCGCGCGGTGTTGAGGCGCAACTTTTCCCGCAAGTCGTCGGCGCGGATGACGATTTCCAGCGCCTTCAGCGACCCCGCGACGACCGGCGGCGCGAGGCTGTTGGAAAACAGGTAAGGCCGCGCGCGCTGGCGTAAAAGGTCGACGATCGGCTGCGCGGCGGCGACGAAGCCGCCCATCGCGCCGCCCAAAGTCTTGCCGAACGTGCCGGTGACGATGTCGACTTTTCCGCCCGCGCCGGTCAGCGCCGGCGTGCCCTTGCCTTGCGGGCCCAGATGCCCCGTGGCGTGGCAATCGTCGACCATGACGAGCGCGCCGTAACGCTCGGCGAGCGCGCAAACTTCCGGCAGCTTGGCGATGTAACCGTCCATCGAGAACACGCCGTCGGTGGCGATCAGCTTGAAGCGCGCGCCGTCGGCGTCGGCTTGCTTGAGGCGCGTCTCCAGCTCGTCCATGTCGGAGTTGGCGAAACGGTAGCGCTTGGCTTTGCTGAGGCGCACGCCGTCGATGATGGAGGCGTGGTTGAGCGAATCGGAAATGATCGCGTCGGCCTCTTCCAGCAACGGCTCGAACACGCCGCCATTGGCGTCGAAACAGGCGGCGAACAGGATGGCGTCGTCCTTGCCGAGATGGGCGGCGATGGCGCGCTCGAGTTCGCGATGGATCGTCTGCGCGCCGCAGATGAAACGCACCGAGGCCATGCCGAAACCGTGCGACTCGAGCCCCGCATGCGCCGCCGCGAGGATGTCGGGATGATTGGCGAGGCCGAGGTAATTGTTGGCGCACAGATTGACCCGCTCGCGGCCGCCGACCATGACCCGCCCGCCTTGCGGGCCCTCGATCAGACGCTCGCGTTTGTAAAGGCCGTCGGCGTCGATCCTGGCGAGGACTTCGGTCAGATGGGCGAGAAAATCAGCCACAGGCAGCTCCTATCGGATCAACAACGGCAACAGCAACGGCACGAGCGCCGGCGTGACGACGGCGTTGAGCCCCATCGCAATGCCGGCAAATACGCCCGCGACCGGATCGACGGTAAACGCGCGCGCCGTGCCAATCCCGTGCGAGGCGAGGCCGGCGGCAAAACCGCGCGCCGCGTAATCGCGGATGCGCAGCGCGTTCATCAGCGGCGTGACGACCACGGCGCCGATGATGCCGGTGGCGATCACCAGCGCCGCGGTCAGCGGCGGCAGGCCGCCGAGACCGTCTGACACCGCCATCGCCACGCCCGCCGTCACGGATTTGGGCGCGAGCGAGATCAGCACCACCTTCGGCGCGCCCAGCGCGCCGGCGATCCAGACGGCCGAGACGATCGCGACCATGGCGCCGACCAGCAGCGCCGCCAGCATCGGCAGCAAATTGCGCCGGACCATCTCGAGATTGCGATACAGCGGCACGCCCAGCGCCACCGTCGCCGGCCCGAGCAGGAAATGCACGAACTGCGCGCCGGTGAAGTAGGTCTGATATTCCACGCCGGAGATTTTCAGCAACGTCGCGACCAGCGCAACGGAAATCAGCACCGGATTGACCAGCGGGTTGCGTCCCGCGAGGCGCGCCAGATAGTCGGCGAACAGGAACGCGCCCAGCGTCGCCGTCAGCCAGAACAACGGCGTCGTTTGCAGATACACCCATAGCTTCCAGCTGTTCACGCCGCGCCCTCCCCTCGGCCCATCGCGCGCTTGACCAGCAGGAAGACGCCGACGGTGGCGAGCAGCGTCAGCACGGTCGAAGCGACCAGCGACACCGCCAGCGCCGCGCCCTGCTCGCCAATCAGGCCGAGATATTGCACCACGCCGACGCCGGCGGGCACGAACAGCAGCGACAGCGAGCCGAGCAGCCCGGTCGCGGCGCGGCCGACATCGCTGGCCGCAAGCGCCTCGTCGGAGAAAGGTTTGCGACGGTTCCACAGCCAGAGGCCCAGCGCGAGCAGGGCGAGGCCGATCACCGGCCCGGGCGCCGGCAGCGCAAGCGAGCGCGCCAGAACCTCGCCGACGAGTTGGCAGAGGAGGAGAAGGAAGAATCCTCGGATCATGACGCGAACTTCGCCGCTCGGCGCGCGAAGGTCAATGCGCGCCCTACCCCGCCGCGATGATCGACTTCAGGAACAGGACATGGCGCTGAAACGCCGCCCTCCCCTCGGGGCTAACTTTCACCGTCGTGCGCGGCCGTCGGCCGACGAACGCCTTGCTCACCTCGACATAGGCGGCGCGCGTGAGATGATCGATATGAGCGCCTAGATTGCCGTCCGTCGCGCCGGTGAGGCTCTTCAGCCGGACGAAATCGAGGCCCTCGTCGTCGGCGGGAAGCGCGGTCAGCGCCGCCATGATGCGGAGGCGGACGGGTTGATGGATGATCTCGTCGGCTGCGTCCATCTCAGGCCCGCCGCATCCAAAGGCCGGCCGCGACCAGCGCGCCGGCATTGATCAACGTGATCGCCAGGCCATAGGATTCGCTCGGCCAGAGGAGATAGGCGCCGACGGTCGCCCCCGCCGCGCCGAGGCCGATGACCAGGAAGGCCCAGCCGAACCACAAGCCCGCGACCGCATAGCCGAACTGGAACAAAGTCGGCCAGAAGGCAATCAGTTGGCGCTCCCGCATGCCGCCGATCACGTCCGACCAGACGTAGCCGAAGCCATAGAACAGAATGTAGAGCGCAATCCAGCGCCAGCCCGAGCGCTGGCCGAAGCCCTGTGCGCCGCGCAACATGAGAAGCGTCGCGGCGATCCCGACGAGATCGAGGAGGACCCACCCCCCTTGAGCGAAGATCGGCAACAGCGGGAAAAGGACGTGCCGCAGGACATGCAGCGCGCCCCACATGATGAAAATGTCGCCGCTTCGCCGATAGATCCGGGATTGTTTGACCCGCGCCACGACCGAATCGACATCGGCGAGCATGGCGCTGGCTTGTTGGGGATCGATGGTCACGCGGGCGCTTGCCTCTCGATTCCCTCGGCGCGCGGCAGCAGGCCGAGGCGGCGGCACAGGAAGAACAGCCGGCGTCCCTGGGTTATGCTGATAGCCGAAAGCAAAGCAAGGCTGGCGCTGCCGATCAGCGATCTCAGCGCAATTGCCTCGGTCAAGGGCATGATCCAGCCGAGCCACGCGTACAGCGCCGCCTTGGCGAAGAAATAGACCGCCCAGAGCAAGGTGAACAATTGAAAGAACCGGCGCACCTCCGACGTCAGCGGAATGGGCGAAACCGCGCGCTGCTCGGCCATCTCCTGCAGCATCGGCTTTTTGCCGAAGGCGCCGATCGCGAAGGCGATTCCCGTCGCGAAATTGGTGATGACGGCCTCGTATTTCAGCATGAACGGGCTCGCCGCATAGAGATCGACGGCGCCGAAGACGAGGGTCAGGCCACTGACCAGCAAATAAAGCCGGGTGAAGCTTTCGCCGCGCCGCCATCGCCATGCGGAGTCGAAGACGACGGTCAGCACCGTCAGCGCGATCGCGAGCTTGACGCCAAACCAAGCCGACACGACCAGGAAGACGATCAGCGGGCCGAATTCCCGCGCGGCGAAGCGCGCGAGCGCGACGGCTTTGTTCAACAGTTTGCTCATGACGACGCTCCTTCGCGCTGGGCGGGCCGGCTGAGCAGGCGCGCCACCGATGCATAATCGCCGCTCTCGCCCGCCCGTCCGAGCGCGCGGCGGAACAGCGTCAGAATGCGACCCCAGAACAGGCCGGCGAAGGCGCCGCCGACCAGCGTCATCGCGTGGGCGATTTGCGCCTGCGCGGCCGGATCGACCTCGATCGCCAGCGCGACAGCGCCGACATATTTGACCACGAAGGCGACGAGGATCATCACCAGCGGGACCGGCGAGCCCGGCATCGCCATCCGGCCGGTCTCCGGGAACCATTGCGGCGTCGGCGTCAGCGACGCCAGCGCGCCGCCGCCGAACAAGCCGAGGGCGAAAGCGAAGACGAACAGCGCGACATCGAGCCCCAGGCCGCGCGCGCCGATCAGGCCGGAGAGGCCCCAGAACAGGAAGACGACGGGCACGATCAGCGCCCGGATCGGCGGCAAGGTTCGCGGCCGCAACGCGGAGACGCCGCGGGAAACGATGAAGGCGAGCAGCAGCCAGACCCAGATCGGCGTGTGGACGAGGACCTCGTAAATGAACATGGCTTCTCCCCTTCGTTCAGAGCTTCGTGGCGGCGACGATCGCCTCGATCGCGGCGGGCTTGTAGGCGATTCCCATGTGGTCTACGCCCGGCAATATCGTGACGGAAGCGCCGAGCGGCTCCAACGCGGTGCGATAGGCCGGCGCGTCCATCAACTCGTCGTTCTCGCCCGCTATGACGACCATTTTGCCGCGCGAAGCGAGGAACGGGGCCTGCCAGTCGAGAGGCGAGGCGAAGTTGGTCATCAGCCGGTAGGAATAATAGGGCGTCCCTGATTTCCGCGCCTCGGGCTCGACCGCGAAGGCGAGCGTCGGCAGCGATTGCGCCCAGTCGATGCCGAGATTAGCCAGCACCGCCAAGGCGACGACGCGAGGCCCATCGACGCTCACCCACCGGCCGGAACCTTCGTTGGGGCGGTTGGTCGGGGCGCGATAACCCAGATAGGGCGAGACCAGTATGAAGCGCTCGAATTGGCTCGCCAGCGGCCCCGCCGCGATGCGCGCGACGAAACCGCCGCCGGCGGAATGCCCCATCAACACCAGCTTGGCGGTCGGATGCGACTTGCGCAGCAGCGCGACGAGGTCGGCGAGGTCGTCGTCGAGTTGGCCGATGTAGCCGATATCTCCGCGCGTCCCCGAAGCGCCGTGGCCGCGCGCGTCGATCGCTACCGCCGTCACGCCCGCGGCGGCGAGCGCCTTCGCGACCCCGTTTGAACCGGCCGAGGTCCCGGAGGAGCCATGGACCAGGATCGCGACCCGGTCGGCCGCGCCGTTGGTCGCGTGATACAGGCGATAGGCGAGCAAAGTGCCATCGCGCGCCTGGAACCGCGACAGATCAGGCATCCCCTCCCTGTCGATCGCCAACGCGCCCTCGTGGACCGAAGCGAGCGGCGGCGGGCTTTCCAGCGGTTGCGCCAGCGGGATGGCGAAGGCGAGCGCCCCGGCGCCGACCAGGGCCAATGGCGACACGACGAGGCAGGCGGCGAGGGATTTACGCATGAGGAGGCTCCTTTGCGGTTCGGAGGGAGGAGAAAACGGAGTTCAGTTCGCCGCCGCGACGATCGCCTCGAGCGAGGCGGGTTTGTAGGCGATGCCCATGTGGTCGACGCCTGGCAAGATGGTGACGGAGGCGCCGAGCGGCTCCAACGCCGCGCGATAGGCCGGGGCATTCATCAGTTCGTCGTCCTCGCCCGCGATGACGACCATTTTTCCGCGCGAAGCGAGGAATGGGGCCCGCCAGTCGAGAGGCGAGGCGTAGTTTCGCATCAGACGGTAGGAATACCAGGGCGTCCCGACCTTCCGCCGGTCTGGCGCCACCGCGAATGCGAGCGTGGGCAGCGATTGCCCCCAATCGACGCCGAGATTCGCCAACACCGCCAAGGCGAGGATGCGCGGCCCATCGACGCTCACCCATCGGCCGGCCCCTTCGTTCGGCCGGTTCGTCGGAGCGAGAGGGCCGAGATAGGGCGAAAGCAGGATGAATCGCTCGAATTCCTTCGCCAGCGGACCGGCCGCGATCCGGGCGACGAAACCGCCGCCGGCGGAATGGCCAATCAGCTCGAGCTTGGCGGTCGGATGGGACTTGCGCAGTTCGGCGATGAGGTCGGCGAGGTCGTCGTCGAGTTGGCCGATATAGCCGATGTCTCCGCGCGTCCCCGAAGCGCCGTGGCCGCGCGCGTCGATCGCGACCGCCATCACGCCCGCGGCGGCGAGCGCCTTCGCAACCGCATTTGCGCCGGCCGAGGTCCCCGAGGAGCCATGGCAGAGGATCGCCAACCGATCGGACGCCCCGTTGGCGGCGGGATAGAAACGATAAGCCAGCAAGGTTCCGTCGCGCGCCTGGAACCGCGACAGGTCAGGCATCCCCTCCCTGCCGATCGCCAACGCGCCCTCGCGGACCGAGGCGAGCGGCGGCGGGCTTTCCAAGGGTTGCGCCAGCGGAATGGCCAGGGCGAGCGCCCCGGCGCCGACAAGGGCCAGTGGCGAGACGATGAGGCAGGCGGCGAGGGATTTGCGCATTTGGGGACTCTCCGTTGCTGTCAGGAAGTTGGGGCGCTGCGGGATAGGACTTCCTCTCCCGCCTGCGGGAGACGGTTGAGGCGGCCTAGCTTGCCGCTGCGACCAGCGCCGCCAGCGCGGCGGGCCGATGGACCATGCCCATGTGGTCGACTCCGGGGACGATCTCGACCCGCACGCCGAGCGGTTCGAGCACGCTGCGATAGGCGGCGGGGTTCATCAGTTCGTCCTCGGCGCCGGCGACCAGCACGAATTTTCCGCGCGCGGCGAGGAAGGCGGCGCGCCAATCCCATGCCGCCGCGTAGTCGGTCATCAACCGGTAGGAATAGCCGAGTGTCACCGACGGCGCTGACGCGGGTGCATGGGCGAAGGCGAGCGTCGGCATCGATTGCCCCCAGTCGACGCCGATCCGGCGCAGGATTTCGAGCGCAACGATGCGGGGCATGTCGGCGCTGACCCAGGCGCCGACCCCGCGGGTGGTAGGCGCCTGGGCGCCGAGGAACGGCGCCAACAGCACGAAGCGCTCGAATTCACGCCCCAGCGGGCCGCCGGCGATGCGCGCAACGAAGCCACCGCCTGAGGAATGGCCGACGAAGGTCACGTCAGCCGCGGGATAGGTTTTGCGAACATGCGCGATCAGGTCGGCGAGGTCGTCGTCGAGCTGACCGATATAGCCGATGTCGCCGCGCGTGCCCGAAGCGCCGTGCCCGCGCGCGTCGATCGCCAGCGCCATGAAGCCATAGGCCGCGAGCGCGCGGGAAACCTCGTGCATCGCGTCGGACGAGGCGGAAGAGCCATGGGCGACGAGGGCCAGCCGGTCGGTCGCGCCGTTGACGGCGGGATAGAACCGATAGGCCAGCCACGTGCCGTCACGCGCCTGAAACCGCGTGAGTTCAGGCCTTCCCTCCGTGCCGACTGCCCTGGCGCCGGCTTGGATGGATTCGAGCGGCGCCGGGGGTTTCAGCGGCCAGCCAAGGGCGGCGCCCAGCGTGAGGGCGGCGACGCCGCAGAAAGCGAAAGGCGCGAGGATGAGGGCGGAGAGGGTCACAAGGAGGCTCCTTCTCAGATAACTCTGTATTGCAGAGTATTCTGACTCGGTCAAGCCCAGATCGTTAAACGACGCAAAAATTCGGGACTCGACGTAGGGGCGGGGCGAGTCCCGGAATTGGGCGGGCCTGCGCAGCGCGCTCGGCGCGAGCGCCGGGGGTATTATAAAGATATCCTCGGTCAGAAGGTGACGAACATGGCGCGTGCTACACTCGGCGTCTGGGGTAAAACGCTGGCCGTCCGCATCCCCGCCGAAATCGTTGACGTCACCGGGTTCGCCCCAGGAGAGAAGATCGAAGTTTCGGGCCAGCGCGGCGAGATCGTCATTCGGCGTTCGCCGGTCAGCGCGCTGGCGGAGATGTTCGCAGGCAAGAGCCCCGAGGAGTGGCGGGCGCTTTACGCCGGTTCGGACCCCTGGGGGCCGGATGTCGGGCGGGAAATCGTCGAGCCGTGAACGGGACGGACTATTGGCCCGACGCCGGCGACATCGTATGGACCGATTTCAACCCGACGCCCGGTCGCGAGCAAGCGGGCCGCCGTCCCGCGCTCGTCGTTTCGCCCGAAGCGTTTTCCCGTAGTACGGGTTTCGTCATCGTCTGTCCGATCATCAGCAAGATCCGCCCATTCCCGGCCAGTGTCGTGCTCTCGGAAGATTCGCCGATCCGAGGTGAAATCCTGCTCGCCAACATCCGTTCCCTCGACCTGCACGCCCGCGTCATTCGCTTTGCCGGTTTCAAGGTCTCCGTCCACGTCGCGAGCAAAGTTCGCAAAAAGTTGGGCGCACTGATCGCGATTTGACGGGTTGCGCCCGTGAGCTTGTCGCTGAAAATCTCTTCGCAACCCGCCGCCTTCAACGCGGTGCGGTGGTTGGTGAGGTCTTGCGCGTCAGTCGAGACGCGGGCACAGCCGTAGATTACGTCGCCTCAAAGACGATTGGGAATGTCGGCCATTGCGAAGAAAACGCCGGAGATAACGGGCGGGGTCGTCAAGCTTTAGGAAATCCAATACGTCCCCTCGATGATCCAGCGGCGGCCAGCGTTGGCAAGGGCAGGACAGGGGGGGCAGCGCCGGTAAGCCAGCCTCGGGCGTCTGTGAAATTCGCGCCTTCGCGCGTTCAAGGGCATTGAGAAGATTGATGGACGCCTCGACGCGGCCTAGCGCCTCGTAATGAGAAATCAACCCGTCAAGCTGGGCTTCGGCTTCGGGACTAAGCGCGATCATTCCTTGGGTGTGAGCGTCTTGGGCTTCTCGCTCTCGGCCTGCATCCGCGCAATGCTGGCGCGGAGCCGGTCAAGCACCGGCTCGAGTGGCACGGTCTGCCCCGCCGCAATATGCGCCTCGCTGCGGGCAAGGCTGGCGGCGATCGATTCAGGAACCGGCTTCGTGGGTGACATGTAATTCATGATGCTTTCATATCACAAAAACCGCCCGACTTCGACCGTCAAATTCAGCCCCCATTGTGGAACAGAATTACGGAACCGAAAAGCCCAATTTTATCAACGCCCCGTCCGTGTTCCATGAGTCTTGATTTATGGACGGGAAGCGATTGCGTCGGTTGCACAGAAGATGGGCGAGTTGATCGCTATCTGACGGCCCCCCCTCAGTGCCTGAAATGCCGCACCCCTGTAAACACCATCGCGATGCCCGCCGCATCGGCGGCGGCAATCACTTCGGCGTCGCGCATAGATCCGCCGGGCTGGATGACGGCCGTGGCGCCGGCCTCGACCGCGGAAACGAGGCCGTCGGCAAACGGGAAGAACGCGTCGGAGGCGACGACCGAGCCCGCCGTCCCCGCCCCGCCGGACTCTTTGGCTTTCTGCGCGGCGATGCGCGAGGAATCGACGCGGCTCATCTGGCCGGCGCCGATTCCGACGGTGGCCCCGTCCTTGCCGTAGACGATGGCGTTGGATTTGACGTGCTTGGCGACGCGCCAGACGAATTCGAGGTCGGCGAGTTCGGCCGCCGTCGGCGCGCGCTGGGTGACCACCTTCAGCGTCGCGGGATTGAGCACCGCATTGTCTCGATCCTGCACCAGCAGGCCGCCGGCGACAGAGCGCACGGTGAGGGTCGGCGCCTTCGGGTCCGGCAAGGCGCCGGCGATCAGCAGGCGCAGGTTCTTCTTCGAGGCGACGATGGCGATCGCCTCCTCGTCGGCGTCCGGAGCGATGATCACTTCCGTAAAAATCTCGACGATTTTCTTCGCCGCCGCCGCGTCGAGCTTGCGGTTGACGGCGATGACGCCGCCGAAAGCCGAAACGGAATCGCAGGCCAGCGCTTTTTCATAGGCCTCCAGCAGAGAGCCGCCGGTGGCGACGCCGCAGGGGTTGGCGTGTTTGATGATCGCCACGGCCGCGCTGATCGCGGGATCGAATTCGGCGACCAGTTCATAGGCGGCGTCGGTGTCGTTGATGTTGTTGTAGGAGAGTTCCTTGCCCTGGACCTGCCGCGCCGTGGCGACGCCCGGGCGCGATTCCGGGCCGAGGTAGAACGCCGCCTTCTGGTGCGGGTTCTCGCCGTAGCGCATGCGGCTCTGCAACCTGCCGCCGAAGGCGCGCCACGCCGGCGCCGGTTCGTCGATCTCGCGCGCCAGCCAGTTGGAGATCGCGGCGTCGTAGGCCGCCGTTCTCGCATAGGCCTTCTGCGCCAGCGCGCGGCGGAAGGCGAGCCGCGTCGCGCCGTCATTGGCCTCGAACTCGGCGATCAGCGCGCCATAATCGGCGACGTCGACGATCACGGCGACGTCGTTGTGATTCTTCGCCGCGCCGCGGATCATCGCCGGCCCGCCGATGTCGATGTTCTCGATCATGTCGGCGAACTTGGCGCCGCGCTTCAGCGCGTCCTCGAACGGGTAGAGATTGACGATCAACAGATCGATCGGACGGATATTGTGGGCGATCATCGCCGCCTGATGCGCGGGCTCGGCGCGGATCGCCAACAGGCCGCCATGCACCAGAGGATGCAAGGTCTTCAGCCGCCCGTCCATCATCTCGGGAAAATGCGTGACTTCGGCGACGTCGACGACCGCCACCCCGGCGGCGGCGAGCGCTGCGGCCGTGCCGCCGGTGGAGAGGATTTCGACGTCGCGCGCCCTCAAGGCTCGGCCGAGTTCGACCAGACCGGTCTTGTCGGCGACGGAAATGAGCGCGCGCGCAATCGGGGCCTGATCCATGGGCATAGGGGACTCTTTGGAACCGTCATGAAGTTGTCGGCGCTTTACATCTTTATTGCGGCGCCGCAAAGTCCCCTCATCAGGCGACGATGGCCAAAAAGGCGCCCCTGCGCAACGATCCGCGCGAGGCCTTCGGCGCGTATCATCAGGGCGGCGAAACGAGCCGTCACACCCGGAGACGCCTCATGAAAATTCAATGGCTTGGACATTCCGCATTCAAGGCGATGCTCGGATCGGCGCAAATTCTGTTCGATCCGTATCTTAACGGAAATCCGAAATTCTCGGGCAACTTCGCTGAGGTCGTTTCGGGAACGACGCATGTGCTCATGACGCATGCGCACAATGACCATTTTGGCGACACGATCGAGATCCTGAAACAGACCGGCGCGACGCTGGTGGCGACCTACGAAATCTGCTCCTACGTCAGCTCGCAATATGCGCAAGCCAAGATCTGCCCGATGAACATTGGCGGCACGGCGCGGGTCGGCGCGCTCTCGGTGACGATGACCCGCGCGCATCACTCGTCGAGCTTTGCGGCGCCGGACGGCAAGATCATTTATGGCGGCGAGCCGGCGGGCCTGATCGCCCGCGCCGACGGCCGCTCGATCTACCACATGGGCGACACCTGCTCGTTTTCGGACATGGCGTTCATCGACGAGTTGCACAATCCGGAAATTGGCATCGTGCCGATCGGCGATTGGTTCACCATGGGCCCACGCGAGGCCGCGCTGGCGGTCAATCGCTACTTTCACTTCAAGGCCGTCATCCCCTGCCACTATCTGACGTTTCCGATGCTGGCGCAGACGGCGGACGAGTTCGTCAGGCAGGTCAAGAACGTCGAGGTCTGGACGCCGGCGCCGATGGGCGAAAGGACGTTCTGAGCTCACACTTCTTCGATGGGCTCAGGGCGCGCGCGCGCCCCCCGAGCCACTTTTTCCAGCTTCATTCGGCCGGACTGGCCGAGAGTTCCCCATGCCCATGCATGGTCTCCGGCTCGGCCGGCGCGACTTGCGCATATTTGCTGAAACCAAACAGCATGCCGCCGACCACGAGATAAGAAAGCGCAACCACCGGGGACTGGCCGATTCCCAGGTCCTCGCCATGGATCAGGCCAAAGAACGTGAACACCGCGCCGGCAAAGGCGAAGTACGCCGCCTTGTCGAGTTGACGTTCGATGATGAAGACCGTCACCGCGCCCAGGACTATGCCCGCGAGCGTCGCGCCGCCGCCCAAAACCGACAGGCCATGATACAGGACGCCGTTGGCGCCGAGTTTGTCCAGGCCCACCGCCGAAGCGTTGGTCCCCGCGGCGCCCAGCGCGCCGTCGATCAAATTCTTGCCCCAGCCGGCGAGCTGCGGAACCATCGCGATCACGACCGCAGGCGCGTGGCGGCTCGGGCTTTCCTGGAACGCCTGCGAACCAATCAACATGCCGATATAGAGCAGGATCGGCAGGATCGCGATGAGAGGGATCAGGCTGCTGACCAAAGCGGCGATGCCGAGCCAAGTCAGAACCAGCACCATGACTCCGGTCGCGGCGGAATAGCCGATGCGGCCGCCCATCGCCTTCCAGCCGGGATGGCCGATATAGACGGCGTTGATGAAGGGATTGCCGAGACAGCAACCAATCAAGCTGATGACGCCGTCGGCGGTCAGGACGCGGGTGGTGGGGAAGGAATCTCCGGCCGCGGCGGCGCTTTCCACGTTGTCCAGCGCCTCGACCAGATCGTAGATGCCGAACGGTATTGCCGTGATCAGAATCACGCCCAGATATTTGAAGCCGGAAAAAACGTGGTCTACGGCCGGAAGCGGGATCGAGAAACCGAAATGCGTCAAGGCGTCGGCGACGCCGCCGCCCGTCAGACCGCCATAACCGAGTCCGAAGATGTTCGAGCCCCAGGCAATCACCGTTCCCACGGCGATCGCGACCAGGCCGCCCGGCGCGCCCATGAAATAGCGCACGCCGCCGAACCAGCTGGCGAGAATGATGGCGAAGCAGATGATGCCGATCAGCGGGGTCTCGTACATCAACAGGCTGGGGCGCATCGAAATGAAAGTGATCGCGATGCCTGCGAGCGAGCCGAGCAGCGCGGCGCGGGGGGTGATCTTGCGGATCACCGGTCCAATGAAGCCGCCGATCATCAACACGAAACTCTGTACGAACACCCAGGTCAGACCCGCTTCCCAGGCCTGGATCGGATCGTTGGTCTTGCCGAGGATCGGCAACATCACGACGAACGTGACGACGAACATATGCGGTACGCTGGTGCCCGACGGCAGCGCGCAGACGTCGTTGCGGCCGGTTTTCTTGGCGAGGCTGTAACCGAGATAGGCATAGTAGACAGTGCTGAGGAACAGCATCAGCCCCGTCGCCGGCAGAATCCGGCCGAATACGATGGCGTCAGGCATCTTCAGGACGAAGCGCAACAGCGCGGTCAAGGTCAGCAGATTGACCAGGATATTCGTGCCGAAGCCGAAGAAGGCGTTCCAATCGCCGGGAACCCACAATCGGTCTCCCGTCTTCGTCGATAGGGTTGAACTGCTCATTGCACTCACCTCCTATTGCCGCCACTCACGCGGCGAGCGCCGCCAGAACGGTTTCCGACGACGAGACCCAACCAAAGATGCCCCCCTGAGCCTTGATCATCTTCAGGCCCATCGCCTGAAACTCGGGGAAGTACGAACCGACGCAATCGTCCAGCACCAGACAATCGTAGCCGCGATCATTGGCCTCGCGGACCGTGGTGTTGACGCAAACCTCTGTCGTCACGCCGGTGACGATCAGTTGTTTGATCCCCTTGTGAAGCAGGATGGCCTGCAGGTCGGTCGCGTAGAAGGCGCCCTTGCCGGGCTTGTCGATGACGGGCTCCCCCGGCGCCGGATAGAGCTCGGCGATGATGTCGTGGCCGGCTTCGCCGCGCACCAAAATGCGCCCCATCGGCCCCGAATCGCCGATGCAAGTGGCGCTACGGCCCCTGATTTTCTTCGCCGGCGGCAAATCCGCGAGATCGGGCCGATGCCCCTCGCGCGTGTGAATCACAAGCAATCCGGCCGCGCGCCACGCCGCGAGCAGCCGGCGGTTGGGCTCGATCGTGCGGCGCAATTGCGAGACGTCGTTGCCGAGCATTTCGCCGAAGCCGCCGGGCTCCAGGAAGTCGCGCTGCATGTCGATGATCAACAAGGCGCAACGCGGAGGATCGAGCGCGAATTCGTAGGGTTCGGCGGCAATGCTGAGGATCTCGCCCATTTGTTTGCTCCTCCTGATCGTGCTCCGCGTTCCCCGTCGACGCCCCTAAAGCGCGCGCGACACGTCGGCCCGGTCCGTGCTCGACGCGACCGCGGAAATGGATGTCTGTGGGACGCCGTCGCCGCAGGCGACGAGCTTCTTTTGAGGCGGCGCCTCGTCGAGGGGATACGCGGGAGGAGGCACGGGAACCTCGCAAGCCTGTATATTCGGCGCCCCATACTGCATGCATAAATGAGATTTCGTATGCCTGAATGATAGTTTTGAATGCTGATATTCTGTGCTAGCCATGCACAGGAACCGAGCTACGAAGCAGACGGGAAAGCGGGGACAGCGGCCGTGAGTGACGCCGAAAGTGAGAATGGGACGCAGGCCGACCGGCTTGCCGCCGCCATCGCGGAAAGCGTGCTTTCGGGCGAATTCCCGCCGGGATTTCGGCTCGACGAGGGCATGCTGGCTCTGCGCTACGGCGTTTCGCGCACCCCCGTGCGCGAGGCCCTTCGCCAACTCGCGAGCACCGGGCTGATCGACGTCAAGCCGCGGCGCGGCGCGGCGGTCGCGAAGGCGACCTCGGCCGAGATCGAGACGCTGTTCGGCGCGATGGCGGAGGTGGAGGCGACCTGCGCACGCCTCGCGGCGATGAGTATGACGCCCATCGAGCGGCGGCGATTGCAGGGCTTGCACGAAACCATGGGCGGCATCGTCGCGCGCGGCGACCGCGAGGCCTACGCCAACGCCAACATCGGCTTCCACATCCAGATCTACGCGGGCTCGCACAACGAAGTCATCGCCGAATTCGCGCGGGCGTTACGGCGGCGGCTGGCGCCGTTCCGGCGCGCGCAATTCCGCACCGATGGCCGCATCGCCCGTTCGCACGTCGAGCACGGCGCCGTCGTCAAGGCCATCCTCGCCTGCGACGTCGCGGGGGCCCATGCGGCGATGTTTCATCACATGAGTCTGGTCGAGGATTCGTTGGGCCAGCTCGGAGCGTCGCGGGCGACGGCATAAGGCCGCGGCAAGTGTCGGATCTGATCGAAACCGCGCGCGGCCAGGATTATATTTGCAGGTCGGTGGCGGTGCGTCTTCTTGAATTTGGCGCCGAACAGCGCCGCTAGATTGGGTCGCGCCGCCGGCGCGCCCTATTTCATCCGGCATCGACGATCGCCGTCCCGCGCGACATCAGCGGCCTGCGGCTTCGGATCACGCGGCTCCCGACCGATGCGTTGCGCGCCGTTTGCCGCTGCGACGCCGGCGCAGGCCCCGGCTTCGGCAAGGGACGTCGCCGACGAACGGCGCTCTCGGTGAGGTTTTGACAATTCAGAAATTTATGCTATCATCAAGCTTCGAATTTCTCCGATGGCCGTAGGACCGCCAGGCATGGTTCGCGAATTCCGCGCCTTCCGCGTTCATGCGCGCCCCTGCCACTCCGGAGTGGACCCGCAGGTTCGAAAACAGCTCGAGTTGGCCTGCAAGGCCCTGAAATATAACGATTCGAGATCCTTACTGTTTGGGCTTATTTGGTCTTGCTTGGCGCAACTTGGTCCTGTTTGGCGCTATGGGGGCTTGTACGCGCCTGTTTGGCCTTGTCAGGCGCTGAAGGCGCCGCCCTTGGCGGTCGGCGGACGCTTCGACCGGAAATGGTTTGAGAAGCGCGCGCCCCTTCCGCTTTCGTCGCATGGACTTCCGCGTCTCTTGCTTTACAGTCGATTCCTAAGCGCGGAGGGGTAGCCGTTTCGCGCAATTTAATCGGGAGGCAACGCATTTTCGGGCGGCCCGCGCGTTTCCTGCGCCGCGTCAGACTTGTGGCGACGAGCGATTCCTCGTAACCGCCCCGCGACTCCCCTTTCCTCAGGATTCTCTGCAATGACCACCCCCAAGGACGGCGCGCCGGCCCGTCAATCCATCACCGACCAGGAAGCGCTGCTGTTCCATTCGCGCGGCCGGCCCGGCAAGCTCGAGATCGTGGCGACCAAGCCGATGGCGACGGCGCGCGATCTGTCGCTGGCCTATTCGCCCGGCGTCGCCGTGCCGGTGAAGGCGATCGCCGCCGACCCTTCGACCGTCTATGATTATACCGGCCGCGGCAACATGGTCGCCGTCATAACCAACGGCACAGCGATCCTCGGCCTCGGCAATCTCGGCGCGCTGGCCTCGAAGCCCGTGATGGAAGGCAAGGCGGTGCTGTTCAAGCGCTTCGCCGACGTCGACTCGATCGACCTCGAAGTCGATACCGAGGACCCCGAAGAATTCATCAACGCCGTCAAGTATCTCGGCCCCTCGTTCGGCGGCATCAACCTCGAGGACATCAAGGCGCCGGAGTGCTTCATCATCGAGGAGCGGCTGCGCGAGTTGATGGACATTCCCGTCTTCCACGACGACCAGCACGGCACCGCGATCATCGCGGCGGCGGGCATGATGAACGCGATGCAGCTCACCGGTCGCGACATCAAGAAAACCCGCCTGGTCTGCAACGGCGCCGGCGCCGCCGGCATCGCTTGCCTCGATCTGATCAAGTCGATGGGTTTCGAACCCGCCAATGTCGTGCTCTGCGACACCAAGGGCGTAGTCTATCGGGGCCGCCGCGACGGCATGAACCAGTGGAAGTCCGCCCACGCCGTCGAAACTTCTATGCGCACGCTGGAAGATGCAATGAAGGGCGCCGACATTTTCTTCGGACTCTCCGCCAAGGGGGCGCTGACCGCGGAAATGGTAAAGTCGATGGCGGCCAATCCGATCATCTTCGCTATGGCCAACCCCGATCCGGAAATCACGCCGGAAGAAGCGCACAAGGCCCGCGAGGACGTCATCGTCGCCACCGGGCGCTCGGACTACCCCAACCAGGTCAACAACGTCCTCGGCTTCCCCTACATCTTCCGCGGCGCGCTCGACGTGCGCGCCAAGACGATCAACATGGAAATGAAGATCGCCGCCGTGCACGCGCTCGCCGAGCTCGCCCGCGAGGACGTGCCCGACGAGGTCGCTGTCGCCTATCGTGGCGCGCGGCCACGCTTCGGGCGCGAATATATCATTCCCGCGCCGTTCGATCCGCGCCTCATCCACGTGGTGCCGATGGCGGTGGCCAAGGCGGCGATGGCGTCGGGCGTCGCCCGCAAGCCGATCGTCGACATGAACGCTTACAAGGCGCAACTCACCGCGCGCCGCGATCCGATCGCCGGCGCCATGCAGCGCGTCATCGAGCGCGTCCGCCGAATGCCCAAGCGCGTCGTGTTCGCCGAAGGTGAGGAAAGCCAGGTCATCCGCGCCGCCTATTCCTTCGTCGCCCAGGGCCTCGGCACGGCGATCCTCGTCGGGCGCGAGGACCGGGTGCGCGCCACCGCCGCGCTCGCGGGCCTCGATCTCGATGAGAAGGGCATCGAGATCCACAATGCCCGGCTGTCGCTCCGCAACGCGCTCTATGCGCAGTTCCTCTACGAGCGCCTGCAACGGCGCGGCTATCTGTTGCGCGACTGCCAGCGCATGATCAACCAGGACCGCAACTATTTCGCCGCCACCATGGTCGCTCAGGGCGACGCCGACGCGATGGTGACCGGTTTTACGCGCAATTTCTCGATCGCGCTCGAGGAAGTGCGGCGGGTCATCAACGACAAGCCCGGGCACCGCGTCATCGGCGTGTCGCTGGTGCTGGCGCGCGGGAAACCCGTCGTGGTCGCCGACACCGCGATCACTGAAATGCCCGACGCCGAGGACATCGCGCAGATCGCCATCGAAGCCGCCGGCGTCGCGCGACGCCTGGGCTACGAGCCCCGCGTCGCCCTGCTCGCCTTCTCCAACTTCGGTCACCCCCCGGGCGATCGCGCCAAGCGCGTTCAGGAGGCGGTGCGCATCCTCGACTCCAAGCGCGTCGATTTCGAATACGACGGCGAAATGGGCGCCGACGTCGCGCTGAACCGCGAGCTGATGGCCGCCTATCCGTTCTGCCGCCTGACCGACACCGCCAACGTGCTCATCATGCCCGCCTTCCACGCGGCGGCGATTTCCACCCGCATGGTGCAGGAACTCGGCGGCGCCACCGTCATCGGCCCGATGATCGTCGGCCTGGAAAAGCCGGTGCAGATCATCTCGTTAGGCGCGCGGGACACCGACATCGTCAACATGGCGACGCTGGCCAGCTTCAACATCGGGGGGTGAGGGGCGGGCGCTCGGAAATTACGGAAAGCGGCGGTTTCCCCCTTAGCCTTCGACCTGTCCTTGCGGGGAGGCGCTACTTGCGCATGAGTACATTCCGGCGCTGTTACGTTCAGTAGCTGTGATGAATACTGCGGGTCACTCGTCGAGAATTTATTGGAGGTTCTCATGACCAGCAAGTGGGCTCTAACTCTGTTGTTCCTCGCCCCTGTCACGCCGCAAGTCGCCTTGGCGGGCGAGGACGGCAACGTCATGTGCATTGATGCATCGGTGCCGAAAAAGGCCATCACGGCCTTGGAAGGCCGGTGGACCGAACTCACGCCCGAGGAGTTGCAATTCCTTCGCGGCATCTATGCGATGAATCCGCGTATGCCGGCGGGCCTGCCCTACGGGGACAAGGCCGCGCTCGCCCAACTCGACGGCCTTGACGGAGGGATGGTCTACTTCATCGATGGCGATAAGGCGTGCACACCGATGCAGGTCCCCAACGAACTGTTGACGATGATGCGCGATATCACCACGAAGGTCGTGACCCACGAGGGTCAGGGGACCTAGAGCGATTCCCGATCAGTCAGCGTCGTCATCGCCGCGTGCTTCGACTGGCTCAGGAGCGGTGATCCAGAGGGACGCGACGTGCGGTGATCCTGGATTCCCGCGTGCGCGGGAATGACGAGAGCCGATCCCGCTTGATTGGATACCGCTCGAGACCCTGGGCAAGGCGTCGCAGCTAGGCGTAAAAACTCCGCCCATGTCCCTGTTCGCTGACGCCGATTCGCCCAAAACCCAAGTCGTCGACGTCCTGTTCCCGGTCGCCGTCGACACCGCCTATTCCTATCGCGCGCCCGCGCATCTCGACTTGAAGCCCGGCGATTTCGTCGTCGCGCCGCTGGGAACGCGCGCGGCGACCGGGGTGGTCTGGGCGACGCGAACGGCGGCGGGCGACAATTTGAAATCCATCGCGTCCCGCCGCGACTGGGCGCCGTTGCAGGCGAATTTGCGCGAATTCGTCGACTGGGTCGCCCGCTGGACCCTTTCGCCGCGCGGCGCCGTCTTGCGCATGGCGACGCGGGCGCCGGAGGCGGCGGAGGCCGCCGCGCCGAAATCCGGCTTCGTCAAAACCGACAAGCCGCCCACCCGCCTGACGCCGGCTCGCGCCCGCGTCCTTGCGGCGGCGGACGCGCCGACGGGCAAGTCGGCGCTGGCCGAGAAGGCGCAATGCAGCGCCGGCGTCATCGACGGGCTCGTCGACGACGGCGCGCTGCGGGTGGTGGAACTGGCGCCCGAACCCGTCGTCCCGACCCCGGACCCGGACTTTCTGTTCAGGCCGCTCAGCGCCGATCAGGCCGAGGCGGCGGAGAAACTGAGCGAGGCGGTGGCGCGGCGCGGCTTTCAGCCGTTCCTGCTCGAGGGCGTCACCGGCTCGGGGAAAACGGAAGTCTATTTCGAGGCCGTGGCGACAGCGCTGCGCGAGGGACTGCAGGCGCTGATCCTGATGCCGGAAATCGCCCTCACGGCGCAATTCCTCGACCGTTTCGCCGAGCGGTTCGGCGTCAAGCCCGCCGAATGGCATTCCGGCGTCACCCCGCGGCAGCGCGAAAGACTGTGGGGCGCGACCGCCAGCGGCGAGGCGCGCGTGGTGGTCGGCGCGCGCTCGGCGCTGTTCCTGCCGTTCCGCGCGCTCGGCCTGATCATCGTCGACGAGGAGCACGAAGGCGCCTACAAGCAGGAAGAAGGCGTCATCTACCACGCCCGCGACATGGCCGTGGTGCGCGCCCGGATCGAAAGAGCCCCGATCGTGCTCGCCTCGGCGACGCCCTCCATCGAGACCCGCGTCAACGCCGAGCAGGGCCGCTACGCCTGGCTGCGCCTGCACGCGCGGTTCGGCGCGCGGCCGATGCCCGACCTTTCCGCCATCGACTTGCGGCGAGAAGGCCCCGCGAGGAGCCGTTGGCTGGCGCCGCGGCTCGTCAAAGCCGTCGCGGACACGGTCGCGGCGGGCGAGCAGGCGCTGCTGTTCCTCAACCGGCGCGGCTACGCGCCCCTCACCCTCTGCCGGCGCTGCGGCCATCGCTTCCAATGCCCGAATTGTTCCGCTTGGCTGGTCGAGCACCGGTTCCGCAAGGCGCTGGTCTGCCATCATTGCGGACACAACGAACCGCGCCCGGAAATCTGCCCGGAATGCCAGGAGGTCGATACGCTCGCCGCCTGCGGCCCTGGCGTTGAGCGCGTCGCCGAGGAGGCGGCGGCGCTGTTTCCCGACGCGCGGCTGTTGGTGCTGTCCTCGGACATGGCCGGCGGCATCGAGAAGATGCGCTCGGAGTTGGACGCGGCGGCGCGCGGCGACTACGACATTATCGTGGGAACCCAGCTGGTCGCCAAGGGGCACAATTTCCCGCTCCTCACCCTGGTCGGCATCGTCGACGCCGACGTCGGCCTGTCCAACGCCGATCCGCGCGCCGCCGAGCGCACCTTTCAACTGCTGCGGCAAGCGACGGGGCGCGCCGGGCGCGGCGAGAAGCCCGGGCGGGCGCTGCTGCAAACCTATCAAGCCGAGCATCCCGTGCTCGCCGCCTTGATCTCCGGCGACGTCGAGGCGTTTTACGCGGCCGAAGCGGAGCAGCGACAGCGCGGCGGCCTGCCGCCGTTCGGCCGGCTGGCGGCGGTGATCGTTTCCGGCGAGGATCGCGGCGGCGCCGAGGTTTACGCGCGCACGCTGGCACGGACGGCGCACGGGATGCCCGCCGGCGCCCGGTGGAAGCTGGCGCCAATCGGCGGCCTCGCCGAACCTGGCGAGATCTCGCTGCTCGGCCCGGCGGAAGCGCCCATCGCCGTGTTGCGCGGAAAACATCGCTTTCGGCTGGCGATCAAGGCGCCGCGCGCCTCCGACCTGCAAGGTTTCTTGCGCGCCCTGCTCGCCGCCGCGCCGCCGCCGCGCGGCGGCGTCAGGGTCATCGTCGATGTAGATCCTCAGAGTTTTCTGTAGCTTGCTGGTTTTTTATTCTATACAACAATGTGATATAAATTTTTCCATAGATCTTTGCCGTATATCGTGCTATGTACCTGTTCTGAACGGTATTTTCCCGACCGGGGGCGTAGATCGCTCCCGCTTGCCGTGCGGCGCGACAAGAACCATAGGACGCGCTCAAGTCGTTTGCGAACAGAGAGCTTGGATCTCATGGATGGAATGATCACCGCCAATCGCCTGAGCGATGGGCTCGTCGTGTTCCTGGATGGCAATGGCGGCTGGACCGAGGATTTCCACGCCGGCGCCGTCCTCGCCGATGCCGCGGCGAAAGCGGCCGCGTTGGCGACGGGCGCGGCGAGCGCCGCGGCCAACGAGGTCGTCGAACCCTATTGGATCGACCTCGAGCCTCGCGGCGGCCGTTATGTGCCCAAGGCGCTGCGTGAGGCGATCCGCGCTTCCGGGCCGACCACGCGCCGCGACCTGGGCAAGCAGGCGCAGGGTCAGGCGCCCGACTTCCTCAAAATCGCCGCAGCGGAGGCCTGAAATGTATCGTTACGACGAGTTCGACGCCGCATTCGTCAGCGCCCGCGTCTCCCAGTTCCGCGATCAGGTCGACCGCCGCCTCACTGGCGAACTCACCGAGGAGCAGTTCCGGCCGCACCGGCTGATGAACGGCCTCTATCTGCAACTGCATTCCTACATGCTGCGCGTCGCCGTGCCTTATGGGACGATGAATTCGATGCAGTTGCGAAAGCTCGCCGAGATCGCGCGCACATACGATCGCGGCTACGGCCATTTCACCACGCGCCAGAACATCCAGTACAACTGGCCGGCGCTGAAGGACACGCCCGACATCCTCGAAGCCTTGTCGAGCGTCGAGATGCACGCGATCCAGACCTCGGGCAATTGCATCCGCAACGTCACCGCCGACCATTTCGCCGGCGTCACCGCCGACGAGATCGCCGACCCGCGCCCCTATGGCGAAATCCTACGCCAATGGTCGTCGATGCATCCCGAGTTCACGTTCCTGCCGCGCAAGTTCAAGATCGCAGTCAATGGCGCGCCCCATGACCGCGCCGCGATCCAGGCCCACGACATCGGCTTGCAGATCGTGCACAACGAGGCGGGCGAACTCGGCTTCATCGTCTATGTCGGCGGTGGGCTCGGGCGCACTCCGTTCGTCGGCAAAAAGGTGCGCGGTTTTCTGCCCGAGCGCGACCTGCTCTCCTATTGCGAGGCAATTTTGCGCGTCTACAATCTCGAAGGTCGCCGCGACAACAAATACAAGGCGCGCATAAAAATCCTGCTCCACGAGAAGGGCCTGGAAGGCCTGACGAAGGCGGTGGAGGACGAATTCGCCGCGCTCGACCAGGACGCGTTGCGGCTGCCGCAGAGCGAAATCGAGCGCATCCGCGCCTATTTCGCCTTGCCCGACCTAGCCCCCCGCCCGTCCGAAAGCGCGCGGGTGACCCGCCGGCGCGGCAAGGACTCGCGCTTCGACGCGTTCTGCCGCACCAACGTCACCCCCCATCGCGCGCCCGGCTACGCGATCGTCACGGTCTCTTTGAAGCCGTTGGGCGGCGCTCCGGGCGACGCCAGCGCTGAGCAGATGGACGCGGTCGCCGATCTCGCCGAGGATTATTCTCAAGACGAGATACGCGTCAGCCACGAGCAGAACCTCATTCTGCCCTATGTCGCGCTCGACGATCTCAACGCCGTCTACGATCGCCTGGCCTCGATGGGACTGGCGACGCCGAATGCCGGCCTCGTCAGCGACATCATCGCCTGCCCCGGCCTGGACTATTGCGCCCTGGCGACGGCTCGCTCGATCCCGATCGCCCAGCGTCTGGCGCAGCGCTTCGGCGACGGCGCGCGCTCCCGTGAAATCGGGCCCCTGAAGATCAAGATCTCGGGCTGCATCAACGCCTGCGGCCATCATCACGTCGGCCATATCGGCATTCTCGGCCTCGAGCGCGCCGGCGAAGAGACCTATCAGATCACCTTGGGCGGCTCCGGCGACGAGACGGCCTCGATCGGGCAGATCACCGGCCCCGGCTTCAGTTCGGAGACGATCGTCGATGCCATCGACACCGTCATCGAGACATATATGGGCCAGCGGACATCGGCGGAAGAAGGTTTCTTGCAGACCTATCGGCGCATCGGCATGGCCCCCTTCAAGGAGGCCCTCTACGAGCGCAACGCAGGATCGGACATCTGATGGGCGCTCACGACGTCAAGCTTTTCGGCGACGCCATCGCCGCCTCGCGGCTGGAGACGCGATTTTCGACCGTCAAGGCGACGTCGTTGTTGCGACTGGCGATCGAGGACCTGTATCCCGGCAGCATCGCGCTGGTCTCCTCATTCGGCGCCGACTCGGCCGTGCTGCTGCACATGATCGCCCAGATCGACAAGGCGACTCCGGTCGTCTTCGTCGACACCGGACAGCATTTCGAGGAGACGCTCGCCTATCGCGACGCGCTCTTGGCGCGCCTGGGCCTGACCAACGTCATCTCCGCGCATCCCGACACGAACCTGCTGGCGGCGGAGGACCCCGAAAAATTCCTGTTCGCCAGCGACCCCGACCGCTGCTGCGAAATCCGCAAGGTATTGCCGCTCAGCAAGGCGTTGGACGGTTATGCCGCGTGGATCACCGGTCGCAAGGGCTTCCAGAGCATCGAGCGCGCCAAGATGCCGCTGTTCGAAGCCGAGGGTGAAAGGGTGAAGGTCAATCCGCTCGCGGCTTGGACGGCGGGAGACATACTCGCCTATATCAAACAGGCGGAATTGCCACCCCATCCCTTGGTCGCCAAGGGCTATCCGTCGATCGGTTGCCTGCCCTGCACCAGCGCCGTGCGCCCCGGCGAAGACGGTCGCGCCGGCCGCTGGCGTGGACGCGGCAAGACCGAATGCGGCATTCATCTGGGCGTCCTAGAGGCGGGAGAAAACATCTGATGGCTCTGTGGCGCGAGGGCGGCTTCGCCGAAAATCTATGGACCCTGGTCGCCGACGACGCGGCCATGCCGGAGGGCGCGGTCCTCGTCAGTCTGGCGCGCTGGCGGCGCGAGCGCGAACACCTTTCCGCGCGCACGGCGCCGGTCGGCGTGGAGGTTTCCGCCGGCAAGGACGCGCTCGAACATCTCGTCGAAGCGGCGGATCGGCCGCTCGTCGCGCTACGCTTCGACAAATTCGGCGACGGCCGCGCGTTCTCTTACGCGATCCTGTTGCGCGAACGGCATGGGTTTACCGGCGAATTGCGCGCGGTCGGCGACGTGTTGCTCGACGAGATCCCGTTGATGCTGCGCTGCGGCTTCAACAGCTTCGAAATCGTCAATGCCCCCACCCTGCGCGCCCTCGAGGAAGGAAGATTGCCGAAGGTGGCGCTGGCCTATCAGCGCGGATGGGCGCGCGGCGAAGCAGCGACGGGAACGCGTCACTGGACGCGCAAGACAGGGTGAGTTCCTTTTTGCGGCCGACGCCGGCAACCTATGGTCCATAGAATGGGCATGGCCCCTCCGACGCGCCCGGGCTTCCTACCAGGGATCGGCGTCGGGACGTTGCAGCAATGTCCCCGAAATGAGCAATGCACGTTTACATCGGTGATTTACCCGTAAATCATCATCACGGCTGCGGCGGCTGTCGAGACCCGGTAACACTGCGCTCAAACGCCTTGGGGGGTAGCCAAGCTCGGTCGGTGGTGCAGCGCCCGAAGAAAGCAAAAAGAGGTCGTCGAGACGTTGCACTTCTCGACGACCTTAAAACGGCCCGACCGGATATGGAGCGCTCAGGGCTTAGCAACTCCGCCGAGTTCGGGCCAGTCCTTGGCCAAGCTCACGCCGAGCAGAGGCTTGCTGGCGCCCTGATGGCAGGTCGCGCAGTAGAGCTTCGGCCCGTCGCCCGTCGGACCCAGGCGGTTGGCGGGGAATTCCACCTTCAACGGCTCCAGATAGTTCGCGTTGAGATCGCGGACCAATTGCAGACCGTGCCAAGCGGTCACACGCTGGGGCGTGCTCTCCGCCCACTGACCGAACTCTCGGCTGTTGTGGCAGAAGGTGCAGTTCACGCCGAGACTGTAGGACATCGCGATCATCAACGAATAGGTATTTTCCGTTGATTGGATCGAGGCGCCGTAACCCGCGGGCAGAGCCTTCGTGGCTTGCACGCGGATCACGCCCTTGTCGGCGAGGAGAGTGCTGAACGGATCGCTGTTCATCGCCGTCGAGCCGTTCACCTTGTTCGGATGCCCCATCCCGTCGTTCGTCTCGGCGTAACCGCCGGTCTTAGGCGCTTCTCCCGCGAACCAGATGGCTGACGGCACGGGCTGACCACGGTGACATGTATAGCAAGTCACCCCGGTGTCGCCGACGTGAGCCTGCCAGTCCTTGTTGATATGCCGGGTCATCGTCAACATGCGCCGGGCGACGCGCTTCGTATAAAGCCCATCGTCGGCAAGGTTATCGGGGTTGTGACAATAATTGCAGCCCTGATCCGGCGGCGCCACCCAGGCCGCGAGGCCGAGCATCACACGGTTGAACTGATCGGCGCTGAGGTCGGTCAGCACTTGCACGTTCTTGTAGACCGCAGTGGCGCGGTCGCCGTCCGGCGAAGCCTTGTCGATGGCGTCGGGCAGCGTATTGGCGAGTTTGAGCAGACGCTCCGACTCGGGGGTGGAAAGCTGACCCATCGCAAGGCCACGATAGCCTCCCTGAACCGTATGGATCGGCGGGGCCGTCCATCCGGCAGTCAGCAACATCGCGACGGTGAGCAGGAAAGCCGCGCCCGCCACGAAAGCTAGAGCAATTTTTCCCATCACTGAGCTCCTGTCGCGGGGGCGGGGTCGACGACCGCCGGGAACATGTGCGGATAGGACGGCGAAATACCGTGCTGAACGCCCCACAGGTACCAATTATCGACGACTGTTCCCGTGAGCAGGATGCCTATGCCGCCCGTCAGTGGGCATAGAACCGCGAACCACCACGCCCAACGATGAATAGACTCCATCGTCGCGTTGAAGCCCATGGTCCAGCGCCAGAACAACGCCGCGCGCTCCGCCGCTGTTCCGCGATACAGTATCTGCTCAACCTCGCGTTCGCCACCGTATCGCCCAACTGCCAGAATGGTAGCGCCATGCATCGCAAACAGCAGCGCCGATCCATAGAGAAATGCAATCGAGAGCATATGGAACGGATTGTAGAACAGATTGCCATATCGTATCGAAAACGCTGCGGTCCAGTCGAGGTGCGGGAATATGCCGAACGGCACCGCCTCGCTCCAATGACCCATCAGCAATGGGCGGATGAAGCCCAACACCAGATAAAGCCAAATCGCCGACGCGAACGCCCAGGCATTATGCGAGCCAAGGCCGAGAACATACGCGCGTCGATACATGCGCAACCACCAAAGCAACAATGACGTCGTCAGACAGAAGCCCGCGATCAACCACCATCCGCCTTCCGCCAACGGAGGCATGATGTGGATCCCGTACTCGGGCTTCGGCGGCTCCAACGCGAGCCACGGCAATTGGCGCATGAACTGGATCGGACTCCAATGCACCGAGGCGAGCATGTTGAGCCCAATGATCTCGAACGCAAAGAAGCCGAACAGCAGCGACACGACGCCGAGAGTGCCGAGATAAATCGGCCCAATCTGCGCGTTGCCGATATAACCTAACAGCTGAACGAAGAAGCCCTGGTTCAACCGATCGGCGACGAGTTCGCCTTCAACTCCCAGGTCAGGCGCATTTGGGCGAACCTGAACCTGTGTATAGACATTTTCATAAACTGACACGGGAAGTCCTCCCTGCGGCCTAACGCCAGATCGGCAGATTGAGCCACCAGTTCCACCATTCCGGCCAGCCGCGCGTCCAGAATGGGCCGCTGATCATGATGCAGACGGCGCTCCAAAACACGGCGGAAACGGACAGGAATACGCCGAGGCGGTGAATGCCGAGCGTTCCAATCGAATAACCGACAGCGTCACGGAAGAACGTGTCTTCGTATTCGGTCGTCCGAACCGTTTCGCCGCGTCGGGGATTGCTCGCTGACAGGATCAGAGAACCGTGCATCGCGAGAGCGAACGCGTTCGTGAAGAAGAACGAGATTGCCAACATATGCGCGGGGTTATAGTGGAAGTGCAAATACTGATAGCCAGTGTTGGAAACCCAGTCGAGATGACTGAGAATGCCGTAGGGAAATCCGTATCCCCAGGCGCCCATCGCCAAAGGCCGGAACACCACCAGCGTGACATAGGCGAAGATCGCCATGCCAAACGCCGCGGGTACATGGTATCCCATGCCCAGTTTGCGACAGATCTCCACTTCGCGTAGCGCCCAGGAAACGAAAGCGACGACCGCGCAGACCGTGATGATCTGCCAGAGGCCTCCTTCGCGCAACGGCGCAAAAGCCAAACCGTACTTGAGATCTGGCGGCGCGATGCTGATCTGCCAAAGGTTCCAAGTCGGCCCAAGAGCCGCGCCCCACACGATCAACAACGTCCCAAGAAGGGCGGAGATGATCGTCGTGACGCCGAAAAAGCCGACGTAGAACGGACCAACCCAGAAGTCGAACAAGTCTCCGCCCAAGAGCGTACCGCCCCTGACCCGGTATTTCTTTTCAAAATTGAGCATCGCCATGGCCGTCGCTCCCAAATCGCCGTGGACAAGCCATTATCGAGAGCGGAAGGGCGTTTGATCGCCCATCCGCGACGCTATCGAAAACGAATCGACTCGAATCAACCGAGCGATAGCGTTTGTGTGATCTGTCCCGTCTTGACCGCGTGACCTTCCAGCCAGTTGAAGCGATCCGAGCTGAGGCAAATGAAGTGAATGATCAGCGCGAGAACGAACAAGAAAGCGGAAAGAGCCACCAGCGCCCGGCGGGGATCGAAAAGCAACCATACCTTGTACATGTGCCTCTCCTTCTTAGCCGATCAATGAAAACACGTGATGCGCGGCCGTGGTCGCGCTATCAAGCAACGCATAACCCTTCGGTCCCGGAATCCAGGGACGCCAAGACCAGACGAGCATGTGAGCAACGATCGCAATGACCGTGAAGATTGCGAAGCTCGAGACAAACAAGGAGTGGAACTCCTTGGCTTCCGCCTCCGTCAAGCCAGACAGAGAAGATCTGTCGTTATCGTTGGCCATGATAGACCTCCGTTCAGGTTACCGCGCACGCCCTGCGCGGCCGGGGATAGTCGAGACTTTTTGCGGGTCACGACAGGCGTTCCGGGCGGTTGCGCCGCTCGGATGATTTCAACATCGATCTCGCCATCAAGGCGTACGAAGTCGCTATAGAGGCATGTGAACGCGCGTCCGAAAACCAGGCGCCGCGCGCGGGCGCGAGTTCATCCTCGTCTTCGGCGAAGTGTGAGAAGGCCCGCTGAATACCTTCGCCGAACACGAACAGCGGCAGCAGCACGCCGTAAACGACACGCCATTGCAGTGCCTCCTGACGTGTCGCATGTACTGGGTGTGCGGCTACTTGCATGGCCAGTCTCCCTCAAACTCAATGGACGGCGCACGTCTTACTGCGCTCTCGCGCGTTCGACATCGCCGACGCCGACGCGCTGCTCACCGGCACGGCGCGCCTCCCGCTCGGCAGCGTCACGCAGGCGCTTCGCCGCCGAAATGCGTTGGACCACGGGCGCGGCTTCGACCAATTGGTCGAGCTTCGTCTTGGCCTCGTCGCTCCATTCCATTTCCCGATGCAACCTCGCCGGCGTAGCGTCCACGCGGTCGAGGTCCGTCGATAGCGGCAGGATGTGAAACAACGCATCAAACAAAGCATTGCACACTTCCTGCACCAGATAAGTCGCGCCCCCGTAACCCATGAACGGCGTGCCGGTGTGTCGACGCACGATGGCGCCGGGAAAGGACGCGGGGATATACATGGCGCGCGCCCCCGCTTCCGCCAGATAGAGGCGCTCGTTGTAACTTCCGAACATCACCAGCGGCGTCTTGGCCCGAATCGATTCCTTCACGCCCGCATTGTCGGTCTTCTCGCCGGCCTTTCGCGAAATCGCGAACATACACGGCAAACCCAACTCGTCCTCGAGAAAATGCCTGACGCCTCGCGCGTAAGTCTCGTTGGCGACGATGGCGAAAGTCGCCGTGCCGAAGAAATCCTGCGTCACTGAACGCCACAAGTCCCAGATAGGCTTGATCGTCGTATGCTTTTCCCGCTCGATGAACGGCTCCGGATCGAGCCCCGTCAATTCTCCCAGCGTACGGAGGAATTTCGTCGTCGAATGCATGCCGATGGGCGCTTGCAAATAGGGGCGATCCAATGCCTCGCAAAGCGCCCGGCCATATTCGCGATACATGCAAACATTGACTTCCGCGTCGGCCAACCGGGCGATGTCGGCGATATGCGCGCCGAGCGGGAAGGACATGTTGACTTCCGCGCCTACTCCCTCGATCAACCGCCGTATCTCGGCGAGATCCGAATGCATGTTGAAGACGCCATAGCTCGGCCCCAGGATGTTTACACGGGGCTTCTTGGTCGCGTCGCGGGGCTTGAGTTTGGGCGTCTTGCCCTTCTTCGCGCCATATTCGTTCCACAACCAAAGCATCGCGCGGTTCGCGCATTGCCATTGATCTTCATCGATCGTTCGCGGCAGAAACCGTTGCAAGCCCGAGCCTTCCGGCGTCACGCCGCCGCCGATCATTTCGGCGATCGAGCCGGTGACGACGACCGCCGGTAGATCGGGATCCAGCGTCTTGTGGGCGCGCCGCATCGCGGCTTCGGTCCCGTGACGACCAAGTTCCTCCTCGGCGAGCCCTGTGACGACGATCGGCAGTTCGTGCGGCGGCAGCGCATCGGTATAGTGCAGGACCGAAGTCACCGGCAGGTTCTCGCAGCCGACGGGGCCGTCGATAACGACTTGAAGGCCTTTTACCGCGGTGAAAACGTAAACCGCGCCCCAATAACCGCCGGCTCTGTCGTGGTCGAGGACTAGCATGAGCCCATCTCCTCGGCCGGCTTTGCGGCCATCGCTTTGCGGCGCTTGGCCTTGAATTCGGGGCGATCCTTGGGCACGTCCTGCCAAATCCCTGCAGCATAGCCCTCGCCGACGCCATCGAAGAAGGTCTTCATTTCGGCGAAGCGGCTGCCGTTCTTCAAGGCGGCATTGATGACCGCCGACAACGACCCCGCCCCTGCTACGCCCATCAACGGTCGCGCGGAAATCAAGTTGGTGAAGTATAGCGACGGAATCGCGCGGTTCTTGGCCGCCTGCACGACAGGCGTCGTGCCAATCGCGATATCGGGCTGAAACTCCTCCATCGCGGCGAGATCTTGCTCGAGCGAGGCGCGATACTGCACATGCACGCCGCGCGATTCCAACCAATTGCAGTCCGCGTCGGAGAACCGCGTGCGTGGACATGCGGTGCCGACGTAGCGGAGGTCGGCGCCGCTCTCGACGAGCAACCGGCCAACGATCAACTCCGAGCCTTCGTAGCCCGAAAGGGTCACCCGAGCCTTGATCGGCGCGGCCGACAAAGCGCCCTTGATGGCAGGCAGCAGCTTCGCCTTGGCGGCGTCGAGCTTGGAGGCTCCCACGTTGCAGACGACGGCGATCTGCTCGAGCCAGGCGGCCGTGCCTTCGACGCCCACCGGCGCGGACCCGATGACGGTGCGCCCCGCCGCTTCGAACTCGCGAACGCAGGCGGTATAGAACGGATGGATCGCGGCGACCGCCGCGCAATCGAGCGCGCCATAAAGTTCGCGCCATTCGCGCGTCGGAACCATGGGCCCGGCGGCGAGATCGAGCAAATTGAGCATTCCCCCGATCTGCACTGGATCGACAGGAAACATTTCGCCAAGCAGCGTAATCGTCGGCTTCTCGATTCGCGGCAAGCGCGGAGCCTGGACGGGTCCCTGCTCGGCTTCTCGACGGGCGAAATTCAGCATCGCGCCGGCCAGCACATCCTTGGCTTCGGCATGGGTCGGCACGCCGAAGCCGGGCACGTCGATGCCGATGATGCGCACGCCGTCGATCTCCTTCGGCAACAGGCGCAGCGGCACGCCCGAGGCCGTCGGGACGCATAGGTTGATGACGACGATGGCGTCGTATTTGTCGGGATCGGCAAGCTTGAAAACCGCTTCGCGAATGTCCTCGAACAACTTACCGGTGACGAGCGTTTCCGAATTGAACGGCACATAGCCAACCGTGCGACGCGCGCCGTAGAAATGCGATGTGAAGGTCAGGCCATAGACGCAGCAGGCCGAGCCGGAAAGTACGGTCGCTGTGCGACGCATGCGCAGCCCGACGCGCAACGAACCGAAGGCCGGGCACATGCTCTGCGGTTGATCATGCGGTCCGGCGGGATAGTCCTTCGCGTAGCGCGCGAGGGTCTCGCTCATCCCCGACTTTTCGGCCGCCTCGCGCATCGCCGCTTTGCCCGAATGGCAACCTAACCCGTCGCCCAGAGCGGCGGCTTTGTTGACCGCGGCCGCCGCTTCTGGCGAACTTACGAGCGCTTCAACCGCATCGATGGGATCGGGGGTCTTGATGTCAGCGACAACGTCGAGGGTCATGATTGATCTCACACGCTATCATATACAACTTCGAGCGATGGTTTGGACAGTGCCGAAACGCCGCACATGTCTTCCATCGTGGCTGGTTGAAGCGTCACGTGACGTCCGACGGATTCACCGGAGAACAGACCCAGTAACTGATCCTGTGTCAGCGGCCTGGGTCGGTTCGGCAACGATTCCGAGACATTGAGCGCAAGTTGCTCGAACAACGGCGCCCAGCGGCCCCCCGGCTTGCCTACGATTTCGTAGTTGGCGCTCTTGCGACGAATGTCCTCGTCGGCGGGAATCGCCGCGAGCAGCGGAATTCCGACGGCGTTGGCGAAAGCCTGGGCCTCCCCCGTGCCATCATCCTTGTTGATGACCAATCCGCCGACGCCGACGTTGCCGCCGAGCTTGCGGAAATATTCCACCGCCGAGCAAACATTGTTGGCGACATAGAGCGATTGAAGATCGTTCGAGCCGACGACGATCACTTTCTGACACATATCGCGAGCGATCGGCAGGCCGAACCCGCCGCACACGACGTCACCCAGGAAGTCGAGCAATACGTAGTCGAAGCCCCATTCGTGGAAACCCAACTTCTCAAGCAACTCGAAGCCGTGGATGATGCCGCGACCGCCGCAGCCGCGGCCGACTTCAGGACCGCCGAGTTCCATCGCGAATACGCCGTCGCGTTTGAAGCAGACATCGCCGATCGACACCGTGTCACCGGCCAGTTTTTTCCGGGTCGACGTCTCGATGATCGTCGGGCAGGCACGACCGCCGAACAATAGCGAAGTGGTGTCGCTCTTCGGATCGCAGCCGATCAGCAGCACTTTCTTGCCCTGCTGCGCCATCATGTAGGACAGGTTGGCGAGCGTGAAGCTCTTGCCAATGCCGCCCTTCCCATAGATGGCGATGATCTGAGTGGTCTTCGTCGCTTGGGTGGGAACGGGATCGGGCTCGATCGCCGCCTCTTCCCGCAGCGATCTAGCCCGGGGACTTTCAAGTTCCGCCTGCGTCAGAAAGCTCATCTTACCGTACTCCAATCAAGCACCATCTTGACGCAACTCGGATCGCCGAACGCGATCGAGTAAGCCTCTGGAGCCTCTTGCGCCGCGAAGCGATGGGTAATGAGGCCGTCGAGCGACAAAACGTCTCGGTCGACGAGAGCGAGCACGCCCTCTAGATCGCCCTTGCTCCACTGCGCCGCGATTCGAATCGACGCCTCGCGCATGAAGGCCGGGGCAAAAGCGAAACTCACCGTGTCATAGAAGCCGGCGAGCACGACCTTGCCACGCGGAGCGAGTCGTTGGATCAACCGATCCAACAGTCTGGCGTCGCCGCTGACATCGATGATCGTCTCGTAATTGCGACGATCGTCGTGATCGGGAGAAACGACGCTGTAGCCCACGGCGCCTTCGGCGCGCGTTGGGTTCTTCTCCCATACGACCGGCGCCGCTCCACCCAGAGCGAGCGATATACGAGCGAGCAATCGGCCGAGCGCCCCATGACCAACGATGAGCGTCGGCCCAGCGCCGCGTTCGGCGACGTTGAGCGCATGCAGGGCGGTCGCCGCCAGGGCGAGCAACACGCCGTTCTCACCGGGATCCGTCTTGAAACGCACGACGCGCGCGCCGGGCACTACGAGACGCGACGCAGATCCGCCGTGGAGACCGCGAACCGCACCGAAGCAGTGCGCACCCGGAACGAACACCAGCGCGCCCACCGGCACTCCCGATTCGGCGCCGGAACTGACGACCGCGCCGACCGTCTCATAGCCGGGAACCAGCGGGTAACCCATGCCAGGAAACATCGGCATGCGACCCGTATACAGCAGCCGCTCGGTGCCAGTGCTGACTCCGCTCCAGCGGGTTTCCACCACCACATCGCCGGAGGTCGGTTCGTCGAGCGCGAGCGATGCGAGCGCAAGCCGCTCGGGCTCCTCCAGAACTACCGCAAGGGACTTCATCATGCCCGCCCCACCGCCCTGGATCAGGGCCTCGAGTGTCACTTTACCCTGACAGTGTGTAACGTCAATATAAAATTACGGGCGCATCGCCACTACGGCGCTTGCCAGCATCGGCCGTCGCGTTTTCAGGATTTGGCCATCGACGAAACCGGCGGACCGCAGAAGGCTCAAGATCTCGCGCGGCGGTCGCGCCCGGCCGCGCCCCATGGCGAGCAAGTAAAAGCCGAAATAGGCGTCGCCGATCGGCTCCCCGCCCGGTGTTTCCGCCATCGGTTCGGCGATCAGCAAGGTTCCACCTTGCGGAAGCGCCGCATAGATCCGCGCTAACACAGCGCGCGCCGATTCGTCGTCGTGATCGTGCAGGACGCGCACCAGAGAAATGATATCCGCGCCCCGCGGCAGCGAATCATTTAGGAAGTCGCCGTCGAATACGGTCACCCGCGTCCCCAGCCCCAATGCCGCCAATTTTACGCGGGCGCGTGCGGCGACCAGCGGGAGATCGAACAGTTGGAAGGTCAAGCGCGTGACGCGGACCGCCGCGGCGGCGATGAACGCGCCCTCGCCGCCGCCGACATCGAGCCAGCAACGATGCCGCCGCGCCGGATAGGCGTCGAGCACGTCTTGGGCGATCAGGGCCTGGGAACGCGACATTAGGTCGCTGTAGCGCGCAAAGGCGCGCGCGGCCTCTTCGTCGTTCGACGGCGCCTCGCTCGCCCCGGGACGATTGGTCGCATAGGGCCAGAAGCGCGAGAGCGCGCTCGTCGTCTCCCCGCGCAACAGTGCGACGGGATCTCTGAGGTCGTCATAAAGCAATTCATGATGGCGAACGAAATCGGCGATTGATGGATTGCCCAGCATGGCGGCCCCGAGCACGCCGAGTGCGAAACGGTCGTCCGGCAGCGCCTCAAGCAACCTCAACGAAGTCGCAGCGCGGAAAAGCCGACGCGCCGATTCGGGCGTCAGGCCGAGTTCGAGAGCCAACGAGACGACGTCGCGCGGTCCGCGTCGGAGACGCTCGAACAGATCCAAGCGGACGCACGCGCTGAGAATCTGCGAATAGACGAAGCCTGCGCAAAGATCGAACAACGCGCGCGCCTCTCGCCCGGCGCGGCTTCGCGTCAGAGGGAAAGCGGCGGCCCAGCGCTGAAACCCCGGCGAAGCGAAGACACGATTGCGCCAGCAGAGCCATCGCTCCGAAAGCGGCGCGTCGCGCCGGCGCGCCGGCGCGACGGGAGCGGACATATTCAGGCGGCGACGAGCGAGAGTTGCTTGGGAAAGAACCGGGTCGTCTGCGCCTTCACGAGGACGCGCAATTCTTCGACTCCCGGGCAATCCGGAATGGCGTTCACGGCCGCGTCAACCAGACCCTTCAGTCTGACCTTCGCGCCGCCGACGCCAAGTTCGGCCGCCGCGTTTGGCCGCATCCGCCGCGCGTCCTGCCCGATCGGCTTGCCAAGTTCTTCCACGTCGCAGAGCACGTCGCGCAAATCGTCTGCGACCTGATAGGCCTCGCCAATCGCTTCGCCGAGCGCGCGCCACGGTTCCGGGTTCCAACCCGCCGCCGCCGCGCCCGCGAGCGTGGAGCCGACGAACAAAGCGCCCGTCTTGGCGCGCTGATAATCGGAAAGCGGCACGGCGGTCTCGCATTCCCACGCCTGACCCGCGACAATTCCACGCGGCCCGCCGACGGCGCGCGCAACGATGGAGATCAGCGCCGGCAACCGGGACGGCGCACGCTTGAACGCTGCGCCCAGGGTCTCGAAGGCGAGAATGATCAGCGCGTCTCCGGCGAGCACCGCGAGCGGTTCGCCGTATTGAAGATGCACCGAGGGTTTGCCGCGCCGCAGATCCGCATTGTCGAAGGCCGGCAGATCGTCGTGCACCAGCGAAGCGCAATGCAGCAGTTCGATCGCGGCGGCGGCCGCGTCCGCGGTCGCGGGATCGCGATCACCACAAGCGCGCGCCACGGCCAGCACGATTTGCGGACGAATGCGATGGCCGCCGGGAAACACGGAGTAGCGGAGCGCTTCGCCGAGGCGGGGAGGAGCGCCGGGCCCCGCGGCCCTTGCTATGGCCTGTTCCAAAGCCAGTTCGACGCGCGCGGACGGCTGCATCTTCGCTCCTGTCGTTTGACAATTGATCTTGTCACAAAGACTGTCCACTAATATTGACATTATGTGCGACGGCGTCAATGGTTTTCCTCGGCCGTCGCGGAGGGCGCATGGCAGCAAGCCGACGAGTCATCGTGATCGGCGCCGGCGTGGGCGGCCTAGTTACGGCGCTGCTTTCGGCCGCCAGCGGGTTGGAAACGCTTGTCGTCGAACAAGCGGCGGCTCCCGGGGGCAAACTGCGTGAGATTGACGCAGAGGGGCGGCCGGTCGACGTAGGCCCCACGGTATTCACCATGCGCGGCGTTTTCGAAGAGATTTTTGCTTCAGCCGGCGCCGCGCTGGAAGATCATTTGACCCTCAAGCCCGCTTTTCGTCTCGCCCGCCACGCCTGGGGCGCCGGCGCCCGGCTCGATCTGTTTGGCGACGTCGACGCCAATGTCGACGCCATCGGCGATTTTGCCGGGGCAGCGGAAGCGCGCGGCTATCGGGCTTTCGCGGCGCGCGGCGCGCGGGTTTACGACACGTTGCGCGACAGTTTCATTCGCGCTTCGCGACCGGATCCGCTGACGCTCACGGCGCGCCTCGGGCTGCGCCGGCTGCCCGATCTCCTGGCGATCTCGCCTTATACGACCTTGTGGCACGCGCTCGGCGAGCACTTCCGCGATCCCCGGCTGCGTCAGTTGTTTGGTCGCTACGCAACCTATTGCGGCTCGTCGCCTTATCTCAGCCCGGCGACGCTGATGCTGGTCGCCCATGTCGAGCGCGAAGGCGTCTGGACCGTCGAGGGCGGCATGCAACGTCTCGCCGACGCCCTTCGCACGCTGGCCGAACGCCGAGGCGCGCAATTTTCGTTCAGTACCCAAGTCAGCCAGATCTTGGTTGAGGGCGGACGCGCGACCGGCGTGGTCGCCACGACCGGCGAACGCTTCGAGGCCGGGGCGGTCGTCTTCAACGGCGACGTCTCGGCGCTTTCGGCGGGATTGCTCGGTCGCGGCGTACGCGCGGCGGCGCCCGCGACCGCGCCGGAGAGCCGATCCCTTTCCGCCGTGACCTGGGCGGGAAGCGCCGAAGTCCAGGGGTTCGATCTCATCAGGCACAACGTGTTCTTCGGCCCCAATTACGCCGAGGAGTTCGACGCGATCTTCAAGCATCGCCGGTTGCCGCGGTCGCCAACCCTCTATGTCTGCGCCAGCGATCGCCTGGACGAAGTTCCGCCCTTGGGCGGCGCCGAGCGGCTGTTTTGTCTCATCAACGCGCCCTCGGAAAACGGCGCGCCCCTATCCGCGGAGGAAGTCGAGTCATGCGTTCAAGCCGCGACGGGAATGATGGAGAAATGTGGGCTCGCGATCAATTGGCGCACGCAAGCGAGGACCACGCCCTCGGATTTCGCCCGGATGTTCCCGGCCACCGGGGGCGCGCTTTACGGCCCGGCCTCGCATGGCTGGAGAGCTTCGTTCCAACGGTCGGGGACTCGCACGCGGCTGCCGCGGCTCTACCTCGCGGGCGGAAGCGTGCATCCGGGCCCGGGCGTGCCGATGGCCGCGCTTTCGGGACGTCAGGCCGCCCTCTGCCTGATCTCGGACCTGGCTTCGACCAACAAATTTGTCCCGGCGGCTACGCCTGGTGGTATGTCGATGCGTTCAGCGACGACGGCCTCTTCGGACTGACGATAATCGCCTTCGTCGGCAGCGTGTTCTCGCCCTATTACGCGTGGCGCGGGCGACTCGATCCCGAGAACCATTGCGCGCTCAACGTCGCGCTCTACGGGCCCGAGAAGCGATGGGCGATGACCGAGCGGGGTCGCGAAGGGTTGCGCCGTTCCACCGACTCGTTCGTCGTCGGCGCCAGCGCGCTCGCCTGGGACGGCAAGGGCCTCGACATCTTCATCAACGAGCGTTGCGCGCCGCTGCCCCGCCGCCTTTATGGCCGGGTGCGGCTCGAGGCCGAGACACTGAACGAAAGAACCTTCCCGCTCGAGACCTCGGGCGGCCACGTTTGGCGACCGATCGCGCCGCTGGCGCGAGTCGACGCGGAGTTCTTCGCGCCCCAGCAAAAATGGAGTGGACACGGCTATTTCGACACCAACCGCGGCGACGAACCGCTGGAGGCGGGATTCTCGCGTTGGACCTGGTCGCGCGCACGCACGGCGCGCGGCGCGCAGGTGTTCTATGAGGCCGAGCGCCGGCGCGAAGACCCGCTCGGATTGGCGCTACGATTCGCCGGCGATGGCGGTGTTTTCGAGGAGACGGCGCCGCCCATCGTCGAACTGCCAAACTCGCGCTGGCGCGTGCCGCGCCGCACCCGTGGCGACGGCCCCGCGCGGGTCGCCGCGACGTTGGAGGACACGCCCTTTTATGCACGCTCACGCGTAGCGCACCGGGTGCATGGCGAGGCTGTGCTCTCGATGCACGAGAGCCTGGATCTCGAACGCTTCGCCAACCCCTTGGTCAAATGCATGCTACCGTTCCGCATGCCGCGATGGTGAGAGCGGGCCGTCACGAGCGACGACGAGCGCAACCGCCTCGTCGTGAGATCACCGAAGAAAGCGCCAGCGAACAAATAGCCGCGGCGCTCCCGGTCAGCATGGCCGCGCCTATCGCTTGAACGCGCATCGCACCTGGAGTCCCGTTTTCACTGAGAGTCCGTCTCGAAACTAATGCCATAAGTTCCGGGGCTTTCCGAGGACACGCCTCGCTGGCGATTCCGGCGAGGCCCCGGAAAATCGGGCAAAACCGACCGCAGTATAAACGTGCAGGGTCGAATTTCCTTTAAAATTCAACGGATAGTTTCGAGACAGACTCTGAGAGGATATATTGCGTGAAACAGCGCCGAACACCGACTGAACGACTATAGCCTCGAACTTGGGCGACTTCGTGACGATCCCGTCGTATTTTTGGGCCCCCTCAATCGTAACCGTTCACACACCCCCTCAAGCATCACAATCATCTGATTTTAAACGCGTTTTCTGAACGCTTACGCAATATCTGGCCACAAGCACATTTTTTTTGAATACTGAATACATGTGATGACTCTTCCGATCGTCGAAAACAGTTGTAGACAAAAGTCGCTCCAATGCTAGGCTCCCGTGACGTTATATTTGAGCATTGTCATGCCAACCCAAATTGGCTCACGATTGCCGTCGACAAAACTAATTTATTATCAATATCTTAGCTAGTCTGAGGGGGTGTGAACGGTTACCCTCAATCGACATATTGCTGCGCGCGCTCCAAACGCTCGAAAATAGCAAGCACGCGAAGCGCGTGGGCGCGCACGGAATAACGTTGCGGCGTCGAACCACGCAGGCGATGGACGGAGTCGACCAGAAAGGCGGTCGCCTCCAGCGGCGGCGCGGCCTGGCCCGTCGCCAACGCGGGCGCCTGAAGGCATGACCGTAACAACAGCGAGAGTTTTCGCGATCCGGGAACACGGGCGCGCTGGTTGACGGAATCGTAATCGCGCCGTTCCACTTCGCGCCCAATTTCGCCGTAGATCGCGGCCGCCGCGAGGATCGCCGGTCGACAGCCAAAAGGCAGCCGCGCCACGCCTTCTCGAGCGCGCGCGTAAAGCCGGTCGGCCTCGGCGAGCAAACGCGCGACGACGCTCGCCAAGGCGGGCGTCCTCGCCGGATCGCGCAGGAAATCCTCGACGTTCAGGCCGGCTTCCGCGAGCCAGCGCAGCGGCAGATAGCACCGGCCGTTGCGCGCGTCCTCGCCCACGTCGCGCGCGATGTTGGTGAGTTGCATCGCGACGCCGAGATCGCAGGCGCGCGCCAGAGCCGCCGGCTCGCGCACGCCCATCAGCAGCGTCATCATCACGCCGACCGTGCTGGCGACGCGCGCCGCATAGGCGTGCAGATCCTCGATCGTCTCGAACCGGCGGCCCTCGCAATCCCAGGCGAGCCCCTCCAGCAAAGCTTCCGGAGCCTCGCGCGGAATGTGGTGGGCGCGCACGAGATCCGCCATCGCGCGATCCGCGGGATGATCGGCAGGGCGCCCCGCATAGACGCGATCCAGGCGAATCCGCAGTCGCGCGAGTTCATCGTCGCAGCACTCGCCGAGATCGACGGCGTCGTCTGAGAGACGGCAGAACGCGTAGAGCCCGAAAGCGGGCTGACGCACGCGTTCGGGGAGCAACCAGGACGCGGTGTAGAAACTGCGCGATCCCGTGCGTATCGCCTCGCGACAGGCCTGATCGTCGAGCGGACTGGCGAAACGGGCTTCAGGCGAAGACGGAAGCATGCGGCGCAACCTTGTCGAGAACGCGGGCTGAGGAAAGCACGCCGGGCAGGCCCGCGCCCGGATGGGTGCCGGCGCCCACCAGGAACAGGTTGCGCACCTCTTCGCTACGATTGTGCGGACGGAACCAGGCGCTCTGAAACAGCAGCGGCTCCAGCCCGAAACCGGCGCCGAGCGGCGAGTTGAGACGATCGCGGAAGTCGAGCGGCGTCGCCATTTTCGAGGCCACGACATGCTGGCTCAGGTTCGGCAGGATGTTGGCTTCCAACCAGGCCTCGATCCGCTGCCGATAGGGCTCCGCCTCGACGCGCCAATCCTGCCCGCCCGCCAGATTGGGGACGGGCGAGAGCGCGTAGAACGTGTCGCATCCTGGCGGCGCCAGCGACGGATCGGTCGCAGTGGGGCGGTGCAAATAGATGCTGAAGTCGTCGGCGAGATGCTTGCGGATAAAAATGTCGTGCAGCAATTCGCGATAGCGCGGCCCCATCAGGATGGTGTGATGGCCGATGTCCTCGTAGGTCCGGTTGACGCCGAAATACCAGACGAACAGGCCCATCGAATAGCGGGAGCGATCGAGCTTCCGGTCGGTCCAGCGGCGGCGCGCTTGCTTGGGCACCAGATGACGATAGGTCCAGGCGGAATCGGCGTTGGAGACGACCACGCTCGCGGCGATCTTCTCGCCGGTCGCGAGTTCGACGCCCTTGGCGACGCCATCCTCGACCAGAATGCGGCTGACGTCTGCCCCGTAACGGATTTCGCCGCCTTGGGCCCCGATCAACTTGACGAGGCCCTTCACCAGCGCGCCCGTGCCGCCCATCGGCGAATGCACGCCAAAGGTCTTTTCCAGGAAGGCGATCATGCAATAGACAGCGCTGGCGCGAAACGGATTGCCGCCAATCAGCAGCGGATGATAGCTGAAGATCTTGCGCAGCCGTTCGTCGCGGAAGAATTGCGAAACCAGGCCATAGACGCTGCGGTATCCTTTGAGCCGAACGAGGTCGGGGGCGACGCGCGCCATGTCCATGAGAGAATCGAACGGGGCGTCGGCGAGTTGCTCGAAGCCTATGCGATAGATCTCTTCGCTCATCTTCAGGAAGGCGTCGTAGTTGACGCCCTCGCCGGGGCTGAACCTTTCGACCTCGGCGCGCATCGCCTCGCGATCACCGCGGTAAGTGAAACTGGCGCCGTCGGAGAAGCGGATCCTGTAATAGGGCTCCATCGGCCTCATGTCGACATCGTCGGCCATCCGCCGCCCGCACAGCGTCCACAGTTCCTCGAACAGGAACGGCGCCGTGACGATCGTCGGGCCGGCGTCGAAGGTGAAGCCGTCGATGTGGTGGACCTGGGCTCGGCCGCCCGGCGCGCTCAGACGCTCGAGCACGATCGCGCGGTAGCCCCGGGCGGAAAGTCGAATCGCCGCCGCCAGACCGCCGAAGCCGCTGCCGATGACGACCGCGACGGGCTTTCGCGGGCCGTCGCCTCCGGATGTCGCTGCGCCAACTGTAAACATAACTGGACACTATAAGTGTCTATTTTGGTTGATCAAGCGGAATGTAACGTGGCGCCCGTGAATTTTAGCCGCAGGCCGCGGGCGAGAGACGCGCGGGCCAAAAATTCGGCCGCGCGGGGGGCTGGCCGGATGCCCAGGCGTTCGAACCCTCGGCGCCTTGCTCCTCGCGCGTTTCGCATCGGAATGCGACTTCGAATTCGACGACGCTTGCCGCCAACGACCCGACCGTCATGCGAAAACGTAGGGGCTCTAACGCCTCATGTGCCCAAACAAGCCCGAACAACCGCACGTTAAGCGCAAATTTCGCCGAACAAAACCAAGCAAGACCAAACAAGCCCAAATAACAAGGCGGCCGAATCGTGATATTTCAAGCCCTTGCAGATCGATTCGGGCTGTTTTCGGCTCCCGGGGCCCAAACCCGCGCGACGGACGCGCCCATCCATGCGGAAAACGCAGAGCTTGTGGATCGCGTTTCGCATGCCTGGAACCTCTCGGATATTCGAAATTCAATTCTAGAGTAGATTTCTGAATTGTCAAAATTTTATTGACAAATCGCCTCGTCGCTCGAAAGGCTTCGCCGAAGCGAGGCGGGATCGCTCGGGCGGTTACCGGCGGCGCCTTGGGCCGAAGCCGGGCGGTCGGTCCCCTTTCGGGGACATGGAATGCATTGGTTTATTACCAAGCGTCGCTACGGTTGCGTCCCTCGAAGTTGGGTCGCAATGATTTGTGGCTGCACGCCTCTCTCTCAGAGGTGATGCAATACGTATTTTATCACCGTCATTCCATGTAATTTGCAATCGGCAAAATTTTCCTTCCGACAGTTATCACCTGATGATAACATCACGGCAATGGTGAAACCAACCCGCGATCTCGGTCTCGACGACCTTCTCGCTTTGGACGGCGTTGTGCTCGTGGTCGATCCGGCTGGAAATCATTGGGTGAAGTTTGTCTGCCTGAAAGTTCCGCCTTCGCCGGAGCGGCCCCACGGGGTCATTTAATCACGGACGCTGCATACAGCGAACGGGGAAAGGATCGTCGGTTTCGACAATGCACATGCCGTCGTTGTCGGGAGCGGCCCTTCGCGACAAACACTGACGACGCAGGATCATCGCCAACGACACGGCGCGACGAGTCCCTACGCCTATAAAGACGCTGCGACGTTGTTGCGCGATTTTTGCGGCGAGGTCGACGCCGTATTACGAGAGAAAGGGGTCATTCCGTGAAGATTTTGCACATTGGCATCGCGCCCTACGAAGACATGAAAGCCCGCACTTTGGCGATTGCGCGCGGGGAATTGAGGCCGCGCCCGGACGATCCGAAGCTTTGGTTCACGTCCATCGAAAGCCTTGCGCGCGTCCTGTCGGATAAAAATCGCGCCCTGCTCGATCTCATATTTGAGCGGCAACCCAAGTCGCTTGCGGAACTGGAAGGCCTGTCTGGGCGCGCGAAATCCAATTTGTCGCGCACGCTGAAAAGCATGGAGCGGTTTGGTTTGGTGGAGTTGCTCAAAGGCGAGGGCGGAACCTTGCGCCCACGCGTCCCCTATGAGGAAATTCGGCTCGATCTTCCGTTCGGCCATCGCCACGCGCCCCTACCGAGTCCCGCGCTGACGTGAACCCGTTCGCGCCCATCATCTTCTCGCGCGCTCCCGCCCTCATCGCTGCATCTGGCGAGCGCGCCTCCTATCGCTGCCTCGAATTCTTCACCGCCAATATCCGCTAAAACACGGGGGGCGATTTGGCGTTTCTAGACCGAGGTCACCAATACAGAGCGCGGCGAGTGCATCTGGATCATTTCAGCCCGACGGGCGGAGCGACGTGAACGAGACCCTTACTTCCGCGAGAATTCTGGCTGACGGCACGGTCGTCGAGTTACTCGACGACGGCACCGAGAAGCCGTTTCCCGAGACGCCCATGCGTCCCATGACCGAGGAGGAAATCTCGGCGGCGGCGGCGGCTGACCCCGATGCGCGCCCCATGACATCAGAGCACCTGGCGACCGCGAGGCGTATTCCCCGCATCAAGACCTTGCGCCGCGCGCTTGGCCTGACTCGAGACGAGTTTGCGACGCGCTATCACATTCCGCTCGGAACGCTCAGGGATTGGGAACAGGGGCGCAGGGAACCCGATCAACCGGCGCGCGCCTATCTAAAAATCATCGCCGCCGATCCTGAAGGCGTGTCGCGGAGCCTCGCTTCCGGTCCTCGCTGACCGGTTTACTTCATCTGCGGCGCTCAGAAACGGGTGTCCGCTGCCCTCGACGGGCGCTACAACGGCAAAAAGGCGCTCAGCGTTCAGGATTGAACCGGCGTGAAATGCCTGCCGATCCGGATTCGAATTCCCGGCGCAGTGCGCGCCTTCACCCCGACACCCCCGCCTCGGCCGCCGCCGCGCGAATCAGCGCCGCCACCGCTTCCGGTTGCTCCTCGTGGGCGAGATGGCCGATTCCTGGCAGGATTTTGACGGTGGCGCGCTCCACCATTCGCGCCACCCGCGCGGCTTCGGCGGGCGGAACGGCGTGGTCGTTGGCGCCGACGATCAGCAGCGTCGGGCATTTGAGCCGGCCGAGATCGCGCGGCATGTCCTTCAGGCCCCAGTTCGCCATCATGCCGAGCGCGCCCGCGCAATGGGCCGGATTGCTCATCAGGCGCTGATATAGATCGATGCCGCGCGCGTCCAACTTCGAACCCATGCCGTGCAACATCTTCTGCACGGTGGCGCGATCCGCGCTCCAGGCAAACAGCCGCCCGGAAAACGGATTGAGCTGCAACGCCTTGGCGACCAAGGGAAACACACGGCCGGCCCAGCCCTCGAACGGCAGGAAGGCGCCGTTGATGGCGACGAACAGGTCCGGCGCGATCGCGCCGCGCGCGATCAGATGCGCCAGAATGGCGGCGCCGGCCGAATGGCCGATGACGACCCGGGGCGCGAAGGCGAGTTTGCCGACCAGCGCGGCGACCGATCTGGAGAGGCCCGGCAACGAAAGGTCGAGCCCGCGCCGCGACGTCGTGAACCCGTGCCCTGGCAGATCGGGCGCGAGCAGGCGGAAATCCGGCGCCAACAGCGGCGCGAGCCCACGCCAGGAATGCGTGGCGCCGCCCGTGCCATGCAGCAGCAGCGTCGGCGGACCTTGCCCAAGTTCCTGAACGTGCCATTTGAGGCCGCCGGCCTCGACGAAGCGACTTGCCTCGCGCAGCGGCCAGTCGGCGCCTTCCCGGGCGAAACTCAGTTCGCTCACGACGGCAGCGCGCCACGCACGGCGGCATTGACCAGCGCCGCGTCGGCCACCGGCAGTTTTACATAGCGCGCGCTCATGGCTTGCGCGATTTCGCGGGTCGGCGCGGCGCCGCGCGACGCGGCCGGCGCGGTGTCGATCGCCATTGCCGTAACGTTGGCGATACGGATGCGGCGGCCGGCGTCGAGCGCATCGCGCAACGCTTGCGGGCGCCCCGGCGCGCCGTCACGGCCGATGTTGGCGCGGCCGTCGGTCATCAGCACGATCAGCGGCGTCTGGCCCTTGCGTCGCGCCTGTTCGGCCACGACCAAGGCGGCGTCGAGACCGCTGGCGATCGGTGTGCCGCCGCCGCCGGGCAGCCCCGCGAGCGCGCGCCTGGCCCGCGCCGTCGAACGCGTCGGCGGCAGCAGGATTTCGGCGCCGCGACCGCGGAAGGCGACCAGCGCGACTTCGTCGCGGCGCACGTAGCAATCGGCCAGCAGCAGCTCGATCGCGCCCTTGGCCTCGGCCAGCCGCTGCATCGCCGACGAACCGGAGGCGTCGACGACGAACACGGTGGTCGCGCCGCGCCGCTGGCGATAACGCACGATGCGGAAATCATCGGGTTTGACGATGATTCGCCGCGTATCGCCGGCAGGCGCCTCGCGCTCCCGGAGCCGCCGCCAGGGCGCGGCGGCGCGCAGGGTCGCGATCAGGCTGAGCCGCCCGTTGCGCAACGACCCTGGGCGCGCGTCGAGCGGCCGGCCGCGTCGCGAAGAGAGCGTCGAATCGCCGGATTTGCCTTCGCTGGAGGAGCGCCTTCGCGCCTTGATTCCCGCCTGCAGGCTCGCCAGCAATCCGAGCGGGATCGCCGCCCGCGCGGCTTCCAGCACGCGCTCTTCCAACTCGCGCGGAGTCTGGTCTTCCTCCGATTCCGGCTTGTCGTCGGTTTCCGGCTCGGGCTCTTGTTCCGGTTCGGGCTGCGAAGACTCGTCTTCCGGCGCCGGCAGGCGCGTGGCGCGCGGGGCGAGCGTCAGCGCCGCGGCGAGCGTGATGTCGTCTTCCTCGACGCATTCCCCGCCTCGCAACGCGGCGATCGCCCGGGCCGCTCGCAGGGCGAACAGCGGCGCGCGCGCCGAGTCGACGCCGAGTTGCGCGCCGACGCCGACCAACGCCTCGATGACGCCGTCGGGGGTCCGCACGCCGGGAAGCCGCAAGCGCGCCTGGGCGAAGTCCCATGTTTCGAACAGAGCGGGCTCGATGTCCCTGTGGCCGACCGAGTCGAGTTGCACCCAGAAGGCGAGGCGCTCGACCAGCGCCGGCGGCGTCCGCTCGTCCTCCAGCCCTTCGTCCAAGGCGACGACGCCGATGCGCGCCGGCAGCCTCAGCGACAGGCCATCGCGTTGCAGCGCGATCTCGCCGGAATCGAGCGCGGCGCAAAGCCGCGCCGCGACCGAGGCGCTCATGCGCTCCGCCATCGCGACCGCCACCACCCCGCCGTCGGCGGCTGAGAGCGCGCCCAATTCGGCGATCGGCCTTCCCGTGCGCAAGGTCGCGGCGACGTCGAGGCCGCCGATCAACCGGTCGTCGGCGATTTGCGCCGGCAGGCGCGTCAGCTTGCCCGGCGCGAGCGCCTCGGCGAGCGCCGCCAGCAGGGCGTCGCGCGCGGGGCCGGGTCCGGCGCGCACCAGCAGGCCGGAGCCCAAAGGATCGAGCGCGAAAATCGCCGCCGCGAGACTCGCGCGCCGCCAGGGCGTGGCGATGGCCTCGTTGGCGCTCATGCGCCAAAAACCTCGTGGATCGCGCGTTCGACGCGCGCCGCGGAGCCGGAATCGTCGAGCGGATTGCGGCGCAGGCGATGACTCAGCGCCATCGCCGCCACCCGGCGCAATTCCGCGTCGCCGACTTCATCCGCGCCTTCGAGCGCCGCAAGCGCGCGACCGGCGCGCAGCAGCGTCAGTTCGCCGCGCAAGCCGTCCGTGCCCAGCGCCAGGCAGAGCCGCGTCGCGCGCTCGATCGTCGCGTCGGGCGCGGCAATGGCGCCGATCCGCTCGCGCGCCTTGACGATTTTGGCGCGCAACTGGCTCTCTTCGCCCTCCCATTTCCTGTGGAAAGCTTCCGGGTCTCGCTCGAAGGCGTCGCGCCGCCGCACCACCTCGACCCGGCTCGGCACGTCCTGCGGGGTTTTGACGTCGATGGCGAGGCCGAAGCGATCGAGCATTTGCGGGCGCAATTCGCCCTCTTCCGGATTGCCGCTGCCGATCAGCACGAATCGCGCGGGATGGCGCACGCTCAAGCCTTCGCGCTCGACGACGTTGACGCCGGAAGCGGCGACGTCGAGCAGCAGATCGACTAGGTGGTCCTCGAGCAGGTTGGCTTCGTCGATGTAGAGGAAGCCGCGATTGGCCTGGGCGAGCAGGCCGGGCTCGAAGGTCTTTTCGCCGTGCGCCAGCGCGCGCTCCAGATTGAGCGCGCCGACGACCCGATCCTCCGTCGCGCCGAGCGGCAGATCCACCACCGGGGCGCTGCGCTGCGCGACCTCCAGCGGGGTCTTGCCCTTGCAGGGGCCGCAAAGTCCCGCCGTCGCGACCGGCGCGCAATTGTAGGGGCAGCCGGCGACGACGTCGATCTCGGGCAGCAGCGCGGCGAGCGCGCGCACCGCCGTGGATTTGCCGGTTCCGCGGTCGCCAAAGGCGAGCACGCCGCCGACAGACGGGTCGACCGCGGCAATCATGAAGGCCAGCTTCATGTCCTCCTGGCCGACGATCGCGGAAAACGGAAAAGGCTGAGCCATTCAGTTGCAACCCCTCGGAATTTGCGCCCTATATGTCATCCTAACTAGACGCTTGGCAACGCTCTCGCGCTGACCGATATCAAGTCAGGTTGACGGCTTTTCGCGGCGCGCCCGAGCGGCAGGAGACGACACCGGATGCGAAAATGCCTTGCCATCGTCGCGCTCGCCCTGGCGACCGCGCCCGCCGGCGCCGTGGAGGAGCCCAAGTTCCAGCGGCTCGCGGTCTGGGACAATTGCGAACTGCGCGCCTATGCCGCGCTCGTGGTCGCCGAGACGACGATCGCGGCGGGGCGCGACGCGGCCGGAAACGCTGGCTTTCGTCGGCTCGCGGGCTATATTTTCGGCGGCAACGCAAGCGCGGAAAAGATCGCGATGACGGCGCCGGTTTTGGAGACGCCGGCGGGCGACGGCTGGACGATTCGCTTCACCATGCCCGAGGGACACACGCTGGCGACGCTGCCGAAGCCCGATGACGCCAAGGTGAATATGCAGGTCGTCCCCCCGACGAAGCTGGCCGTGATCCGCTTTTCCGGCTGGGCGAGCGACGCGGATTTCGCCGACAAGACGCGCGAGCTGATGTCGTGCCTCGCCGCGCATGGGCTGACAGCCGCCGGACCCGCCGCGCTGGCTCAGTACAACCCGCCCTGGACGCTAGGGCCATGGCGACGCAACGAGGTGATGGTGGAGGTGCGATGAGCGGACGCTTCCCTGCTCCCGCAAGCGGGGAGGGGGGGGTATCAATTCCACGCTTATGACGAGGATCCCCTCGATAAGGTCAGGCCCGTTCCGGCGCGACAGCCACCCCTGCTTGGGCGCCGGCGGCGGTTTTCGATTCGGCCTATATCAAACGCTTAGCCGTCCTGTTTGGCAAATCCGCGCTGACCTCGGCATAGTCTCCGCCCGGCCCGAAAGGCGCGCCGAAAGCCCCTCGTAACGGTCGTATTCGGCTAGCAACTGGACGAACCCGGGGACGCCGCACAGGTCCAGACCGCCGAGGGCGCTGTCGGCCGCTTGCATCGCCCGGTCTAGCCGCGTCTTCTGCAAGGCGACATAATGCCCCGGCGCATCGGATTTGCGCGCATCGAGCGCCCGCTGGACCTCGCGTCGCACAGTCGCCTCCCACACCCCTATTTCCTTGGCGATCGTCGAATAGCTGTAGCCGGCGACGATCAGCTCGAACCCGGATGAGGGTCTTGCGCACGGGTTCAGACTCTAGGCGACGCTTTGCGCGTCGGATCGCCCGACGCCGGCCCGCCTCGGCAGTTGCGCGATTTCCCACCCCGCCTTTTCCTCGGCCTTGCGGATTTCATAGGCGCTCTGCAAATTGAGCCAGAACTGTGGCTCCGCGCCGAACCAGTGCCCGAGACGCAGCGCGGTGTCGCCGGTTACGGCGCGCTTGCCAGCGATGATCTGGCTGACCCGGTTCGGCGGCACGTCGATCTGCCGGGCAAACTCAGTTGGCGTGACGCCCAGTTCGTCCAACTCGTCTTTGAGTATTTCACCGGGATGAACCGCTCGCATCAGCATGGTCTGATATCCTCAATGATAGTCCACGATTTCGACGTGGCTCGGCCCGACTTGACCGTCCGCCCATTCAAAACAGATGCGCCATTGCTGGTTGATGCGAATGGAATATTGCCCGATCCGATCTCCTTTGAGCGCCTCGAGCCGGTTTCCCGACAAGGCGCGCAGCGTATCGAGGGAAAGCGCCGCGTTCAGGATCGACAGCCGCCGTGCAGCCCGATCCTCAAACCCCTGAAAGGCTTTGACGAACTCCCCTCGCGCGAACCGCTCCGACCTTTTATCGCGATAGCTCAGGATCATCGGTCATCAAACGTACCGGAATTGACGCTATACGTCAACCGTCAGAGCCTGAGAAGATGGATTGTGGTTACGGGTTCCCGTTTGGCAACGGCGGCAACGCTTTTCATCCGATCAATCGCAGCGAAAAATGGAATGCTCTTTCAAAGGATGTCATCGTGACCCCAATAACACTCCGACGTCCGTTCACTCTTTCGTCGCGCATGCCAACGAGCGTTCCGCCGGTCGCCGCGTAAATCTCATACTTCCTCCCGCTCGTGGAGGTCGGCGAAGTACTTGATCTTGACGGCGTGACCGGAGAATCGCGCGACGATCTCCAACTCGCCGCCCATCGCTTCGATGAAGCGGCGAAGCGTGCTGACATACATGTCCGCGCGCTTCTCGATCTTGACGACGGAGCCCTGTCCGATCTGAAGCGTCTGCCCGATTTCCTGCTGCGACAGCTTCAAGGCGCGGGGCGCCTCGGCGAGGTCCATTTCCGTGTCGAGCCGATTCGCCTCGGCCTCGGCTGTCGCCCGAGCCTCGGGCGACATACGAGCGCGCAGTTCCGCGAATGAATGCCTACCGGCCATCGTTTTTCTCTTTCTCCCGTTCGGCCAGATGTTCGGCCTCGCGGAGCGTCGACCTCCAGGTCGACGCCCGGTTCGCCGCCGTCGACCTGGAAGTCGACGCTCCGCTAGCTTCACGCTGATTGATCGGAAGCCGTTCTAATGCTTCCCGAACGCCTTGGCGACGCTGCGGCGGATGTTCCACACGCCCAGCGCGACGAGCGCGGCGACGACGGGAATGGCTACCCCCATCGCTAAAGCCGGCTCGATCCTGACGCCTTCGACTTGCAGGCCTTCGGCCGCCTTTCCGACCAGGGAGACGATGTAATAGGTGATCGCGGCGATCGAGAGCCCTTCGACGGTCTCTTGCAGGCGAAGCTGCAACTGGGCGCGCCGGTCCATCGAATCGAGTAGAGCGTGGCTCTGCCTCTGGCTCGACAATTCCACCCGCGTCGACAGCAACTCGGTCGCGCGCGAAATGCGCGCCGAAAGCGTCTCTTCGCGGTCCGTGACCGCCCGACAGGTGCGCATCGCCGGCGCGAGGCGGCGCTCGACGAATTCGCGAAAGGTCTGCAATCCCTCGATGCGCTCTTCGCGCAGTTCGTCGATCCGCCGCTCGACGAGTTCGTAATAGGAGGCGGCGGCGGCAAAGCGGAACTGGCTGCCGGATTGCAGATTTTCCATGCGCGCCGCGAGATCCGTCAGGCGTTCCAGCAGGGCCGGCTCCTGATCCTCCTTGGCGCTGACCAGCGCCGAAGTCGCGCCTGCGAGTTCCTGCTCGATTGTCGTCAAATCCGCCATCCGGCGGCGCGCGATCGGGAACGCGAGCAGCGCCAGCATTCGATAGGTGTCCATCTCGACGAGACGCTGAAGGTTACGGCCGACCTGACCCGGAGAGAGTCCCCGATCCAGAATCAGCAGGCGCTCGAATCCGTCGTCGCGAATGCGCAGATCGGTGAAGGCCGCGCCGGCGCCGCCGGAAATCGTGGCGCCGACGAGCCCGTCGCGCGGGGCGATCCAATGCGCGAAGGCGTCGGGGCTGGGCGGCCAGGCCCGAACCGAAATGACCGCGGCGTGGATCGCGCAGATCGTCTCGCCCGGGAGATCGGCGAGCCACGCAATGTCCGCGCCTTCGCCGGGACTTTCGAGAAACGGATCGGCAGCGCCGCCGCGCCCATAGCCCGAGGCAATGATCTTCAGGCGCAGGAATTCGGTGTGGAACTCGGCCTTGATGCGGTAGTCGCCGAAATCGGCGCTGTAATGATAGGCGTTGGCTTCCGGCGCCGGCGCCCCCTGACGCGCCGCCGCCGCAGCGATCATCGCCCAGGCGGCTTGCCGTTGTCGCGCATCGGCGATCAGCGCCAGAAATTTGACCCGCGCTGGCGCGACGATGCGCTCGGGAGGGCGGGCGTGAACTTCGTCGTTGAGGCGCTGCCGCAGAGCATGGTCTGGCGGCAGCGTGCCGCGCAACCCGGTTGCCTCGCTCGTCTTCACCGGCTCTCCCTTGGCGGACTCCAACCGGTCGATCGTAGCAAATCCCGACCGACCGGTCGAGGCGGCGCGTTTACTCCGCCGCCTTGCGCATCTCGGGATAGACGCATTCCGCCTGCTCCAGTTGAACCTTCGGCTCGCGACGGCGCAGCGGCAGAATCTTGGTCTCGACGAACGGCAGACCGACCTCGCGCCAGACGTCGACCAGCGCTTCCACCAGTTCCGACAGATGCGCTTCGGTGTGGCGCGGCGTGGGCGTGATGCGCAGCCGCTCCGTGCCGATGGCGACGGTCGGATAGTTGATCGGCTGGATGTAGATCGAATGGCGACGCATCAACAGATCGGCCGCCGCCTTGCAACGCTCGGCGTCTCCAACCATCAGCGGAACGATGTGCGAGGGATTTTCCAGCACAGGCAGACCCGCGGCGAGCAGCGCGTGTTTTGTCGCCGCCGCCATGTATTGATGACGCGACCGTTCTTCCCCCGAGGTCTTGAGATGGCGAACCGCCGCCCGCGCGGCCTCTGTGACCATCGGCGGCAGGGTGGTGCTGAAGATGAATTGCGGCGCGTAGGAACGGACCGCGTCGACGATCACCGCGTCGCCGGCGATGTAGCCGCCGAGCGCGCCAAACCCCTTGGCGAGCGTGCCCTCGATGATGTCGATACGGTCCATCAGGCCTTCACGTTCGCAGATGCCGCCGCCGTGCGCGCCATACATGCCGACTGCATGCACTTCGTCGATATAGGTCATCGCGCCATATTTTTCCGCGAGGTCGGCGATGGCGCGCACCGGCGCGATGTCGCCGTCCATCGAATAGAGGCTTTCGAACACGATGAGCTTGGGACGCGCCGGATCGGCCGCGCCGAGCAATGCGTCGAGATGATCGACGTCATTGTGTCGGAACATCACCTTGTCACAGCCCGATCGCCGGACGCCCTCGATCATCGAATTGTGGTTGAGCGCGTCGGAAAAGATCAGACATTTCGGCATCAGAGAGGCGATCGTCGAAATGCCGGCGAGGTTGGAGATCCAGCCGGAGGTGAAGACCAGCGCGGCCTCCTTGCCGTGGAGGGCGGCAAGCTCGCGCTCGAGTTCGACGATCGGATTGTGGGTGCCGGAGATGTTGCGCGTGCCGCCGGCGCCGACGCCGTGGCAATGGATCGCATTGGACGCGGCTTCCAGCACCGCCGGGTGGCCGCCCATGCCCAGATAATCGTTCGAGCACCAGATCGTCACGTCGCGCGTGGGCTCGTTTGCGTCTTCGGGGCGCCACAACGCCAGCGGAAATCGCGCGGCGTTGCGCTCGAGATTGGCGAATACGCGATACCGCTTCTCGTCCTTGAGCGTCTGTATCGCCGCCGCGAAATGAGGATGGCGGTTCGTCTTCATCGCTTTCATAGCGGCCTCCAGCCGACGCCGGGTATCCCGGCTTGTTTACGCCGCGCAGTTCTCCAGCGCGGCCCTAAGACGTGCCCGGTCGAAACGACGACCCGTCGCGACGATCAGCGGTTCCCTCAGCTTTTGCGGCGCGAAAGGCGCCATCCGGGCCTTGCGGCCGTTGAATTCGAAGGCGATCCAATGCGCCGGCGTGCGAATGGCGCCCTTCACGGCGTCGACTTCGCCGAACGCGCCGGCCGCGACCAACTCGAGCACATGGGCGAAATTGCGCGCGTCGCAGATCGCGGGAAGCGGAACGCTCCAGTTCTGGCTTCCCTGCCCCGGCGCGACGTCTGCGCCCATCGATTCGAGCGCGGCGAATTCGCCTTCCAGCATCGCCGCCATATCGTCGCCGCCAATCTTGTTCATCGCTGGCGCCCAAAGCACGTTGGCGTTCATCGGCGCCACGAGGAACCAATGTTCGGCTACGGCGAGCCCCATGAGCGTAGCGAGCATCGTATAGCCAATCGTGTCGAACGGCGTCGTGGCCGCCATCGCGCTCTGGACGAGTCCCATGGTCAAAACCGTCGATATCGTCACCGAGAACGGAAAGAACATATTCATCGGACGGCGAGTCATATATGTGGCAAGAAATCGCAGGTGTTCCGGCAGCATCTCCTCGCCGAGATTGGGCACGCCGAAGAACACGTTCAACTTCGCGCTCTCATGCATCCACCAAAGCGTCAGATAGGTCCAGACACCGAGTTGGTTGGGCTGGCCATGTGTCATCGCCAGCAATGCCACCGCGCCGGTCAGCGCCGAGAGTTCGTGATACAGGCTGGTGCGCACCGCCGCGACGAAACGCGCCAGACCGCGAAGCTCCGGCGGGCACGGCGTGGTCGCCGGCCCCGCTATGAAGCCGGTGTAATAGGTGACGATCTGCCAACCCCAGCAGATGAGGCCGTAGGAAAACGCGCCATAGGCCGAGCCGGAAGTCGTATGGTCGCAAGTCGCGACCAGACCCCATAGGGCGAACGCGACGAGCACTGTCGCGCCCGCGATCGTCCAAGGAAACGTGCGACGCGGCAGACTGTCGACATAAAACAGGATGCCCGTGCTGCCCCACCAGAGCGCAAGGGTCGCCAGGATGGGCAGACCGTATTCGGTCATCGCGCGCCGCCCTTCTTCTACCAGATCGGTTCGAGCCTGATTTCGGCCGGAAGCGCGTTGGGTTTGGCGGGAATGAAATACAGCCGCGTGAACACCGCCGCCGCCGAGACGGCGCAGGCCGCCTTCTTCAATTTGCCCATCACGCCGCCCTGGGCGTCCGCCGCCTCGCTCGCCTGCGCGATGCGAAACAACCGGTCGAGGCCCGGTCGAAACGCGGGATGATCGATGTCCAGCGTCAGCGGAAACGTCTGCTTGGAGATCTCCGAGCAGATGTTGAACACGCGGAAATCATAATCCGCGGGATCGATCTTCAGCGCCTTGTGGAACGCCGGACGGCAATGGTCGCGCACATACATGGTCGCGTACACCGCGAGCAGGAAGAACTTGATCCAATACACGTTGACGCCTTCGAGCAGTTTCGGATTGGCGCGCATCAACAGCGCGAACGCCTCGCCGTGGCGGAACTCGTCGTTGCACCATTTCTCGAACCATTTGAAGATCGGATGGAATCTCAGTTCGGGATTCTTGTCGAGCAGCCGATATATGGTGATGTATCTGCTGTAGCCGATCTTCTCGGACAGATAGGTGGCGTAGAAGATGAACTTCGGACGGAAGAACGTGTATTTCTTGATCTTGGTGAGAAAGCCGAGATCGACGCCGATGCCGAAATCCTTCAGCGTGTCGTTGATGAAGCCGGCATGGCGCGCCTCGTCGCGGCTCATGTAGGTGAACAGATCCCGCATGTCCTTGTTCTTGGCGCGCTTCTTCATCTCGGCATAGAGCACGCAACCGGAGAATTCGGCGGTGATCGAAGAGATCAGGAAATCGCGGAATTCCTTGTCGAGTTCGGCTTCGTAGACGAACTTTTCGTCGAAATCGGCGTTGCGGACGAAATGGCGCTTGTTGGGATCCGAACGCATTTCCGCGATCAGCTTGTCCCACTCGGCGCGAACGCCGCCGACGTCCATCTTGTCGAGCTCTTCGAAGTCGGTGGTGTAGAAGCGGGGGCTCAGCATCGTGCTTTGCTGAGCGACGCGGGTCGCGTCGAAAGTGTCGGCGTTGCGGACGGGAGCGTTCACAGGGTCCTCCGTTCGGTAAAGCTGACGTCATAAAGTTCCGTCAGTTCGAAATTGCCTATCCATTTGGTCCAGGCGCGCTCGAGCGCGCCAGCGCGGGTGACGACCGCCGTCCGTCTCAGCACGATCTTTTCCCCGAAGGGAATGTCGGTCGGCGCGTCGAGCACCAGCACTTCGTCCCCGGGCTCGATGACGAAGTCGCCGTCGATTTCGACATGCGCATGCAGAGATTCAGGCGTGTGCTCGATTTCCACTGTGCAGGGGAATTCGAACCGGCGCCTGACGAGCGCGGAAAACCAACTCATTTTGCCATCTCCTTCGAAGCCGTCTCCCGGTCATTGAACAAACGCGCGAAAGCTTCGGCGTTGGTCGGACCGAACGCGTCGAGATTGATGGTGCGGCCCGTCGCTCTATCCTGCAACGAAACCGTGCCGTCGGTCCATCGCGTCAGGGTGAAAGGCGTTTGCGCGCCAATGTCTTCACGATGCCGTTCGCGCGCCATGCCGCGCATCGTGGCGCGAATGAACCCGCCGACCCCCGGCTCCACGACGTAGAGCTGGGCGCCGTCGTCGGCGTCGCGGACCACCACGGCGCCGTCGTCACGGTCCTCGAAGCGCAGCTCCAGGACCTTGTAGGCTTTGACGTCGGGCATATGCTGGGCCCCAATGTCGGAGACATGACCGAACAACGTCAGGCTGATCGCGAACGCGATGAGCAAGCCGGCGGCGACGATCACGCCGCGCGGAAGTGAGCCGCCGTGATGAGGGACCTGGGCGTGGCTGGCGTCGCTCATCGGCGTTTCCTTTCTCAGGCCGCCGCCGGGGCGGCGATGGCGGGTTGACCTTGTGCAGCTTCCGCGCGCTGCGTCTTGACCGGGGTTTCGCCCGCGGCCGCCGAAAGCGCGCGGCCCAGCGTCTCCGCGACCTCGCGGGCGTTGGCGATGCAGCGCAACGCCGGCTCCGGCGAGGTGAACCGCATCGGACGCGCGCTCGGCCAAAGCGCCAGATAGGGAATGCGCTGGCCATCGATCAGCGCCACAGGCACGTCGCCCGTGCCGTCGCCGAACATGCGCAGGCTCGCCGAGCCGATCTGCTTGAAGGGGACGTTGTAGAAGATCGGCAAGGCGATACCGGTCTTGATGACGACACGGCGCTCCGTCAACACATAGAGCGTCGTCCGCGCGCTGAGCCAGGCCAGGAACGCGAAGATCGCCAGCGCCGCCGCCCCGACGCCGAGCGTGCGAATGGCCCAGACGAAGCCGACGAAGGCGCCCGAGTCCGACGCGCCGGAAACGAAATTCCAGACCGTCATCACGCCGAACCAGGCCGCGACCCAATCGGCGCGATAGCCGCGCCGCCAAAGGCTGGTCGCCTCGGGCCTGCCGAACCAGAGCACCCGCTCGCCCGGCGGAATGTCCGCCGGCAGCAGCTTTTCGAGGTTGACGACTTTCATAACAGCGGCTCCGCGCGTTCCGGGGTCGCATAGAGGGTGCCGGCGCCGTAATAGGCGGAGATCTTTTCTTCCTCGAGCATCGTCACGCAGTCCGGCGACTTGAGGGTCGGGGCGTTGGCGAACTGATGGGCGAGCAGCGCTTTCACCTTGACGCGGCGAGCGCCGAAGTTGACGTCGCAAAAATGTACAGGCGCGAGCACCGAGCCGCCCTTTTCCAACTTCACTTCATAGTAGCGCAGCACCGCCTCGGAACGATCGACCCAGACGTCGTTTATGACGCCGGCGCTCCTGTTGTCCGCGCCCACCACCGAGAAGCCGAGCGGATTCCCGCCGTCGGGCGAGACGGCGTAATTGGTCGCCACCCGCAGCGGCGAGATCAGATCGTGGCCCTCGGAGGTCTTTTCGGTTTCGTCGGGACGCAAGGCATAGGAACCCGGGCCGACTTCGGCGAGCATGGGATCGCCGATGGGCTCGTAGGGCGCGCCGGGCCAGACTTCGGCCTTCGTCGAGTTGATGGGGCGCGTGTCGAGGGCGAAGTTCGGCGCCTGCAGGCGGCCACCGCCGGCCAAGCTGAAGATCTTCGGGGTCGGGATCAGCAGGAAGCCGCGATCCTTGAGACCGCCGTCCTGCTCGGAGTCGAGCGGATAGCCCTCGCGGCGGTCTTCGCCGCGCAAATACCAGATCAGTCCAGAGAAAAATAGCCAAAATGCGTAGAGCACGATTTGGGCCACATCGAGGTGGCCGACAGCGCCGCGGATCATTGCAGTCCTCCGGGGTTCAGGCCGACGCGAGCAACGGCCCGAAAACCGGGCGCTGTGGCTTCGGCGGGAGTCGAGCGCCTGCGGGCGAGGGGGCCGATCGCAATGATCGTCGCCAGCAGAAGCAAAATTTCCAGTCCATAGACGAGTGTAAAACCAGTCACGGGATCGGCGAGCGTATCGCCAAACGCCCCCTGCATCGCCAGCTTCGCGCCGGCGTCGTTGACGAAACCGCTGATCGCGATCGCCACGCCCGCCGCCGTGGCCTGCGCGGCGCCCCAGGCGCCCAGCGCAAGGCCGCGCTCTTCGGGTTTCGCGGCCGCCATCGAGGCGGTCAGGGTTCCGTGCGCGAACAATCCTCCGCCCAGACCGATGAGGGCGACGCCGAGTCCGAAGGCCGGCGCGTATTGAGCGGGCGCGGCGATGATGACGCAAACGAAGGCGACGACGCCGACCAGCGCGCCCCAACCGGCCACCCTGTGCGCGTCGGCTCCGCCGGCGAGTCGGCGCGCGGCGATCCAGAGGCCGATTCCGGCGCCGGCGGCGAGCATGGCGGTCAGCGCGGTCGTCGCGCCAACGGGAAGATGCAGAATCTTGCCGCCATAGGGCTCGAGCAGGATGTCCTGCATGCTGAAGCCGGCCGTCCCGAGCGCGATGGCCACGAGCCGCCTGCGCGTGCGCGCGACCTTCGAGAACGTCGTCCAAGCCTGAGTGAAGCGGATCGCGCTCGCGCCGGCGACGGGCTTGAAGTCGCGCGGCTCCTGTTTCCACAGCGCCAACGAATTCAGCACGATCGTCACGACCGCCGCGCCCTGCACCACCTGGATGAGTTTCACATGGCCGAAATTGCGCAAAGCGAAGCCGAACACCACGGCGCTGACCACCATGCCCACCAGCAGCATCGCGCAGAGCAGCGCGACGACGCGGGGGCGAGCGCGCTCCGGTGCGAGGTCCGTCGCCAGGGCGAGCCCGACCGTCTGCACAGTATGCAACCCAGCGCCGACGAGCAGGAAAGCGAACGCCGCGGCGACCTGGCCTTCCCAGATCGGGCCGTTTTCGGCGTCGCCGGAAAGGATCAGGATCGCGAACGGCATGATCGCGAAACCGCCGAACTGCGCCATCGTGCCGAACCAGATGAACGGCACGCGCCGCCAGCCGAGCACGGAGCGATGATGGTCGGAGCGGAAGCCGACGAGCGTGCGCAACGGCGCCGAAAGCAGCGGCAACGCCAGCATCAAGGCGACGATCCAGGAGGGAACGCCGAGTTCGACGATCATCACCCGGTTCAAGGTGCCGATCAGCAGCACCACCGCCATGCCCACCGTCACCTGGAACAGCGACAGACGCAGGAGCCGCCCAAGCGGCAGTTCTTCGGTCGCGGCGTCCGCGAACGGCAGCAACTCCGGCCCGATCCTCATCAGGCCCTTGACGACGGCGGCGCTGGCGCGGTTCATGGGGCGCGAACCTCCAAGGCCTGCGAGATATAGAAGCCTCGCGATACGCGATGGCTGCGGCCCAGGCGCCAGGCCGCCAGTTCAGGATGGGCGCGAGCGTGCCGCCACAGCGCCTTTTGCGAGATCGGCGCTATCGCCGGCGAACGGTCGCCGCGCGGGAACAATCGGCCCATCGCCAGCATCACCGTCAGCGCGACGGTGCGCGGCGCAACGGTGAACACGATGGAGCCGTGGGTGCGCTTGGCGAGCGAGGCCAGCGTCTGCGCGATGTCCTTGCCGTCGTAATGAATGAGGCTATCCATCGCCACGACATGGTCGAAATGGCCCAGGCCCGGGTCCAGCATGTCGCCCGCGGCGAAGCTGACACGGCCCGACCCCAGATCGGCGGGCGCGCGTTCGCGCGCCAAATCGACCAGGGTCGGCGAAATGTCGATCGCCACCACGTCGGCGCCGCGCTTTGCCGCCTCGATCGCCAGCGCGCCCGTGCCGCAACCGGCGTCCAGGATACGGGCGCCGCTGAGATCCTCGGGCAACCAGGACAGCAATTTCGCGCGCATAGAATCGCGGCCGGCGCGCACAGTCGCGCGAACGCTGCCCACCGGCGCGTCGGAGGTCAGCCGTTTCCAGGCTTCGACCGCGGTGCGATCGAAGTAGGTTTCCAACTGCTGCCGACGGGCGATGTAGGTGCTGCTCGTCATCAGTCGAACCCCAGGAATTCGAACAGGTCACGGTCTTTCATCGACTTGCCTTCCTGCGGCTCGAAGCCCGTCAGCAATTGGTCGGCAAGGCGAAGATATTCGTTCTGGACGGCCTCGACTTCCGGCGAAGGGTCCATCTCGAACAACGTGCATTTCTTCAGGCGGCTGCGACGTACGGCGTCGATGTCGCGGAAATGGGCGACGCGCTTGAGGCCGACGGCGTCGCAATAACGATCGACCTCTCCGGTCTCAGCGCTGCGATTGGCGATCACGCCGCCCAGGCGGACTTCGTAATTCTTCGACTTGGCGTTGATGGCCGCGACGATGCGGTTCATGGCGAAAATCGAGTCGAAGTCGTTGGCGGTGACGATCAGCGCACGCCCGGCGTGTTGCAGCGGCGAGGCGAAACCGCCGCACACGACGTCGCCGAGCACGTCGAAGATCACGACGTCGGTATCCTCGAGCAGCCGGTGCTCCTTCAACAGCTTCACCGTCTGGCCGACGACATAGCCGCCGCAACCGGTGCCCGCGGGCGGTCCGCCCGCCTCGACGCACATCACGCCGTTGTAACCCTCGACGACGAAATCCTCGGTGCGCAGTTCCTCGGAATGGAAATGCACCGCCTCCAACGCGTCGATGACGGTGGGCGCGAGCCGCTTGGTCAAAGTGAAGGTCGAATCGTGCTTGGGATCGCAGCCGATCTGCAACACGCGCTTGCCGAGCTTCGAGAACGCGACCGAGAGGTTCGAAGAGGTCGTGCTCTTGCCGATGCCGCCTTTGCCGTAGACGGCGAACACCTTCGCCGTCCCGATCTGGATGTCGGGGTCCAGTTCGACTTGCATCGAGCCCGGAGGTTGCCGGTTGCGTATGGCGATATTCATGCGACCTCCGCGATTACGCCTTCAAGGCGATCTTCGATTTCATCGCCCGCGTCGCGCAGCGCCGAAAGCAGCTCCGCGTCGGGCTTCCAATATCCACGCTCGTGCGCCTCCAGCAGGCGGCTGGCGATCTTGGCCGAGGCCGTCGGGTTCAGCGAAGCGAGCCGCTCGCGCATCTCCGGATCGACGACATAGGTTTGCGTGAGACGCTGGTAGACCCAGGGCTCGACCTGGCCGGTCGTCGCCGACCAGCCCATCGTGTTGGTCACGTGGGTCTCGATCTGGCGCACGCCCTCGTAGCCGTGCTTGAGCATGCCCTCGTACCATTTGGGGTTGAGCATGCGGGTGCGGGTTTCCAGCGCGACCTGCTCGTTGAGCGTGCGCACGACCCCCTGCCCCTTGGTCTGGTCGCCGATGTAGACCGGCGCGACCGTGCCCTTGGCCCGTTTCACCGCCCGGCTGACGCCGCCGAGGGTGTCGAAGTAATTGTCGACCGTGGTCACGCCGAGTTCGACCGAGTCGAGGTTCTGATAGGCAAGGTCAACGCCTTGCAGCACGCTCTTGAGCAATTCGGGCCGCAGGACCGGCGCGCCTTCGCGTCCATAGGCGAAACCCTTGCGGCGCGTGTAGGTTTCGGCGAGTTCGTCTTCGTCCTCCCAACTTCCGCTCGCGACGAGGTTGTTGACGTTGGAGCCATAGGCGCCGTCGGCGTTGCCAAACACCCTGAGCGACGCCGTTTCGAGATCGCCGCCGTGCGCGGCGACGAAGGCGAGCGCATGCTTGCGGACGAAATTGCGCTCCGCGGGCTCGTCGGCCGAGGCCGCGAGGAAAGCGGCCTCCGCGAGCAGCTTGATCTGCAGCGGCAGGAGATCGCGGAAAATGCCGGAGAGTGAAATCACCACGTCGATGCGCGGATGGGCGAGCTTGTCGAGCGGGATCAGCGTCGCGCCGCCGAGCCGGCCGTAGCTGTCGAACCGCGGCGCCGCGCCCATCAGCGCCAGCGCCTGCGCGATCGGCGCGCCTTCGGTCTTCAGATTGTCCGTGCCCCACAACACCATCGCGATCGTCTCGGGGAACGCATTGCCGTCGCCGAGGTAGCGCTCCAACAGGCGCGCCGCCTGTTTCGCGCCATCCTGCACGGCGTAAGCGCTGGGGATGCGGAACGGGTCGAAGCCGTGCAGGTTGCGCCCCGTCGGCAGGATTTCCGGCATGCGCAGCAGGTCCCCGCCCGGCGCCGGGCGAACGAAGCGGCCGTCCAGGGCTCGCAATATGCCCGCCAATTCGTAGTCGCGCGAAAGATAGTCCGCCGAACTCTCCAGCACGCGCAACGCTGCCCGGGTCGTTTCCTCGCGCGCGATCGAGTCGATCGGCACGCCGCTCACCAGGGCCACGACCGCCTCGCGCTCCAACCGGACGCCCTGAGCCGACTCGGCCATCGCCATCAACATGTCCACGCGCTCCTCGCACGACAGCGGCTCGCCCACCACATGCAGGCCGTGCGGGATCAGCGTGTATTCCAGTTCGAGGATCGCGTCGCCGAGCGCGACAATCCGGTCCGGCGCGCCCGGCCCCCAGGCCGGCTCGGCCTTGGCGAGATCCAGCCCGAACGCCTGCAGTTGGATGATTTCGGCGAGTTCCGCGCGCTCGCCCTCGGCGTCGGGCATCGTCTGGCGATAGCGATCGAGCGAAGCCTTGAGATCGATCAAGCCGCGATACAGGCCCGCATTGGCGACCGGCGGCGTGAGATAGCTGACGAGGGTCGCCCCGGCCCGACGCTTGGCGATCGCGCCCTCGGACGGATTGTTCGAGGCATAGAGATAGAGATTGGGCAAATCGCCGATCAACCGATCCGGCCAGCACGCCCCGGAAAGGCCGGTCTGCTTGCCCGGCATGAATTCGAGCGCGCCATGGGTGCCGAAATGCAGCACGGCATGGGCGCCGAAATCTTCCTTCACCCAGCGATAGAAGGCGGAGAAGGCGTGGGTCGGCGAGAAGCCGCGCTCGAACAGCAACCGCATCGGATCGCCTTCGTAGCCGAAGGCGGGCTGCACGCCGACGAACACGTTGCCGAACCGCTCGCCCAGAATATGGATCGTGGCGCCGTCGGTCTGCTGACGCCCCGGCGCCGGACCCCATTGCGCCTCGATCGGCTTCAACCACCGCTCGCGGCGGACGTGGTCGTCGAGGGGGACGCGGACATGGACGTTGGCGAGCGCGCCGAAGCGGGTCGCGTTGCCCTTGATGATGGAGTCGCGTAACGCGTCGACATTGGCGGGCGGCGTGACGGTGTAACCCGCCGCCTTCATCCCCACCAGCACGCGTTGAAGCGACTCGAACACCGACAGAAAAGCCGCGGTGCCGGTGTTTCCGGCGTTCGGCGGGAAGTTGAACAGCACGATCGCGACTTTGCGATCGGCGCGTTCGGACCGGCGCAGCATCGCCAGCTTCTCGATGCGCGCCGCCAGCGCTTCGGCCCGCTCCTCGCAGACATGCATGTCGCGCAGGCTTTCCGACTGCGGGAAACGGCATTGGCGTTCACAACCCGAGCAGGTCGTCCCGCCCTGGGCGCGCCCGCCGAACACGGCGGGCCCGGTGGAGCCGTCGAGTTCGGGAATCGCCACCATGATCGTCGATTCCACCGGCAGCAGGCCGCGCTCGGATTCCTGCCACTGCTCCAGCGTCTGGAATTCGACGGGATGGGCCGCGACATAGGGCACGTCGAGCCGGGTCAGAATCTCGTCGGCCGCCTTGGCGTCGTTGTAGGCGGGGCCGCCCACGAGGCTGAAGCCCATCAGCGAAACCATCGCGTCGATGGTCGGCCGCCCGTCCTGGAGGAAATATTTTTCGATCGCCGGGCGCGCGTCGAGACCGGTGGCGAACACCGGGATCACCTTCAGCCCGCGCTCCTCCAGCGCCGAGATCATCCCGTCATAGTGGCCGGCGTTGCCCGCGAGCACATATGAGCGCATCACCAGCAGTCCGACCGTCGCCTTGGTCTTGCCGCCGGTCGAAGGCAGCTTGTCGACCGTTTCGGCGACGCGCCCCGGCATCCGCGGGTGATAGAGGCCGATCTCGGGATATTCCGCCGGCGGCAGCGCCTTGATCGCCCCGCGAAGCCGCCGCCGGGGACCGTCGGCATAGCGATCGACCAGCGAGCGCACCAGATTGGCCATGTTCTCTTCCGACCCGGCCAACCAATATTGCAGGGTGAGGAAATAGGCGCGCACGTCCTGCGCCGTCCCGGGAATGAAGCGCAGCAGTTTGGGAATCCGGCGCAGCATCGCCATTTGGTTGGCGCCGGCCGAGGCTGACTTCTCCTTCGTTCCGCGCAGTTTCTTCAGCAGCGCCATCGGACCGCTCGCGGGCGCGCTCATGTCGAACTTGCCCATGCGCGTGAGCTTGGTCACCTCGCCCGCCGACATCGCGCAGACCATCGCGTCGCAATGGTCGCGCCGGGCGATCAGCGCCGGCAGCAGCGGCTGGAAATGCTCCTCCAGGAACAACATTACATTGACGATGATGTCGGCGTCGCCGATGTCGGAGAGGCAGCTGCGCAGCCTCGCGGGATCGGCCGAGAATTCGGACGCGGCGTGAACATGCAGCCGCAACCCCGGAATCTCCTTCGCCAACGTGAGGCGCGCGCGGTCGGTCGCGCTCGCGACATGCGAGTCCATCGTGATGATCACGACCTTCACAGACGTCTCGTCAGCGCGCGAAATGGGCTTTTGCATCGTACAGCGTCTCAATGGTGATCGTCGCCACGCCACGCTCGACAGCGAAGCGTTCGGTGTTGCGGCGCGCTTTGCCGCGCACGAAGAACGGGATCTTCTTCAGTTCCTTCTCTGCGTCGGGCGTCCAGGCGAACGCTTCGGAGGTCGGCGCGGCGGGGGCCACGCGGATTTCGTCGTCGCCGCGCGCCAGGGGGCTCTCCGGCGCGGGCGTCCCGACCCGGATCGGTTCCGCAGCGGCCATCGCGCCGGCGCCCAAATGCGAAGGCGCCGCGCCGTTCCTGAATTCCGAGTCCTCGCGGAACATGCCGAGCAGATGCTCCTCAAGGCCCATCATCAGCGGATGGATCCAGGAGTCGAAGATGACGTTCGCGCCCTCGAAGCCCATCTGCGGGGAATAGCGAGCGGGAAAATCCTGGACATGCACGGGCGCAGAAATGACGGCGCAGGGGACGTGCAGCCGCTTGGCGATGTGCCGCTCCATCTGCGTGCCGAGCAGCAGCTCGACCTGCAATTCGGCGACTTTCGCCTCGACCTCGAGATAATCGTCGGTGATCAGCGCCTCGATTTCGTGACGCTTGGCGGCCTCGCGGACTTCCCGCGCGAACTCGCGGGAATAGGTGCCCATGCCGACGACCTTGAAGCCGAGTTCGTCGCCGGCGATCCTCGCGGCGGCCACGACATGCGGGCCGTCGCCGAAGATGAAGACGCGCTTGCCGGTGAGGTAGGTCGAGTCGACGGAGCGCGAATACCACGGCAGCCGCGAGGATTCCTCCGCCAGCAATTTCGAGGCGTCGACGCCCGCAATCCTGGCGACTTCGGCGATGAAATCGCGCGTCGCGCCGACGCCGATCGGCACGACCTTGGTGAAGGGCTGGCCATGCGCTTTCTCCAGCCATTGCGCGGCGGCCAACGCGATCTCGGGATAGAGCACCACGTTGAAGTCGGCCTGCCCGATCCGCGACACGTCGACCGGCGTCGCGCCCATCGGCGCCGTGACGCGCACGTCGATCCCGAGACGGCCCAACAGACCCGAGATCTCCTTGAGGTCGTCGCGATGGCGGAAACCCAGCGCCGTCGGTCCGAGAATGTTGCAGGACGGCCGCTCGCCGGGAACGCGCTGCCGCTTGACGCCCACCAGCCCGCGAACGAGGCGATAGAAAGTCTCCGACGCGCCCCAGTTCTCTTTCTTCTGATAGGCCGGCAGTTCGAGCGGAATGACCGGAATGGGCAGATTCAAGGCGGCGGCGAGCCCGCCGGGATCGTCCTGGATCAGCTCGGCGGTGCAGGAGGCGCCGACGATCATGGCTTGCGGCCGGAAGCGCTCGTAAGCCTCGCGCGCGGCGGTCTTGAACAATTCGGCGGTGTCTCCGCCGAGATCCCGCGCCTGGAACGTCGTGTAGGTGACGGGCGGACGCGCGTCGCGACGTTCGATCATCGTGAACAGCAAGTCGGCGTAGGTGTCGCCCTGCGGCGCGTGCAGCACGTAATGCAGCCCCTGCATCGCCGTCGCGACGCGCATCGCGCCGACGTGGGGCGGGCCTTCGTAGGTCCAGAGCGTCAATTGCATCGGTCAGACCTCCAGCCGGGCGCGCCGCACCAGCGGCCGGGCGAACAATTCGGCGAGGTCTCCCGCCTGATCGTAACCTTGGATGGGCGTGAACAGCAGTTCGATCGACCATTTGGTCGTGATGCCCTCGGCCTCCAGCGGGTTGGCCAACCCCAGGCCGCAGACCACGATGTCGGGACGATCGGCGCGGCAACGGTCGAGTTGGTTGTCGACGTGCTGGCCTTCGCTGAGACGAACGGTCGCGGGCAGCAACGCCAGTTCGGCCGCCAGATGCTGGCGGTGCAAATAGGGCGTGCCCGCTTCGAGCACGTGCATCGCGAGTTCGCGCGACAGGAATCGCGCCAACGGGATTTCGAGCTGCGAATCGGGGAACAGGAACACCCGCTTGCCCGCCAGCCGCTCGCGATAGGCCGAGAGCGCCTTCTCGGCGCGCGCGCGGCCGGGCGCGGTCACCGCCTCGAACCGGGATGCGGGGACGTCGAACGCCTCGGCCGCGGCGCGCAGCCACGCCGTCGTGCCCTCGGCGCCCAACGGGAACGGGGCGTCGATTCGCTTCGCGCCGCGCTCTTCGAGCCCACGCGCGGTGTCGGCGAGGAACGGCTGCGCGAGCAAATACCGGGTCTGTGGGCCGACGGGCGGCAAATCGGTGGCGTGGCGCATCGGCAGGAAGCGCAAAGGCGCGATTCCCAGCGCGTCAAATAGTCGCGCCACCTGATCCTCCACCACGTCGGCGAGCGCGCCCACCACCAGCAAGCAGGGCTTCGCATCGGCGGTTTCGCGCGGCAGCGTCGGGACCAGCGCCGCGAGGCAAGCATCCTCGCCCTGGGTAAAGGTCGTCTCGATGCCGCTGCCGGAATAGCTGAGAATGCGAACCCGCGGCGCGTACAGCCGGGACTGGCGCGCGGCCGCCCGCTTCAGGTCGATCTTGATCACCTCGGAGGGGCAGGAGCCGACGAGGAACAGCAGCTTGATGTCCGGACGGCGATCCAGCAACCGGCCGACCACCCGGTCGAGTTCGTCGTCGATGTCGGCGATCCCCGCCAGATCGCGCTCGTCGAGAATCGCCGTCGCGAACCTGGGTTCGGCGAAAATCATCACGCCCGCCGCGGACTGGATCAGATGAGCGCAGGTGCGCGAACCCACCACCAGGAAGAAGGCGTCCTGAATCTTGCGATGCAGCCAGACGATGCCGGTCAACCCGCAGAAAACCTCGCGCTGGCCTCGCTCCTTGAGCACCGGCGCCGTGCTGCAACCGACGGAATTCGTGGAGGACAGGGGAACGATCGCGTTCAAAGCGCGGCCTCCGCGGTGCGAAGCGGAGCCGCGGCCTGCAAACGCGCGGCGCGCAGCTTCAATATGAATTGCGTGGCGTTGATCACGTAGGTCGCATAGGCCGCCAGCGCCAGCAGCGCCCGACCCTGGGCGCCGAGCGCGTCCGTGGCGAGAGCGACCAGATAGGCCGTGTGCAGCGCCAGAACGAGCATGCTGAACACGTCTTCCCAGAAGAAGGCGTCGGCGAACAGGTAGCGGCCGAACACCACTTTCTCCCATATCGCGCCCGTGACCATGATCGTATACAGAACCAGGGTCTTGACGACGACCGAAACCGTCGCGACCGCCTGACCATCGCCGCTCACGAGAAAGCGGATGACGAGCCCGAGCGAGACGAGAAACACCAGAAACTGGAATGGCGCCAGAAGGCCCTGGACGAGGGTCCAAGCGGAAGAATCCCTGATGACGCGCTGTTCCGCGGTATAAAGAGGCTTCGATCGCGTTATTTTCGACCGATCCGCGCCCATCGCCCGTTCCTCTGGTCTCCGGCTTGGCGGCTGAGCGCCGTCGAAGCCTGTCCTGTGGGTTGGGAAGATAGGTCCGCGCTCGTCAGACTGTCAAGTTCAATTGACGTAATTCAAAAAGTACACTTATACTCGGAACGGGACCCGGACCAGGGAATCCCCTGACCGAAAAGGCGACCGACGATCGCCTCTCGGGCAGCGTGAATTGCAGTCCTGTCGTGAGCGTTTGCGAGGGGAGTCATGCACGAAATCGACGACCGCGCCGAATTTCCGCTCGAAACGTCCCTGACGATTCGGTCGTGGGCGACTGAGCGGGAAGCGTTCCCCGCCGAGCGGTTGCGGCGGCAATGGGTGGCCGACGTCGTAGAGACCGAGGTGCTGCCGCGCCTGCTCGACGCGCATGGCGCCAGATTTCCGCCCGCGTGCGACCCTGTGACGCCGCTTGCGGCCGATCCGGACCGGCTCGTCGCCCTGTTGCGCGCCAACCGCATCGGAGACGCCTGCGACCAGATCGAAGCCCGGCTTCGTTCCGGCGCCAGTCCGCAAGCCGTGATGATCGAAGATTTCGGCCCCGCGGCGCGGAAACTCGGCAGCCTCTGGGACGCCGACGAATGCGATATCGTCGATGTTTCGCTGGGCGTCGCGGCGCTGGCCGGGTTTCTCAGGGAACTCATGCCGTTCGAGTCGCCGGTCACGGCCGCGTCTGCGCCGTCGATCCTCATCCTGGTCGCTCCGGGCGAAACCCACGAGCTTGGCGTGAAAATGGTCGAAAGCTTCTTTCGTTCGGCCGGGTGGCGCGCGTCCCGTTCCGCCGGCGTAAATTTCTGCGCGACGCTCCGGCGCGAATGGTTCGACGCCGTCGGGTTTTCGATCAGTTGCGAGCGCTACGTCGATTCGCTCGAGCGCGCCGTAGCGGAAGCTCGTGTCGCATCGCGCAATCCGCGCCTCAAAATCCTCGTTGGCGGCGCAATCTTCGGGGACAAGCCGTTCCTTGCCAAGAAAATAGGCGCCGACCTATTCGCCGCCAATGCCGATGCCGCTATCAACATCTCGCGCATCTTGCTAGAGGAATTGGTCTAGTCAACCTCGGGTCGCAACTCCATGGGTCCGCAGATTTGGTCAAATCGCAGGAGTAGGTGTCCTTGATGGACGCGGGAACATCCTCGCCCAAGGCCCGTTTTTCGTCGCCTAAGGAAACGCTTGCGACGATCGATGCGGATACAGCGGGCGCGCTGATCGCCAGCGCCGCGGACGTGTCGATCATCGTCGATGCGGAAGGCGTGATCGTCGACGTCGCTTTCTCCGATTCCGATCTCGCCAAGCTCGCCTACCGCAACTGGATAGGTCGCCCCTGGATCGACACGGTGACGACGGAGTCGCACGCCAAAATCGTGGATCTGCTGCGCGACGCCAACGCCAAGGCGCCGACGCGTTGGCGGCACGTCAACCACCCCGGGCTGGAAGGCGCGGACATTCCGATCCGATATTGCGCGATGCGCGTCGGCGCCGACAAACGCCTGGTCGCGATCGGGCGGGACTTGCGGGCGCTAGCGGCTTTGCAGCAGCGCCTCGCCGAAGCCCAGCAGGGCATGGAACGCGAGTACGCGCGCATCCGCAACGCCGAGAAGCGCTATCGCCTGCTGTTTCAACTTTCCCCGGATCCCGTGGCGATCATCGACGCCAATACGCAACGCGTCATTGAGGTCAATCCCGCCGCGGCCGCGCTGTTCGGCGTCGATGTCCGCCGCGTCGGCGGCACGCAATTCAGTGAGTTGTTCGACGGCCGCAGCCGGCAGGCGATCCAGTCCTTCGTCGCCGCGGCGCGGCTCGCCCCGCGTGTCGACAATGTCCACGTGGAACTCGCGCGCGACCGCGCCCGCATCCTGATCACGGGCTCGATCTATCGACAAGAAAACGCGTCGCACTTGCTTGTCCTGCTCTCGCGCATGGAATCGACGTCGGGGCCGCGATCCGAGGAGGACGCAAACGTTTTGCGCATCGTCGGCGCGATGCCCGAGGCCTTCGTGGTGGTCGACGCCGAACGGCGAATCCTCAACGCCAACGCCGCGTTCCTCGATCTGGCCCAGCTCAGCGGCGAGGTTCAGGCGCGCGGTGAATTGCTCGAACGCTGGATCGGGCGTCCCGGCGTCGACATCGACGTGCTGTTCGCCAATCTGCGCGCCCATGGCGCCGTCCGGTATTTCTCGACGATCGCGCGCGGCGAATTTGGCTCGAGCGAGGACATCGAAGTGGCGGGCGTGGCCACCCCCGAGGGCGGCGACGCCAGTTTCGGGCTGACGATCCGAGCCATGGGCTGGCGCGCCGGGCGAGAACGCCTCGGCGGACGGGAACTGCCCCGCACGGTGGAGCATTTCGCCGAACTCGTCGGCCGCGTGCCGCTGAAGAATCTGGTGCGCGAGACCACGGACCTGATCGAGCGGCTCTGCATCGAAGCCGCGCTCGAACTCACCAAGGACAACCGCGCCTCCGCGGCCGAAATGCTCGGCCTCAGTCGCCAGGGCTTTTACGCCAAGCTCCGGCGTTACGGTCTGGGCGACCTCGGCGACGACGACGCCGCGGACAAGGAAGCGTAAAGCGGGCCGGCGTCGACTTTGACGCAGCGCAAAACGCGGCGATCGTCGTGTCGAACGTCAATCTTACTTGACACTAATTTTTGTCAAGCCTAGCTTCCAGTCATGTCCAGGCCCGAACCCAAAGCCGTACTGGAGTTACTCAAGCCGATCACGTGGTTCGCGCCGATGTGGGCGTTCGCCTGTGGCGCAGTGTCCAGCGGCATGCCAGCCTCGGAACGCTTGTTGACGGTCGCCGGCGGCGTCGCCCTCGCGGGTCCGCTGGTCTGCGCCACCAGCCAGGCGGTCAACGACTGGTTCGATCGACACGTCGATGCGATCAACGAACCCAAGCGCCCGATACCGTCGGGGCGCATCCCCGGCCGCTGGGGCCTCTACATCGCCTGCCTGTGGACCGTCCTGTCGCTGATCGTCGCCGCGGCGCTGGGCCGCTGGGTGCTGATCGCCGCCGCGATCGGCCTCGCCTTCGCCTGGGCCTACAGCGCCCCGCCGTTGCGGCTGAAGCTGAACGGCTGGTGGGGAAACGCGGCGGTGGCGATCTCCTACGAAGGCTTGCCCTGGTTCACGGGCGCCGCCGTGATGGCCTCGACCCTGCCCGACGTCCGAGTGATCGTGCTCGCGCTGCTCTACAGCTTCGGCGCGCACGGGATCATGACGCTCAACGATTTCAAGGCGGTCGAAGGCGACATCGAGATGGGGGTGCGCTCGCTCCCGGTCCAGCTCGGCGTCGACAACGCGGTGCGTCTGGCGTGCGTCGTAATGACGCTGCCACAAATCGTGGTGATCGGCCTGCTGCTGCGCTGGTCGCATCCGATCCACGCCATGATCATCGCCGCCCTGCTCGCCGGCCAGTTCGCGCTGATGGTGCGTCTGATCGCCAATCCGCGCCGTGAGGCGGCTTTCTATAACGCCACGGGGACGACGCTTTACGTCCTGGGCATGTTGGTCAGCGCTTTCGCACTGCGCTCGGGCGTCCTGGGAGGCGCTTGAAAGCTGGGGGCATCATGAACGCCGGCTATCTATCTTGGACCAAAATCCTGCGCCTCGGCCTGGTGCAGGCCTCGCTCGGGGCCATCGTCGTGCTGATGACCGCGACGATCAACCGCGTGATGGTCGTCGAACTCGCGCTGCCGGCGCTGGCGCCCGGGCTGCTCGTCGCGCTGTTTCACGGCGTCCAGATTCTGCGGCCCGCCTGGGGCTATCGCTCCGATGTCGGCGGGCGGCGGGCGCCGTGGATCGTCGGCGGCATGGCGGCGCTCGCGCTGGGCGGCGTGCTGGCGGCTGCTGGCACGGCGCTCGCCACCACTTCGACAGCGGCCGGCCTCGCGGTCGCGACACTGGGCTTCCTGCTCGTCGGGCTGGGCGCGGGCTCCGCCGGCACCAACGTGCTGGCGACCTTGGCCGCGTCGGTCGCGCCGTCGCGCCGGGCCGCGGCGGCAACGATCGTCTGGGTGATGATGATCTTCGGCTTCGCCGTGACGGCGCCTGTGGCCGGGCATTTCCTCGATCCGTTCTCGCCGTCCCGTCTCGTCGAAGTCACCGCCGTCGTCGCGGCGACCGCCTTCTTGGTGGCGAGCCTCGCCATCGTCGGCCTGGAGGCGACGACCCGCGCGCCGGCCGCCCGTGTCCATGCGCGGGCGCCGTTCCGCGAGGCGTTCCTGCAGGTTTGGGCCGAGCCCTCGGCGCGGCGGTTCACGATCTTCATCTTCGTCTCGATGCTCGCCTACAGCGCGCAGGAGTTGCTGGTGGAGCCTTTCGCCGGCCTCGTCTTCGGCCTGCCGCCGGGCGTGACCACCAAGCTCGCCGGCCTTCAGCATGGCGGGACGCTAACCGGCATGATTATCGTCGCGATCGGCGCCTCGGCCATCGGCGGACCCAGGCTCGGCAATCTCACCTCCTGGACGGTCGCCGGCTGCGTCGGCGCGGCGCTTTCGCTGCTCGCCGTCGCCGCGACCGGGGTGTTGTTCGCCGGGGTGGACGCGTTGCGCGGCGCAGTGTTCGCGCTCGGGGTCTGCAATGGCGTCTACGCCGCCGCCGCGATCGGCTCGATGATGGCGCTCGCCGGCAAGGGCGCGCAGGCGAGGGAAGGCACGCGCATGGGGCTTTGGGGCGCGGCGCAGGCGATGGCGCTGGGCGCCGGCGGCCTTTCCGGCGCGCTGCTCGTCGACATGGCGCGGCTCGTTTCGGCCTCGCCGCTCGGGGCTTACGCGTTCGTATTTACCGTCGAGGCGATCGCCTTCCTGGCCTCGGCCGCCATCGCCGCGCGCATCGGCGCGAGCGGGGCGACGACACGGCGGGACGCGCCCGCCGCGACGGCCACTGCACAGAGCTGGTGAGGAGACACTGATGCTTGCCAACGAATCCTTTGATGTCGTCGTCGTCGGCGGAGGCCCGGCGGGCGCCACCGCGGCCAATGATCTCGCGCGGCTCGGCCGCAAAGTCGCCCTGCTCGACAAGGCGGGGCGCATAAAACCCTGCGGCGGCGCCATCCCGCCGCGCCTGATTCGCGATTTCGCCATTCCCAGCCATCTGCTCAAGGCGCGGGTGAGCTGCGCGACGATGATCTCGCCCAAGGGCGCGCGCGTCGACATGCCCATCGACGGCGGCTTCGTCGGCATGGTCGACCGCGCCGAATACGACGAATTTTTACGCGCGCGCGCGGCGGAGTCCGGCGCGGCGCGCGTCACCGGTCAGTATGAGAGGATCACGCGCGAAGCGGACGGGACGGTCGTCGTTCACTACAGCCAGAAGGGCGCGGAAGGGGCGCGCGAATTGCGCGCCAGGCTCGTGATCGGAGCCGATGGCGCGCTGACACAGGTCGGCCGGCAGGAAGTGAAGGGCGCCGACAAGACGCCCTTCGTCTTCGCCTATCACGAGATCGTCGAATCGCCGCCCGAGCGTCAGGATCGCTGCGAGATCTATTACAACGGAAGGCTGTCGCCGGACTTCTACTCCTGGGTGTTTCCGCACGGCGACACGATGAGCGTCGGCACGGGCAGCGCCAACAAGGGCTTTTCGCTCAAGGGCTCCGTCTCGGCGTTGCGCTCGGAGACCGACCTCGGCGCGACCAGGACGATCCGCAAGGAAGGCGCGCCGATCCCGTTGAAGCCGCTGAAACGCTGGGACAACGGTCGCGACGTGCTGCTGGCGGGCGACGCCGCCGGCGTGGTCGCGCCCGCCTCGGGCGAGGGCATCTATTACGCGATGTTCACCGGCCGTCTCGCCGCCGAGGCCGTCGAAGCCTGCCTGAATACCGGCGACGCCCGCGCCCTGCTCCAGGCGCGCAAGCGCTTCATGAAGGCGCATGGGATCGTGTTCTGGATCCTCGGGATGATGCAATACTGGTGGTATTCCAGCGACAAGCGCCGCGAGGGCTTCGTCAGCATGTGCCGCGACCCCGACGTCCAGCGCCTCACCTGGGAATCCTACATGAACAAGGAGAAGCCGCGCAGCGATCCGCTGGCGCACGTCAAGATCTTCTTCAAGGACCTCGCCCATCTCCTGCATCTGGTCTCGCCTTGATCGCGGAACTCCACCAGCACGGCCGGGAGATCGCGATCGCCGTCGCCGCCGCCATCGTGCTGGGGACGATCGGCGGCCTGTCGACCGAAGCCGGCGCCTGGTACGAGGGGTTGCGTTTCCCGTCGCTGCGCCCGCCCAATTGGCTGTTCGCGCCGGCCTGGGCGATCATTTACGCCCTGGTGGCGACCAGCGGCGTGTTGGCCTGGGGGGACGCGCCCGATTCCGGGACGCGAGTCGGCCTTGTGGTGTTGTTCGCCGTCAACGCCGCGCTCAGCGTCGCCTGGAGTTCGCTGTTCTTCAAATGGCGACGCCCGGACTGGGCCCTGTTGGACGTGTTGGCGTTCTGGCTGTCGATCGTCGGGCTGGTCGTGTTCGTCGCCGCGTTTTCGCCGCGCGCGGCCGGGTTGCTGGCGCCCTATCTTTCCTGGGTCAGCTTCGCCAGCTGGCTCAACTGGCGGATCGTCGTTCTGAACCGTCCGTTCGGACGGGCAAGCCTGCGGTAGGAGACGAGAAAAGTGTCGCTGGCCGGTGAAATCGATCCCCGCTTCGTCGATCTGGCCTTCGCGCTGATCGTGTGCGAGGCCGTCGGCCTCGCCGCCTATCACGCGCTGACCGGGCGCGGGCCCGCGCCGATGGGAACGATCGCCAATCTGCTCGCCGGCGGCTTTCTCGTCATGGTGCTGCGCGAGATGCTGGCCGGCGCGGCGCCTGTCTGGGTCTTGGCGAGCCTCACCGCCGCGCTCGTCGCCCATGCCGTCGACATCGCCACGCGCTGGCGCAAGCGCGGGGCCCATCCGCCCGGCGCGCGCATCACCCGCGGCGCCATCAGCTTACGCGCAACGCGAAGAAACGTGAACCCGGCGCAAAAGGCGCCTGAAATCAAAACACAGGAAATGGAGAGGCCCCATGTTTAGACCCGAAACGCCTCTGCTCGACACGATCGCCTCGCCGACGGACCTTCGGCGCCTTTCGCGCGACCAACTGCCGCAACTCGCCGACGAGTTGCGGCAGGAGACGATCAGCGCCGTCTCCGTTACCGGCGGCCATCTCGGCGCCGGGCTCGGCGTCATCGAGCTGACGGTCGCGCTTCACTATGTCTTCGACACGCCCAACGATCGTCTGGTCTGGGACGTCGGCCATCAGGCCTATCCGCACAAGATCCTCACCGGGCGCCGCGACCGCATCCGCACGCTGCGGCAGGGCGGCGGGCTCTCCGGCTTCACCAAGCGCAGCGAGAGCGCATACGATCCGTTCGGCGCCGGCCACACCTCCACCTCGATCTCCTCGGCGCTCGGCATGGCGGTCGCGCGCGATCTTGCGGGCGCGTCCAACAATGTCGTGGCGGTGATCGGCGACGGCGCCATGTCGGCGGGCATGGCCTATGAGGCGATGAACAACGCCGGCGCGATGGACAAGCGCCTGATCGTCATCCTCAACGACAACGACATGTCGATCGCCCCCGCCGTCGGCGCGCTGTCGGGCTATTTGTCCAAGCTGCTGTCGAGTTCGACCTATCGCAACCTGCGCGAGGGTGGAAAAAATCTGGCGCGCAACATGCCTAAATTCGTCTTCGAGACCGCGCGCCGTGCCGAAGAGCTCACCCGCGGCTTCTTCACCGGCGGCACGTTGTTCGAACAGCTCGGATTCTATTACGTCGGGCCGATCGATGGCCACAATCTCAATCATCTGCTGCCGGTCCTGGAAAACGTGCGCGATTCCGAGCAGGGGCCGATCCTCGTCCATGTCGTGACCAAGAAGGGCAAGGGTTACGCGCCCGCCGAGGCCGCCGAGGACAAATTGCACGGCGTGAGCGCGTTCGACGTGGTCAGCGGCGCCCAGGTCAAGCCGAAGGCCCGCGCGCCCGCCTATACCAAGGTGTTCGCCGACGCCCTGCTGAAGGCGGCGCGAGCCGACGAGAAGATCATCGCGATCACGGCGGCGATGCCCGCCGGCACGGGTCTCGACAAGTTGCAGCGGGAATTGCCCGAGCGCACCTTCGACGTCGGCATCGCCGAGCAGCACGCCGTAACTTTCGCCGCGGGGCTGGCGTCGGAAGGATTCAAGCCGTTCGTGGCGATCTATTCGACGTTCCTGCAGCGCGCCTACGACCAGATCGTCCACGACGTCGCGATCCAGAAACTGCCCGTTCGCTTCGCCATCGATCGCGCCGGTCTGGTGGGGGCCGACGGCGCGACCCATGCCGGGGCCTTCGACGTCGCCTATCTCTGCTGCTTGCCAAACTTCGTCGTGATGGCGCCGGGCGACGAGGCGGAACTCGTGCACATGGTCGCGACCGCCGCGGCCTACGACAAGGGCCCGATCGCCCTGCGCTATCCCCGCGGTGAAGGTCTGGGCGTCGCCCTGCCCGAGCGGGGCGAGCCGCTGCCGATCGGCGTCGGCCGCGTGTTGCGCGAAGGTTCGCGCATCGCCCTGCTGTCCTTCGGCTCCCGGCTTGCCGAATGCCTCGCCGCCGCGGACGAACTGAACGCGCGTGGGCTATCGACGACGGTCGCCGACGCGCGATTCGCCAAGCCGCTCGATACCGCCCTGATTCGCCAGCTTGCGAAACGTCACGAAGTGCTGATCACGGTCGAAGAGGGCTCGAGCGGCGGTTTCGGCGCGGCGGCGCTTTCGTTCCTGGCCGAGAACGGGCTGCTGGAAACGGGCCTGAAGGCGCGCACGCTGACCCTGCCCGACGAGTTCTACGAGCACGACAAGCCCGAGAAACTTTACGCGCGCGCCGGATTGGACGCCGCGGGCATCGTCGCCAAGGCGCTGTCCTGCGCGCCGCGGCGCGCGGCCCCGCCGCTGACGATCGTGGCGGGCGAATAGGCGTTTCAACCGACCAGCGGAAAGGTCGTCGAAATCGCCCAGGCCAACAGCAGCGAGGTGGCGAGCGCGCCGACCAGGGGCGCGTTCGTCCGCCGGGCGCACCAGCGGTCGATGAGCCCAAACAGGACGAACAGCACGGCGACGACGGGCGTGACGATGATGAGGAAGAACAGTCTTTGCGGGCTCAAGGCGATCGCCGCGGCAAGCGAAACCAGAAACATCAGTTTGCAGCCGACAAGGGCGAAACGCGGCGCGCCCGCGCCGCGAGACAACCGCGCTTCCGCCGAGAAGGTCGCCAGAACGGCGGCGAATTCCACGGGAATGAGCAGCGGTCGCAATCCCGTCGGCCAGAACGACGTGACGTAGGCATCGAGCGGCAGGCCGAAGGCGACGATCACGACCACGCCCGCGGCCAATCCCGTCGCCACGACCGCCGGCCGGACTCCGCCAAATTCCGCGGCCCCTCGGTCCCGGGTGAACCAAAGCCCGAGCCACAACAGGACGCCGTAGAGCGCGAAATGCGCGGCGAGATAGTCGCCGAGCAGGATCGGCAGAAAATCCGTGGGGACGAAAGCGAGGGCGACGGGCGTCAGGACGGCCGCGGCGAGCAGGATCGCAAACAGCACGAGCGGTCGCCGGGCCGGCGGGCGCTGGTCGGCGAGTCGCGGCAGGACCGGCGAGAGCGCGCGCAAAAGGGCGACGATGGCGAGGCAAAGTCCCCCAATCCAGGCTCCGCGCCGGTCCGCCGGCGCCGAATCGGTGCGGCCAAAAGCCGCATTCAACCAGTCGCGCGCCGCCTCGATTCCCTCTTTGCTGTAGATAACTCCGATATGTTCGGCGCCGGCGGCATAGACGTAACGGCGCGCGTCGCCCTGGGCGAAATCGCCGTAGGTTTCGCGCTCCCTGGGTTCGCTTCCCGCCACTTCGGCGACGATTCGCCTGGCGGAGTCGCGCAGGAACGCGGGCTCCCAGGCGCCGTCTATGACGATCAGGTTGCGAGGATTGTCCGCGGTGACCGCGCGGCCGAACAGCGACAGCGCCACGACGGCGTCCACGCCCTTGTTCTCCATCGCATATTGGACGACGAGTTCCGAGGCCATGGAATGGCCGACGAGCGCCACCCGTCCGTCGCCCTCAGGGAACGCGCGGGCGAAGGCGACGACCGCGCCGACGTCCTGCAACAACCTCCTGGTGCTCGTCTCCAGCGACTTCAGGCCGCCCAGCAACGGCGCGGCATTGCGGCCGTGGCCGGCGAAGTCGAAGGTGACGACCACATAGCCGCTGCGGCCGAGGGTCGCAGCGAGCGGCTGCATCATTTGCTGCGAGCCTGCGAAACCGTGGGCGACGACGACGACCGGGGCGTGGATGACGTCGCTCCGTCGGTAAATCGTCGCGGGAATGCCTTCGATATCAGCAGTTTCTACGATGAGACCCCGCGTGGAGCCATGCAGCGCGGCCAGGCACCCCGCCACCGCGACCAGCGCCAGCAGCAGCGCCGATGCGGCGAAAACCCGCAGTTTCTTTTGCGACGAACTGACGACGATCAAGTGCGCGGGCGCCTTTCAGATTGTATCTGACAGGCATGCTTTACAATGCGATCCAATGTCAATTTGACTTTACTCACGCCGGATAATCAGGTTCTATGACGCATCGCGGCGAAGATCGGGAAAAAATCTTGGCTCGCTGCGGCAGCCCGTCGGTGCGTTGACCGGGAGGGGGCAATGGAATTCAAGGGCGCTTTGAACGAATGCAAGGTACCTCCTGCACCTTTACCCGGCAAGGAAAGCTGGGCGGCGTGGGACGAACAGGCCGCTAGGACTCGGTCTCAACACGGGGCCCGGCTCGAAGATCTCGTTCGAGAACGCATAGTCCCCAGGCTCGTGTTGCTGCACGGGGAATTGACCGGGCCTCTCCATTCGCCCGCTCCGTTGCCGGCAGACGTGGTCGAATTCGGGAAGTTGATCATCGGTTCCGACCCTACCTTGGCCACCGAGTTCGCGGAAAGGTTGCGCCAACGCGGCGTCTCCTCCGACCTATTGTTCGAGACCCTGCTGGCGCCGACCGCGCGCCACCTCGGGGAGCTCTGGGAGCAGGATCTCTGCGACTTCGTCGAAGTCGCGCTGGGCGTCGGCCGGTTGCAGACCTTGCTGGGGGAACTCAGCCAGGCGCAGATGGCGCCGACGGACATGCGCCGGCGCGCGTTGCTGATCTCGACGCAGAAGGACCAGCACGTCTTCGGCCTCGATATCGTCGCCAGTTTCCTGAGATCCGCGGGTTGGGACACCGCCATCGAAAAAGGACTGACGGTCGAGGAAAATGCGCGGACCGTGGCGGGGAGCTGGTTCACGGTCGCGGGGGTGACCATGACCCGCGAGTCGAGCTTCGATAGCGTCGCCCGCGTCATCCTGGCGATCCGGCGCGCGTCGATGAACCCGGCGATCTCCATCATGGTCGGCGGCATAGCGTTCATGGGACGGCCGGACCTCGTGGTGCGCGTCGGCGCCGACGCGGCCGCCAATGACGGCCCGGGCGCGGCTCTGCTTGCGCAGAAGCTGAGTCTGCGTCAGAGCGCGGCCCAGAGGGGCAAACGCCCGTCGGTTCAACGTTGCGCCGCGACCAGCCAACCGCGCATCCTGGCCACGAACGGCGCGAAAACCCCGGGTTCAACGGCCATTGACGCTGCTGGAGGTTCAACCCACGCTTCCGGCCGCGACGACAACGGCCGCCACATCAACGATCCGCTCTCGCAGTAAGGGTCCGTTAGAAAGTTAACGCTTTCTCCGTCATTGCGAGTTCCGCGCCGGCCTTTGGCCGACCCTGAGAGATGAAACGGGGTTCGACATTCCGGGGAGCGGCGGCCTCCAGGGCGCGGTCGCGGGAGCGCCACGTCGGCCTGGAGGCCGACGCTCCACTTTCACGCACGCGACGAGGGCGGCGCGCTTTCGTCAGACGATTGGCCATCGGGGTCGAAGGATAGCCGTTCCAGGACCTCGGCGCTGCGCTCGACGGAACTTCGGATGCCGTCGAGCAATTCTCGCATGTTTTCGTGATCGTCGGCGTCGGTCACTTCGAGCGCCGCGAGCTGCGCGTTTTCCACGACATACGAAATCAGCGTCTGCGCCTTGAGATCGGAGGAGGTTTCGAGGCGCGCCGAAAGGCGGCGATGGCTGGTGAGGACCGAGTCCTGGAAACGGCTGCGCGCCTTCTCGGCGGCGCGCCGCTCGGTGAGATCTGTGAACATCAGCACGAAGCCGAGCGTGCGCTCGTCCGGCGCCATCACCGCATCGGCGCGCAAATGCAGCGGACGCCCACTCCCATTGCCATTCGCTCGCAGCGCGATCTCGCCCCGCCAGCCCCGTTTCAGCAAGCGCAAGGCTTCCAGCCGCCGCTCTAAATCCGCGGAATCGGCGAAATAGCGCGGAAGATCGCCGAGCCGGTGTAGGGCGCCGCGCCGCGCGCCGATCATCGCCTCGAAGGCGGCATTGGATTCCAGTATCAGGCCCGAGGCGTCCGCCACGACGACCTGGAGTTCCGAGGCCTGCACCTGGCGCGAAACCTGATCGAGTTGATCCTTGGCGATGACGATTTGCACCGCGCGGAATTGCAGGATCACGTCGGTGACGCTGGCGCCGATCATCCGCGCGGTGGCGATGTCGGCGGGCGTCCAAGGGTCGGAAGTGCCCTCGACGATCTGATGCCATTGCGCGAACGAACGGCGCGGCGACAGTTCGCGGGGATCATCGCTGTCGGACGGCGCCTTGTTGGGATTTCCGCCCCAGGTGATCGTGCGCACCCGCTCCTCGCGGAACCAGATCAGCATCTCCTCGCCGGCTCCCGACAGGCGCGCGGCGACGATTCCGCTGGCGACGCCGCTGAGCCCGGCGAAATCCGGCGCCTCATTGGCGAGATTGGCGGTGAAATACACCCCCGCGTCGAGTTTGGGCAGCAGCCACTCGGCGAGCGCGCGAATCTCCTCGGTGCCGGGAACCTCGCCGGTCGTCTGGATCTGGCCTTCGAAAACCAGCGCCGCGCCGTTCGCCTGCAGCGGCAACAGCAGCGAGCGCGCGCTGTCGAACAGAGCGCCGCGCCAATCGCCATCGCGCGAGACGCATTCCGCCATGCGCTGCTCGAGCCGGCGGACCGCGAGGTCCGACTGCCCTCGGGTAAAACTCTCAAGCGCGGCGACGCGCGTGCCGATCGCCTCGCCGAGCAATTCACAAACGGCGCGCATTTCGAAGTGCAGGTAGCGCGGCGAATAGTGATGACAGGAAACCAGTCCCCACAGCTTGGACCCGACCATCAGTGAAACGACCAGCGTCGCCGACACCCCCATGTTCTGGAGATATTGGACGTGGATCGGCGAGACGCTGCGCAGGAAGCACATCGACATGTCCAGATCCTGCCCGTTCAACGGCGAGAACCGGGGCTCGATCGGTGACGGCGCGTAATTCACGTCGGCCAGTAGCCGCACGCGATTGCGCACATAGAGACGGCGCGCGATTTGCGGAATGTCGGAAGCGGGATAGCGATTGCCGAGGAAAGCTTCGAGTTCGGGCTTACGCGTCTCGGAAAAGACTTCGCCATGTCCCTCCTCGTCAAAGCGATAGATCATCACGCGGTCATAGCCGGTGATTTCCTTGAAGAGACGCGCGCTCTCGTCACCGAGCCTGGCCAGCGAACCCGCGCCTGTGATCGCCTGCAACGCGCGCTCGATCTCGGCGGAATGATCCAGAGTAGGGCCTGCCTCCTCGATCTCGACGATGATCTCCCCGGCGGACGAACGATGCAGCAGCGCATTCATCGGCCGCCGGTCGTCGGCGAGTCCGCAGCGCACGACATAGGGAATCACTTCCGGATTGGGCGGCATGCCGCGCACCCGTTCCCAGAGGTCGCCGCCAAGCGCCCTCAACGGGCGGCCCTTCAATGGTTGAGCGGAGCGCAAGAACGAGGCGGCGTTGGCGCTCGCCTGCAGGATCTTCTGGTCGCTCTCCCGAATCGTGATCAGCGCGCCATGCGGCTGGATGCTGCCAGCCAGATGAATCTGCTCACGCTCACAATTGGTGAGATTGGCGTCGCCGAAGGCGGGCGCGGCGGTCGAATTGAGCGACAGAACGATGTCCTCCCGTCAAGGATCGTCGCCCCAGGTTCAGAGCTGTTCCAGTTTGTACTTGTTGAGCTTCACATGCAAGGTCTGCCGGCTGAGACCGAGGTAGCGCGCGGCCGACGTACGGTTGCCCCGACATTCGGTCAGAGCCTGTTCGATGCAGCGGCGCTCGATCGTCTCCAGCGACGCGCTCACCAACTCTTCGAGCGTGTTTTTCGGCAAAGCCATCCCCGCCACGAGTTCGTTCACGGAAGGCCTGGCGACAGGCTCGACGCGCGGTTCGCGCGAGCCGACATCGCGCAAGGTAAGTCCGATGAAGCGCGCAACCGACGCGCGGTCGCCGACCGCGGAGACCTCAACCTGCGTTACCGAGCCGAAAGCGCCCTCGAGCCGGCTGCGCATCGCTCGGACGCTGCCCTGACGTCGCACCAAGCCCAAAATCACCGAACTGTCGGCCCCGGGCTGAGAAAGCCAGCACTTCAGGTTTTGACCGATCGCGGCGCTCTCGACGCCGATTTGCGCGAGATCGAGAAAGGCGTTGTTGGCCTTCACCACCACGCCTTCGCGATCGACGATCACGAAGGCGTCGGGGAAGCGTTGCAGAATATTTTCGAAGGACGCCAATTCCGCGGGGCGTTCCGCCACTTCGCCGAACTGCGACATCTGGCAGACGTAGAATGTATCCGCTTCGCTGGTGATGACCGAGGCGCGAAGGCTCCATTGCGCGCCGCTGGGCAGATGCAACGCGATGCTCGGGGCCCGCCCCTGTGCGCGCGCCAGTTCGAACATGCCCTCGAGCGACTTTCGGTCGCGCGACGAAATATCGGGGAAAAATTCGCTGCCGGGCACCAGCCCCAGCAAACGAGTCGCCGCCACATTGGCCTCGACGACGCGCAATGTAGTGGAGCGAACGAGCGCGACCGCATCGCTCGTGGCGTCGAGCACGGCGCGATACCGGGTCTCGATTTCGCGCAACTTCCAATAGTCCTGTTCGCGCGCGCGATGCGCGTCGACGAGCCGGCTCTGCAAGTCGGAAACCGTTTGCAGATTGCGACCGATGGCGACGAATCCGGCGTTCTCCCCGAGGCTGACGGTCGTATATTCGACCGAAAATTCGCGCCCGCTGGGCATACGGTGCTGGACACGGAAGCAGGCGGATTCGCCGGTGCGGCCGGACGCTTCGACGGCCCTCGACACGCGAGGCCTCATTTCCGGGGACACGATTTCCCGCCAGGAACGCCCCTGCCATCTCAGGGCCGATTCGTCGCCAAACGCGTCCGACGGCTCTACGCTGCGTATGACGCCGTTTTTGTCCAGCGTCAGCGTGATGTCGGGTCTGTCGAGTTGGTCATCAATCATCGGTACCCCCTCCAGCGCGGGGAAGCGCCTCTGGACAAGCTCAGCGTCGATAGAACACTCCCATTACCTTGCCAAGACAATAAGGTGCACGACTCTCGACAGGTGACACTGTCAGGGTCGGCTTACAAGGGGCTCACGCTCAAATATGGCGTCGGCGTGACGAAAAACGTATTGTCGGAACCAATAAGTATATTTTTCGGGTCGTTCGGAAATGTCGGCGACCAGGAATTCCGGCGAGAACCACCCGTAGTCCTGAACCTCCGAATGGTCCGGTTGAACTGCTCCGTTGTAATGACCATTGAACAAATGGACCATTTCGTCTTCGACGAGTCCCTTGCCGACATTCGCCCGGTAATGCGTGACGAACAGGAATTGCAGGGGGCACACCACGCCCAGTTCCTCCCCGAGACGGCGCGAAGCCGCCTCGGCGGCGGTTTCGCCGGGCCGGGGATGGGTGCAGCAGGCGTTGGTCCATAATCCGCCAGAGTGATACTTGCCGAGCGCCCGCTTTTGCAGCAGCATCCGACCCTGGTCGTCGGTGACGCATACGGAAATCGCGCGATGACGGTCGCCGCGCCTATGGGCCTCGAGCTTGTCGGCCAAGCCGATTTGCCGATCGTCTTCGTCGACGAGAATGATTTGTTCGAGGGAGTCGTTCATCTCTGTCCTCACGAGGCTTTGAGAAGGTTGGCGGGCGCGGCGCGACTCGAGGGCCGCCACTCCAGTTCGAACCGGCAATACGCGTCTCCCCGCGCCCGACACGAAGTCTCGCGGGCGCGGGCGCCCGGCGAAACCAGGGCGCGGAACAATCCCTCGAACACCTGGGCGTGCCAGACACAGACGGGCGCGCTCGCACGCTCGCCCGCGCAAAGAGGATTGTCATATACAGTGAACCGCGCCGAGCGTCCAACGCGCCCCTCGAACCGCCCCGTGCCGGCGAACGTCCAGGCATTGCGGCTTATCGAACGCAAAAGCGCCGAAGCGGCGAGACGCGCCGGCATCAGCTTGAAAGCCCATTGCGCCGGACGCGGAATGCGATTGGCCAACAAATAGGCCGCCGTCAGCCGCCCGGCTTCCGCCAGGGCGGCTTGCGCGCGCGCGGGCGGCAAATCCCGCCTCAGGCCGATATGCAGTCGCGCCGCGGCGGTCTGATCGATCATGCTCTCGGGGGGATGGCTGAGCCAGCTCTCCAGATGGGCGTCGCGAAACAAGCGCTCCAGCGCCTCGTCCTCGCCGCGCTTGCGCAGCGCGGCGATCAGTTGGATCGCTGCGTTGGGGCCGATACGTCCGGCCCCCTCCGTCGCGGCGCCGATGTTCAAGGTTTCAGGCCTCAATGTCCGCGCGCGCCTCCCCGTCCGGCAGTTGCTCGTCGCCCCCGCCGCAAGCCTTGGCTTCCGCCAGCCGCGCCTGCATCTTGCGCGAATTCTCCGAATTGGCGCGCCAATCCGAGGGCTGCGCGGCCTGCGCGGCCTCGAGCGTGCGGCTCTCGTCGAAGTGGAAGTCGACGTTCTTCTTCGATTGCGGGCCCCAATAGCCGACCTTGCCCAGATCGTAGAACTTGCGCTCGAAGCCGGCCTTCAGGAACGCCTTCAAACAGCCGAGCAGATAACGTCGCCGCATCCCGCTGCCCGCCCAGGGGTAGGAGAACAAGGCCTTCTGGAAGTAGAAGCGCCGGTAATTGTTCATCACCCGGTCGAGCAACTCGCCGCGTTCCATCGCGTCGGGCTTCAGGATCGGCGTGACGAAGTTGTACTTGTCGAAGTCGAACACTTCGACCTTGTCCTTCATCTCGTTGAACAGTTCGGTGAACGGCCAGGGGGTGTACATCGACCAGTTGGCCAGATCCGGCTTCCAGTCCTGAGCCATCCGGTAGGTTTCCTCCAGCGTCTCGGCGGTTTCGTTTTCCAGACCGACGATGAACTGGGCTTCCACCACGATGCCGGCGTCGCGCAGCAACTGGATCGCGCGCTTGTTGTCGGCGACCTTCGTCTCCTTGTTGAAGCGATCGAGCTTCAGTTGCGCCGCCGCTTCCGTGCCGAGCGAGACATGGAGCAGCCCCGCCTTGCGGTAGAGCGGCAGCAGTTTTTCGTCGCGCAGGATATCGGTGACGCGGGTGTTGATGCCCCACTGGACTTTGTCGGGCAAGCCGCGCGCAATCAGCTCTTCGCAGAACTGGATGAATTTCTTGCGATTGATCGTCGGCTCTTCGTCGGCGAGGATGAAGAAGCGGACGTCGTATTTCTCGTACAGCGTCTGAATCTCGTCGACGACCTTTTTGGGATCGCGGACGCGATAGTCGCGCCAGAACTTCCACTGCGAGCAGAACGAGCAGGTGAACGGGCAACCGCGCGCCATGTTGGGGATCGCTACCCGGCAGTTCAGCGGAATATATTTGTATTTATCCCATTGCAGGATGCCCCAGTCCGGGGAGATCGCATCCAGATTCTTCACAGTCGCCGCGGCTTCGGTGGAGACGATCCGCGGGGTTTCCCCGGTTTTGTCCACGTAGGCCAGGCCCTTGATCGTCTTGCGTCGGTTCAGCCAATCGCCCGATTCGATTGCGCGCACGGTCTCGATCAGGATTTCCTCGCCCTCGCCGCGCACGATCGCGTCGATCCAGGGCGCTTCGCTCAGCACCTGCTTGAACATGAAAGTCGCGTGCACGCCGCCCAGCAGCCCCACCGCCTGCGGGCAGACCTCCTTGGCGATCTCCAATACGCGTTCCGCCTTGTAGATCGAAGGCGTGATCGAGGTGACGCCGACGATGTCCGGCTGGGTGGCGCGAATCCGGCGCGCGAGTTCGTCGTCCTCGATATTGTTGGTCATGGCGTCGATGAACACGACGTCGTCATAACCCGCGCCCTTCAGCGCGCCCGCCAGGTACGCCGCCCACGCCGGAGGCCAATTGCCTGCGATTTCAGCGCCGCCGGAGTGATAATTCGGGTGGATCAGCAGAATGCGCACCGCGCCCCCTCCAAATGTGTCCTACGTGTGACACATTGAGTTTACACTTTAAGTGTATACCTACCTTGACACATGTCAATTGCTGCGGGTTCCCCGGGGTTTGCGCCGACGCGCCATCGACCTCGAGCTGGCGCCCGTGGGTCGACGCCATTGGCGCCGGGACGGCGAGCGTTCGCACCAGAGCGATATCGGCCCTTGTCATTCCCGCGCCCTTCGACTGGCTCAGAGCGGGAAACCAAGGCCACCGCACGTCGTGTGCCTCTGGATCCGCGTTTTCACGGGGATGACAAGTCAGCCGGATCGGAAAGCGCGCTAGATTCCGCTGCCGTCGTCGAAGGCTTCGGTTCGCCGTCGCGCCTGCGAGACACCGAGTAGAGTCTCGAAGCCACGACACAATCGCCACCCTGGACGAGTCTCCGGTCTCGTATGGCCCTATTGCCGCAACAGACGAAAAACAACGTCAGCCGCCCGGACGAGCGCCCGTGAAAACTGCGACAACAAGTCGGTTACGTTCCGCCGTTTGGTCTGGTACAAGTAATTTGAAATTGTCACCTTTGGAAACTTGAATTCTCCGTGCGCGAGACGCGCAAACGAGACGCAAATGATTTTCCCGCAGGCGCGATCAAACGGCGCGATAGGCGAGGCGTCGGTCGTCAAGACCAGCGAGGCGCTGGGCTGGCGCCGGTTGGTGGCCAAGGTCTACAGGTTTTCCCCCGGCGATTACGCTTGGGCCGCCAGTCCCTCGCATCGTGTGTTCATGCATCTGGCGGGGCGGGCTCGGCTTCGTCTGCGCGGCGGCGCCAAGGTCGAAGCCCGAGAGGCCAAATCGGGCCTCTTATGGCTTTCGCCCGCCGGCCACGCCAACGGCGGCCTGGAAGTCATCGACGGCGCCGCCGAGATGCTGCAATTGCTGGCGCCGGCCGAGTCGACGGGCGAAACGCGCCCTGGCGAATACGGCATTGCCCTGGAAAACCTGACGATCGTCGAGCGCTACGGCATCAGCGACCCCGTCCTCGAAGTGTTGTCGAGGTCGATCCTCGCCGAGTTGGAGACGCCGGGTCCGACAGGCGCGCTCTATGCGGATACGGTGGCCGCGACCCTGTCCGCCTATGTCCTGCGACGCTATGCCAGCGTCAAGGAGCCGGCGCCGCCCGGCGCGGACAGGCCAGGGCCCACGGACTCCCGCTTCGAACGCATAATCGCCTATATCGACGAAAACCTCGAGCGCGAGCTTTCGCTGGAGACCCTGGCGGGCGAGGCTTCCCTCAGTCTGTTTCACTTCGCGCGCGCCTTCAAGACGACGACCGGCTTCGCCCCGCATCGCTTCGTGCTTCAGCGTCGCGTCGAACGCGCGCGCGCTTTGCTGCACGACGTGGAAATTCCGATCGCGACGGTGGCTCGGCGTTGCGGTTTCGCCAGTCAGGCGCATTTGACTCACGTCTTCCGCAGCCTCACCGGGTCCACCCCGGGCGCCTATCGGACGCTTGTTCAGGGACCGACGGATTACGCTTAGGCGAAGCGCAGAAATAACAGCTCCATCTCCGTCATGGCCGGGCTTGTCCCGGCCATCCATGGCGTGGATCATCAATACTTTAGGATATTACCATAATCTGATCCAGTGCTGTAGCGAGTTCTCGGCAAACCTTCGGATTTTCTTAAACTGAACGACGTCAACGATTTGCTAGCAAATCGTGGGGATGGCCGCGACAAGCCCGGCCATGACGAAGCCGACCGACTCATTTATTCTTGAGCGTTGCCTTAGGGGTTCCGTTAGAAAATGAACGCTCCCTCCGTCATTGCGAGTTAGGCGCCGGCCTTCGCGCGACCCTGAGGGATGAAACGGGGTCCGACATCCCGAGGAGCGGCGGCCTCCAGTCCGCCGACGCGGGGAAGCCAAGTCGGCCTGGAGGCCGACGCTCCTCTTGTTTCTTGTTTGCGTGAGCCGAAGCATCCCAGCGGCCGCGTCATGTCGCCCCTGGGTGGCTTCGGCTCACGCTCGCAATGACGGCTAGGGCGCAGGAAACCCGCTAACTGATTCCTTTATTTGCTGACGAAGCCTTACTCAAAGCGACACGTCTGGCGTATTGCGACGAGAGCAGCCATAGTGCGCCACATCGGGGCGCGCGGTCGCGAGCGCCCGCGCCTGAGAAACCTTGGAGTTCCCCGTGTCCGCGAGCGCCCGCACCGCCGAGAAGCCGAGCGCGACCGCATTGCAAGTCGCCGCATGGACGGAAGGCTACGCGCCGCTCCCCGGCATTCCCGACGAATTCATTGGCGAGGATGGGGAACGCCGACCGCACTGGATGCGGCTGTTGGAGGCGCTCGCCGAAATGGGCGCCGCGGAGATCGCCCATCGGTTCGCCACCGCCGACAAACGCGTGCGCAGCCGCGGCATGTCCTATCGCGTGAAAGGGGAAACCGCGGAGCGCGTCTGGCCGCTCGGCCGCATGCCGCTGCTGATCCCCGAGGCCGAGTGGCGCGAGATCGAAACCGCCGTCGCCCAGCGCGCGGAACTTCTGGAGCACGTGCTCGCCGACATCTACGGCGACGGCCGCCTGATCGCCGACGGCGCCCTGCCCGCCGCGGCGATCGCCGGCGCCCCGGATTTCGTGCCTGCGATGCGCGGCGTCAAGCCGCCGGGCGGCCGCTGGCTGCGCCTTTACGCCGCCGACATCGGCCGCGGGCCGGACGGGCGCTGGTGGGTGCTCGGCGACCGGGCGCAGGCGCCCTCCGGCTCAGGCTATGCGCTGGAGAACCGGCTCGTCGTCTCCCAGGCTTTCCCGACCATCTATCGTGATATGAACGTCGAGCGGCTCGCGCCGTTCTTCCGCGAGATGCGCGCGGGATTGAAGGCGAGCGGCGAGCGCAGCGAACCGCGCATCAGCATCCTCAGCCCTGGGCCGTTGAGCGAGACCTACTTCGAACAAGCCTATCTCGCGCGCTACCTCGGCTTCCTGCTCGTCGAGGGCAGCGATCTGGTGATGCGCGAAGGCAAGGTGTTCGTGCGCACGATCGCCGGCCTCAAGCATGCCGACGTCATCTGGCGCCACGTCGACGCCGAATGGTGCGACCCGCTCGAGCTCAACTCCGCTTCCCATATTGGCGTACCCGGCCTGTTCGACGCGATTCGCTCCGGCGGCGTCTCGGTCGCCAACATGCCCGGCTCCGGGCTTGTCGAATCCCGGGCCATGCTCGCCTTTCTGCCTTCGCTGGCGCGGCGGATCCTGGGAGAGGATCTGCTGATCCCCAACATCGCGACCTGGTGGTGCGGCCAGCCCGCGGAACGCGCCCGCGTGCTCGATTCGCTCGACAGCGTCGCGATCGCCGGCGCCTTCCAGGAAATGCCGCCCGCCCTGGGCGGCGCGCGCAGCGTGATCGGCGCCACGCTCGACGCGAAAGCGCGCGCCAAGCTCAGCGACGCGATACGCCTGCGCGGGGTGGATTACGTCGGGCAGGATATCGTGCGCCTGTCGACGACGCCGCGGCTCGAACATGGCAGGCTCGCCCCCCGCCCTTTCGTGTTGCGCGTCTACGCCGCGGCGACGCCCGACGGCTGGAAGGTCATGCCCGGGGGATTCGCGCGCGTTTCCAACAAGCCCGACGCGCGCGCCGTTTCGATGGGCGCGGGCGTGGAATCGGCCGACGTCTGGGTGCTCGCCGACAAGCCGGTGGAGACGACCAGTCTGCTGCCGACTCCGGAAAAGGCGCGCATCGTCCGCATGCTCGGCAATCTGCCGAGCCGCGCCGCCGACAATCTGTTCTGGTTCGGGCGTTATCTCGAGCGCGAGGAGGCGACGCTGCGCCTCGTGCGCTGCCTGAGCGCGCGCACGGTCGATCCGGAATCGCCGATGAGCGGCGGCGTCCAGTCGCTGAACCGCCTGCGCAACCTCTTGGTTTCCTGGGGCGCGATCGACGCGAAAATCGGTCCGAACGCCACCCAATGGGGTGAAAGGGCGCTGCGCGACCCGGAGCGATACGGTTCGGCGCTCTGCATCGCCCGTTCGGCGCGCTACGCCGCCTCGGTGATCCGCGAGCGCTTGACGCCGCAAACCTGGCAATTGATCGGACGGCTGGAGACGCTGATTCTGGAAACGCCGCACCGCGCCCTGACCGAGGCCGAAATCCTCGACTGCGTCGACGACGCGCTGACGACCATCGCGGCGCTCGCCGGCCTGTTCGTCGAGAATTTCAATCGCGGCGCGGGCTGGATGTTCTATGAACTCGGCCGGCGCATCGAGCGCGCAATCAACACCTGTCGACTCGCCCGGCAGTTCGCGCATCAGAACGCTACCGAAGCCAACCTGGACATGCTGCTCGACCTCATCGACTCGCAGATCACCTATCGCTCGCGCACGCTGATCGGCGTCGCGCTGGCCCCGGTGCGCGACCTGGCGCTGCTCGATCCGTTCAACCCGCGCTCGGTCGCCTTTCAGACGGCGCTGATCGAGAAGCACATCGCCAACCTGCCCGTGCTGCGCCAGGACGGCTTGCCGGAAGAGCCGATGCGGCTGGCGACGCTGCTCGGCGCCGAACTCGCTTCCGAATACGCCGAACAAATGGACGAGACGCGCATTCTCGCCGTCGAGCAGAAGCTGGCCACGCTCGCCGAGTCGATCGCCACGCGCTACTTCCTGCAAGGCGCAACGCACGCGCGAGCGGAAAAGATCATGGGGCTGGCTTGATCTACGACGTCATCCACCTCACCCGCTATACCTATAGCGGCCGCGTCGCGGTCAACTCCTGTGTGCTGCGCCTGACGCCGCGCACCGAAGCCGGCCAGACGGTGATGGCGTCGAAAATCGAGGTCTCGCCCAAACCCCAGGCCTGGGACGACCGCGCCGACGCTTTCGAAAACAAGGTGACGCGCATCCGGATCGAGGGCGCGCACCACGAATTGACGATCAAGTCGACGTCGCGGGTCGAGGTTTCGCGCGCCGCGCCGCCGATCGCCGCCTTGACGCCGGACTGGGAAACGATCGCCGAACTCGCCGCCGATTCCGGCTCGGTGGACGCCGATTCTCCGGTGTTCGGCATCTATCCCAGCCGCAACGTGCACATTTTCGACGCGGCGACCGATTACGCCCGGAAAAGCTTTCCGACCGGGCGGCCGATCTACGAGGGCGCCGTCGATTTCAACGCGCGCATCCACAAGGATTTCACCTTCGACTCGAAGGCGACGGAAGTCTCGACCTCGCCGGCCGAGGCGTTCGCCGCCAAACGCGGAGTATGTCAGGATTTCGCGCAAGTGATGATCGCCGGCCTGCGCGGCCTCGGCCTGCCCGCGCTGTACGTGAGCGGCTACATCCGCACGATCCCGCCGGCGGGCAAGCCGCGGCTGCAAGGCGCCGACGCCTCGCACGCCTGGGTAACGGTGTGGTGCGGCCCGGTGTTCGGCTGGCTGGGCCTCGACCCGACGAACGCGATCGCCGAGGGCGACGATCACGTCGTCGTCGCCCGCGGGCGCGACTATCGGGACGTGCCGCCGGTGGACGGCGTGATCGTCTCCTCCGGCGATCACGACCTCGACGTCGAAGTCGACGTCATCCCGAACTAGTGGCGCATTCGGCTAGGTCGACGTTTCCGATGAAGCGGCTGCCAATACCGACCCTCATCGAGCCAGTTTCGTCGGGTTCCGCCTCTCCGACCGGCCGCGGCGCCAACGGGCGTCGGGGGTATTGACAGAAGTGAGACGACCGGTCATATTGCCTCCATGAGCAAACCGAATTTCCGCGACCAAATTCTGACGGCCGGCCTCGAGGCCCTGCACA